>JAESGP010000233.1_pt1:0-2500 | contig 13817 bp, 7 predicted proteins | sample 9269741 | NCBI WGS metagenome assembly JAESGP01 (sample SAMN15720684, study PRJNA650882) | algae metagenome | isolation source: Desmonostoc vinosum HA7617-LM4 and co-occurring heterotrophs from cave wall | place: USA: Waikapalae cave, Hawaii | collected 2011-05-27
CGATAACGACAGCCGGGACCCCGCGACGCACGCCTATTTTCGCGAACTCAAGGCGAGTGGTTTCGCCCGCGTCATCGCCTGCCCCGGCCCCTTCAACTTCGCCGCCATGAACAACGCGGCCGCCCGGCAGGGGAGGGGACGCCTCCTCGCCTTCATCAACAACGACGTGGAGGCGTTCCAGCCGGACTGGCTCGAGCGGCTGTGCCGGGAGGCCCTGAGGCCTGGCATCGGCGCGGTCGGCGCCAAGCTCCTCGACGGGGAGGGGCGCATCCAGCATGCCGGCATCGTGCTCGGAACCGGCGGCCTCGTCACCCACGGGCACCGCCATTTCCCCGGCGACGCCCCCGGATACCTTGCGGGCCTGGAGGCGACGCGCGAGGTCTCCGCCGTGACGGCGGCTTGCCTCGTGGTGGAGGCGGAGAAGTTCGCGGCCATAGGCGGCTTCGACGAGAAAACCTTCGCCGTCGACTTCAACGACGTCGACCTCTGCCTGAGGCTGAACTCGGCCGGCTACCGCACCCTGCTCGTGCCGTCAGCGGTGCTCCACCACCGCGAGGCGGCGAGCCGCCGCTGGACGCCCGAGGCGCGGGCCCGGCACGAGCGAGAGGTGGAGGCCCTGAAAAAGCGATGGGGGCCGCTGCTCGCGCAGGACCCCCATTACCATCCGGGCTTCGATCCCGACCTCGGGACCTACGCCCATCTCCGGCGAGGCTGGCCGGACGGCGTCGCCGCCCGTCCGCGCTGACGCGGCATCACTGGACGAGCCGCGGCCCGCCCGTCTGCACCTTCTCGTTCTCGGACATGATGCCCAGCCGCTTGGCGACCTCCGTATAGGCCTCGATGAGGCCGCCGAGATCCTTCCGGAAGCGGTCCTTGTCGAGCTTGTCCTGGCTCTTCACGTCCCAGAGGCGGCAGGAATCGGGGGAGATCTCGTCGGCCACGACGATGCGCATCAGGTCGCCCTCCCAGAGCCGGCCGGTCTCGATCTTGAAGTCGACGAGACGGATGCCGACGCCGAGGAAGAGGCCGGACAGGAAGTCGTTGACCCGGATGGCCAGCGCCATGATGTCGTCGATCTCCTGGGGCGTCGCCCAGCCGAAGGCGGTGATGTGCTCCTCCGACACCATCGGGTCGTTGAGCGCGTCGTTCTTGTAGTAGAACTCGATGATCGAGCGCGGGAGCTGCGTGCCCTCCTCGAGCCCGAGGCGGGTCGCGAGCGAGCCGGCGGCGACGTTGCGCACCACCACCTCGAGCGGGATGATCTCGACCTCGCGGATCAGCTGCTCGCGCATGTTGAGCCGGCGGATGAAATGCGTCGGCACGCCGATGTCGTTGAGGTGCTGGAAGACGAATTCGGAGATGCGGTTGTTCAGCACGCCCTTGCCGTCGATGACGTCGTGCTTCTGCGCGTTGAAGGCGGTCGCGTCGTCCTTGAAATGCTGGATGAGCGTTCCCGGCTCGGGACCCTCGTAGAGGACCTTCGCCTTGCCCTCGTAGATGCGACGGCGGCGGTTCATAGGCGTGTACCGTGGTTTGAGGAAGTCCATTGGGCCGTGACTCCTTCGGACTGATACGCTGTGCGGAATCCGCGGCTTGACGGCCTGTATAGCGGCCTGGCCGGGAGGACACGTCGTTTCTCGTCGAAAGCCTCTGCGACCGGCTGCAAACTAGCGGAAGCGGGCAGGCAGCACAACGCGCGGGCCTTGACACGAGCCGACGCCCACCTCGCTGGACGCGCCCGATCGGGCCGTATCGTCCGGTCCGATCAAGGGGAGGGGCGACCTCGCCCGGCTCACACCGTCTTGCTCGGATAGCGGCACAGATCCGCGATCGGGCAGCGCGGGCATTCGGGGCGGCGCGCCTTGCACACGTAGCGGCCGAACAGGATCAGCCAGTGATGGGCGTTCAGCCGGTAGGGCTCGGGGACGATGGCCTCGAGCCCGGCCTGAACTTTGTCGGGCGTCGCGGCGACCACGAGGGGAATACGATTCGCCACGCGGAAGATGTGAGTGTCGACCGCGATGGTCGGCTCGCCGAAGGCGACGTTGAGGACGACGCTCGCGGTCTTGCGCCCGACGCCCGGCAGCACTTCGAGGTGCTCGCGCTCGCGGGGCACCTCGCCGCGATGCTCCTCGACGAGGATTTGCGAGAGGGCGATGACGTTCTTGGCCTTGGTGTTGAAGAGCCCGATCGTGCGGATGAACTCGCGGACCCGGGCCTCGCCGAGCGCCAGCATCGCCTGCGGGTTATCGGCGATGGCGAAGAGGGGGGCGGTGGCGAGGTTGACGCTCTTGTCGGTCGCCTGCGCCGACAGGACGACCGCGACGAGCAGCGTGTAGGGATTGAGGAATTCGAGTTCGGCGCGCGGCTCGGGATTGGCCGCGCGAAGCCGCGCGAAGATCTCGGCGACCGTCTCCGGTCCAACCGGATCGGGTCTGGTCTCGATTGCTGCGACGATCGGCTCGACCAGGACCGCCTTGGCTGGCGATTTCTTGAGGCG
>JAESGP010000233.1_pt1:10000-13817 | contig 13817 bp, 7 predicted proteins | sample 9269741 | NCBI WGS metagenome assembly JAESGP01 (sample SAMN15720684, study PRJNA650882) | algae metagenome | isolation source: Desmonostoc vinosum HA7617-LM4 and co-occurring heterotrophs from cave wall | place: USA: Waikapalae cave, Hawaii | collected 2011-05-27
CGGCATTATGTCCGACGCGGATGGAGGGAGGGCAGGAACCCGACGCGCTCCTTCTGGACGAACTATTATCTCGCCCGATACGGCAAGGCCCTCGAACCGGGGGTCAATCCCTTCGCGCATTACGTGAGGACCGGGCGAGCGCTCGGACACAAGCCGAATCCTGTCGGGGCCGAACTATGGCCGGAGGTCGTTGCGCCATCACGGGAAGCCTGGGACGCCCTTGACGAGGGCAGCGACGACGCACCCCCGGTCGTCTCGATCATCATGCCGGTCTATCGTGGGCGCGACGACACTCTCGCTGCGATCTATTCGGTACTGGCGGCAGCCCAAGCGACTCCGTTCGAGCTCCTCATCATCAACGACAAAAGTCCGGACTCCGATCTCACAGCGGAGCTGCGCGCGCTTCAGCACCGAAAGCGAGTCCGCTATTTCGAGAACCCGGCCAATCTCGGCTTTGTTGGAACGATCAATCGCGCGCTTGGCCTTACGGATCGCGACGTCGTTCTCCTGAACTCCGATACGGTCGTCTACGGGGATTGGCTCGACCGGCTCCTCGCCCATGCGGAGGCCGATCCGGCCATCGCGACCATCACGCCCCTCTCCAACAACGCGACGATCTGCAGCTACCCCGCCCTCAACCACAACAACATGTTCGCGCTGGAGACATCGCTCGGCGAGATCGACCGGTTCGCCAGCATCTGCAATCGCGGCCGCCGCAGCGACGTGCCGACCGGCGTGGGGTTCTGCTTCTACATCCGCCGCCGCGCGATAGAGGCGATTGGGCGCCTCGACGAGGCGGCCTTCGGCAAGGGCTATGGCGAGGAGAACGATTTCTGCATGCGGGCGGCGAAGCTCGGCTTCACGAACAAGCTCGCGCACGACGTGCTGGTTCGGCACACCGGCCAGGTATCCTTCACGGAACTCGGCATCACCGAGTTCACCGCCGGCCAGACGGCACTCTCGCGCAAGCACCCGGATTACGGTGTCAGCGTCTTCCGCCACGTGGCCGTAGATCCCGCGCGCGAATCTCGGCTCCGCCTCGATGCCTATCGCCTCTTCGCGCACTTGCGCCCGCGCATCGCCTTCTTCGTCATCCACTCGCTGACCGGCGGTGTCCTGACCCATGTCGAGGATATGGCGAGGCGCCTGAGGGCGGAGGGTGTCAACGTCGTCTACCTGAAGACCGGCCTCGTCGACGGCAATTTCGTCGAGTTGGCCAAGTCACAGAGCACGGATATTCACGTGCCGAACCTCTTTCAATTCCCGCTCGAAAAACATCGCGACCTGTTCGCCGACCTGCTCGAATGGATGGACCCCGAATTCATTCACATTCATTCGCTGGCGACGATGAACTGGAATCAGCTAGACCTCCTAATGACGCTGATCCGCGCGTCGGGCAAAGCTTACTACATGACGATGCATGACTATTCGTCGTTTTGTCACCGCTACAATCTGGTGATGCCTGATGCCAAGTTCTGCGGCATCCCGACGACGGACGTCTGCCGGACTTGCGCGCGCATCGACCAGGACGCCGTCGTCGTCGTCGATCCCGACATTCGTCGATCCACCTACGCTCGCCTGATGGCGCAGGCACGTCGCGTCTTCGTGCCGAGCCGGGACACGGCTCGCCGCTTGAAGAGCGTCTTTCCGGATCAGGTATTCGAGGTTCGCCCCCACGCCGAGGAACTTCCGGAAACCCCCTGGCCTGCGGCGCCGCCGCGATCTGAACGGCGAACCATCGTGGCGATCGGTGCTGTGGGTCCAGGCAAAGGGTCGGGCCTGCTCCACGCGCTCGCGCTCGATGCCCGGCAGCGGGACTTGCCGCTCGCGTACCGAATCGTCGGCTACTCGGACATTCCGGGATTGCTCGCCGATGCCGGCATCACCGAGACGGGGGAATATGCCGACGAGGCGGAGGCGTTGGCGGCGATCGCGCGGATCCAGCCGGATCTCTGCTTCCTGTCCACGATCTGGCCGGAGACCTTCAGCTACGCGCTGTCGCTCATGCTGGCAGCGGGCATACCCGCCGTCGCCTTCGACATCGGCGCTCCCAATGAGCGTCTATCGGAGATGGAAGCAGGCGTCAGCCTCCCGATCGCGTGGGTGAACAATCCCCAGGCGATCAACGACAGGCTCCTGTCGCTCGATCTCGACGATCTCTGGGCGAAGCGGCAGCGACCCAGACCTTTTCGGTACCGAAGCATCCTCTCGGATTACTACGGTATCTGACGCGCACCGCGTCGTGCCCGTGCCCGGATCACTTCGAGCTGCACAGGCCCCGATCGGCGAGCCGCCGGTGGTCCCGGGGGTCGCAATCCGTCGATAGGAAGGACGCCCATTCCGCCGGCGTGCCGTAGAAGGCGTTGCGGTCGACGTCGCCGCGGACGCCGGGCACCCGGCCCGTCGAGGTGAACTGCCACAGCATCCACTTGCGCTTGGCGAAGCGCTGCTCGGGCTCCGCCGCGGTCGACCGGACCCAGTGCGGGTAGTCGGGCAGCTCGTCCTCGAGGACGTCCTTGTGGAAGGTGATGTCGGTGTAGATGATCGGCCGCTTGCCGGTGTACCGCTCCATCTCGTCCAGCATGTACTGGATCATGGAGAGGGCCTGGGCCTTGGGCAGCTTCTTCGGGCATTTCTGCGAGTGACCGTTCCACTCCACGTCGAGCACGGGGGGCAGGGCGCTCGGATCGTTCGGGACGTTCTGCTTGAACCAGGCCATCTGCTCCTGGGCCGAGCGGCACCAGAACACGAAGTGATAGGCGCCGCGCGGCACGCCCGCCCGGGCCGCGCCCTCCCAGTTCTCCCGGAACCGCTCGTCGAGATGGTCGCCGCCCTCCGTCGCCTTGATGAAGGCGAATTGGGTGCCGGCACCGCGGACGGAAGCCCAATCGATCGGCCCCTGCCATTTCGAGATGTCGATGCCGTGAATAGGATGCTTCTGCGCCTTCGCCACGCCGGCATGGGGCTTCACGTCGCCCTTGAGGGGATAGAAGGTGGTGTCGCTGGCGCAGGCGGCGAGGCCGGCCGCCAATGCGACCGGAACGAGCCGACGTATCCACGAGCGGACGGGATTCCGCGTCGCGACCAAGTTCAGGGCGATCTCGTTCTTCAGCAACATCGATGCCCGGCCCACATCCTTCGAGCGCCACTGACTTGGCTAATCGATGGCCGAGCGCGGTTAATAGACCTTTGCTGCGTTTGCGGCGGAATTCCGGAAGCCGTTGCGGAGACAGCACATGACCCGGGGACGGCCTGCGGCGGCCGCCGCCGGGGCTGGTCTAAGCCCAGGCCCGATCGGACTTTTTCAGGGGAGGCATCGTGTCGAAAAAAGTCTTTACCATCGGCTATGAAGGCCTCGATCCCGAGCGGCTCTTCGCGGGCCTGCGCGAGGCGGACATCTCGATCCTCGCCGACGTCCGGGCCGTCGCGAACTCACGCAAGCGGGGGTTCTCGAAGACCGCTCTGAGCATCGGGCTCGAACAGGCCGGCTTCGGCTACGAGCACCTTCGGACGCTTGGAACGCCGAAGGCCGGGCGCGAGGCCGCCCGCGCCCACGATGCCGGGCTCATGCGACGGATCTACTGCGAGGAGGTGCTCGACACGGCCGAGGGCGGCCGCGCGCTCGACGAGCTCGTCGTCCTCGCGAGCCGCGCGCCGATCTGCCTCTTCTGCTTCGAGCGCGACCCCGACCGCTGCCACCGCCGCGTGCTGACCGAGCGCCTCGCGGCGCGCGGCTTCGCCGCCGTCGACCTGTTCGGATAGGGTGACCGCCGCAGTCCCAGTCAGACGCCCGTGCAGGGCGAGCAATCCCGCTCCC
>JAESGP010000234.1_pt1 | contig 13686 bp, 14 predicted proteins | sample 9269741 | NCBI WGS metagenome assembly JAESGP01 (sample SAMN15720684, study PRJNA650882) | algae metagenome | isolation source: Desmonostoc vinosum HA7617-LM4 and co-occurring heterotrophs from cave wall | place: USA: Waikapalae cave, Hawaii | collected 2011-05-27
TTCCGCTGACGCTCCACCCATCCGGGGAAGGGCGTGAGGATCGCAGAGATCACGCCACGCTGCGCTCGATCTCCTCCTCGTCGCAGATGACGCCGGCCGTGCTCTCGAACTCGCTGGACACGCCGACCGCCGCGCGCGCCGGCTCGGCCCGGTCCTGCGCGAAGGTCGCGAGGAAGGAGCGCATGACGTGGCGCACGCCGGCATCGGTGATCGTGCGCTGGTCGTCGTTGTAGTAGCGGCCCGCATTCACGTTGCTGGTGACGATGTCGTAGGCCGGGAAGTAGACGATTCGTGGGTCCCCGGACGCGCAGACCTCGCCGGCCGCGACCCGCAGCACGGATTTCGAGTAGCTGTTCGAGACCATGACGTGCCGGTCCATGTATGTCGCGATCATCGGCACGGGAGACACGGTGAAGATCACCCGCGCGGCCGGGTTCACGCTCCAGAGCCGGTCGAGGAAGCCCTGGAGGTCGCCCAGCACCTCCGCAGCGCCGGCATTGACGCATTCGTAGACATCCGGGTCGAAGGTCCCGCCGGCGACGCCCGGCGCCAGTGGCAACGCCGCCCCGTCCGAACGGCAGCGCCAGCCCTCGGTGAGCCCCAGCGTGAGGACGAAGACGTCGAGGGTGCGAAAGAGCTCGCGGACCTGCGCGAAATGCTCGTCCCGCGCGGCGACGACCTCGGCTTCCGTCGCGAAGCCGGCCGGCTCGACGGTAGGGCGGAAGGGGTCGACGTAGCGCCCATCCTCGCGCAGCCAGGCCTTGAGATCGGGCTCGAAGGTGCCGAAGGCGCGGTCGAAGAGCTGCGTGAACTGGCGGGTGTAGTAGAGGTTGCCGTAGCGCGCCGAGAAGGTGCCGAACTGGCGATCGCGCGCCGCCTCGGCGCTCGTGCCCGCGGGCGCGGCCTCCGTGATGTAATAGTTGAATCCCGCCTCGCGCAGGGCGTCGGCCACCCGCTGGGCGAAGCAGGAGCCGCCGGTGGCGACCTTGTCGGCCCGGCTGATGGCGAAGGTGTCCCGCGGCCGGGGATCGACGGCGAAGGGCGGCACGTTGGTGACGACCTTGCGCCAGAACCGCTCGGCCGGTAGACCGCTGTAAGGGTTGCTCGGCATCGACGATCCTCTTCCTCACCGGCCCCGTGCCGAGACGCGGAACGCTCTGGACGGCCTTGTCCCCGCAGAACCCGGCACTTCCCTTGGCGCTGCACAGATTGCCCCGGCGCGCGCTCGACGCGATCAGCTTGTCGGCGCCATCCTGGGCGAGACCGTGGCGCAAAGCCAGGCTCGCGGCCCCTGCCCGGCTCGGTCCGAAGATCGCCGTGATCGGCAATTGTCAAGCGCGCGGCGTCGCGCAGGCCCTGCGCCTCATGGCGCCGCAGAGCCCCGTGAGCCTCCTGCCGATGGGCACACTGAAGCGGGACTACGGCGACGTCGACAACCTCGCCCGGAGCCTCGCCGGCTACGATCACGTCTTCTCGCAGTTCTTCCCGCCGGACCTCATCCCGGGCGGCTTCGTCGGGCTGAACGAGCGCGATCCCCGCCTTCGTCCGTTCCCGACGATCGTGTTTCCGGCCTTCCACCCGGACATGGTCTATGCCGGCGCGGTCGCGAGCCTCGCCGCCCTGAAGCTCGCGCCCTCCCCGCTCGGCCAGTATCATTCCGCGATTGCGCTCTGCGCGCACCGCGTCGGTCTCGATGTGGACCAGACCGCGGCGCTCTATCGCGAGGAGGTGTTCGCCCGGCTCGGCTACCTCGATGCATGGGACGATTCCGTCCGGGACCTTCTGGCAAGCGCCTCGCAGGCCGGCTTCGCGCTCGACCAGGAGCTGGCGCGCTGGTCACGGCGCGGCAGCTTCATGCACGTGCTCAACCACCCCAAGGCCTTCGTGATCGGCGACCTCGCCCGCCGGCTTCTGCGGGAGAGCGGCTTCGAGCCGGAGCCCGTCGAGGTCGAGGATTATCTCGGCGACGAGCTCGCGCGGGACGTGGTCTGGCCGGTCTATCCTCCGATCGCGGAGATCTACGGCCTGACGGGCTCCTACCTCTTCAAGATGAAGCCGGCCGACGGCACGTTCCCGCGGCTCTACGACCTGAGAGGCTTCATCGCGCAGAGCTTCGCGATCTATGGCAGCCTCACGCCCGACGAGCTCGCCTGCGCTCGGGTGGACGCCTGGCTCGCGACGCCGGAGATCGCTGAGATCTTCACGGCCGCGAAGACCTGACGCCGACGAAAGCGCCTCAGATCGCCGCCTGGAGCGGCGCCTGCGCACGGGTCCCCGCCATCATCCGGGCGATCTCGACGATCTCCCGGGTCCGGAGGGGCTTTCGCAGGTAGAGACTGCGTGGGACGGGGCTGCGCTCGCGCGGTTCGCTCGCTGAGGCATAGATCACGGGCCGGCCTGGATGGATCGCGCGGTAAGCCTGCGCCACGCTCCAGCCGTCGACGAGGCCGGGAAGATGGATGTCGGTGAGGAGCCAGTCGATCGCGGCGCCGCGCTGCCGCAGGATCGTCAGCGCCGCCTCCCCGCTCGAGGCCGCGACAACGCCCACGCCGTGCTGCTCGCACACGGCCGTCAGGGCGCTGAGGAGCAGGTAATTGTCCTCGACGATCATGACGTGTGGGCGGGAATTCATGACGTGGGTCCGCGCTTGGGCCGGCAACAGAAAAGCGTGGAATGGTTAAGCTTGGCACAACGGCGGCGCCCGACGTGGTTCCGACCGCCTGAAACGAGCCCGCCGCAGGGTCGGCGGCCGGTGCTGTTGTACGTTCGCAACGGCCGAACCGGGAGGAGGGCCGACCCCACGACCGCGCCGCTTCCGCGCCGCATTCTGGCGCCATGCGGTTGCATCCTCCCTCTGACGGCGTGCGCCGGCGCACGTCACAACCCGGGCGAAACCTTCCGTCAAGGTTGACCGAACCTTCGCTTAACCCGATCGGCCTAGAAGAGAGCCTTCCGATCCAAGCGGAAACCCGAAGTTCCGACCGTCGGACCAGGCGGTGCTGCCCCGGGGAAACCGTGCCCAGGAGACCTTGAGACCATGACGACGATTGCGCGCCTCCGCGTGCTCCCGCTGGCGGCGGCCCTCTGCGCCGCGCTCAGCGTGGCGGCCTGCACCAACGACAAGGATCTCGCCGACGCCTCGGGCTTCGGCGCCGGCGCCGCCAGCCCCGGCAGCGCTCAGGACTTCGTGGTCAATGTCGGCGACCGGGTGTTCTTCGAGTCCGATTCGACCGACCTCACCTCCACGGCGACGGCGACCCTCGACAAGCAGGCGGCGTGGCTGCAGCGCTACCCGCGCTACACCTTCCTGATCGAGGGCCATGCCGACGAGCGCGGCACCCGCGAGTACAACTTCTCGCTGGGCGCCCGCCGGGCGCAGGCCGTGAACGATTATCTCGCCTCTCGCGGTATCGCGGCGGGCCGCATCCGCACGGTCTCCTACGGCAAGGAGCGTCCGGTGGCGGTCTGCAACGACATCTCCTGCTGGTCGCAGAACCGGCGCGCCGTGACGGTGCTCGATCGCGGCGCCGGCTCCTAGCGGTCTCTGCGGCCCCAATTTTGCCGCGGGGAGCGGACTTTGCTCCCCGCGAGCCTCCAACCGATGTTTGACCGGTGCCGACAGCCATGTTCCGCCGCCTTCTCCTCGCGACCTGCCTGATCCTGACGCCCCTCGCGACGGCCTCCGCCCAGGATGCCTCCGAGCTCGTGGTCCGGCTCGGACGCCTGGAGAACCAGACGCGGCAGATGTCCGGTCAGATCGAGACGCTCCAATACGAGAATCGGCAGCTCAAGGAGCAGCTGCGCAAGTTCCAGGAGGACGTCGAGTACCGCCTGAACGAGGGCAAGGGCGCCAAGCCCGCGCCGGCGCCCTCCGGCGCGAACCCGGGCGGGGCGAAGCCGCCCAAGCGCAGCGACGCCTTCGATCCCGAGCAGAATCCCGGCCGCCCCGGCGCGCCTCTTCCCCTGGGAGCGACACCGCCCGCGGCCAGTACGGCGCAGCCCGTCGGCACGCCCGTCCCGGTCGCGACGCTGCCCCGCGCCCCGAGCCTGCCGTCGGCGGCCATCGACGGGGACGAGGAGGAGGTCGAGCTGACGCCGCCTGGCCTCGGCGGGCCCGTCGACCTCGCACCTCCGGCGCGGGTTCCGACGACGGGCGCCCTGCCCCCCGCGCGTCCGGGCGGCAGCGTGGCGGCCACCGGAACGGGCGATGCCCGTTCCGATTACGACGAGGCCTATGCCTTCATCGTCGAGCGCCAATACGAGCAGGCCGAGATGGGCCTGCGCCGGTTCATCCAGTCGCATCCCCGCGACGCGCTGGTGCCGGCAGCCACCTACTGGCTCGGCGAGAGCTACCTCCAGCGCAACCGGAATCGCGAGGCGGCGGAGCAATTCCTCAAGGTCTCGACCGACTACGCTCGCTCGCCCCAGGCCCCCGAGGCGATGCTGAAGCTCGGCGCCTCGCTCACCGCACTGGGCGCACGCGAGCAGGCCTGCGCGACGCTGGCCGAACTCGAGCGCAAGTTCCCCTCCGCAGGCTCCAATGTCCGGCAGGGTGTGGCGCGAGAGCAGAAGCGCGCGCGCTGCGCCGCTTGAACGCGGACGACTCGCTTAAGCGGGCGCTGCGCCCCTATCTCGATCCCGCCCTCGCCCGGGGCGACGTGCTTCTGGCCGTGTCCGGCGGGCCTGATTCAACGGCCCTGATGCATAGCGCGGCATCGTTCTCACCGCGTGTCGGCCTGTCCGTAGCCACGGTCGACCACGGACTGCGCCCTGGGAGCCGCGATGAGGCGGAGAGTGTGGCCGCCGCCGCTGCCCGGCTCGGTCTCGCCCACCATCTCCTCGAATGGCGCGGCCCCAAGCCGGTGAGCGGCGTTCAGGCCGAGGCGCGGGACGCCCGATATCGCCTCCTGGCGCAGTGCGCAGAGGGGATCGGCGCCGTGTTCGTCCTTACCGGCCATACCCGGGACGACCAGGCCGAGACGGTGCTGATGCGCCTCATCGCGGGTAGCGGCCCCGGGGGGCTCGCGGGCATGCGGAGGGAGCGGCCGCTCCGTCCCGGTGTCGATCTCGCCCGCCCGTTCCTGGAGACGCCCAAGGCCGTCCTCGTCGCCTATTGCGAGGTCCACGAGCTCGCCATTCTGCAGGACCCGTCGAACGCCGACGATCGCTTCGCCCGCGCCCGCCTGAGACGGCTCGTGCCCCTGCTTGCCCGCGAGGGACTGAGCACGGAGCGTCTGTGCCGAGTCGCGCTTCGCGCCGCGCGCGACGGCGAGGCCCTGTCAGGGGCCGCCCGTTCCGCTCTCGACACGGCGCGCAGACCCGCCGAGGCCGGCCTTGTCCTCGATGGTCCGAGCTTGCGGGACCTGCCGGAGGCGATTCTATTGCGGGTCGTCGAGACGGCGATCGCGGAGGCCGGCGGCACCGGCGCGCTGCGCCTGGAGCGCCTGGAACGCCTCGTCCTCGAAGAGCTCCTGCCGGCCCTGCGCGGCGGAGCGCCCCTGCGCCGGACCCTGCGCGGGATCTTAATCGAGGTGACCCGGGTTGGTGAGGTGAGCTTCCGCCCCGCTCCGCCGCGACGGGCCGGCTAACCCTCTCGGGACGGCCTTGCCGCAGGGGCGCCTGTTTTACTTGGCAAGGGGTGGCACGCTGCATACATTGAGCCGGAGCGTCCGCAGTAACGCGCGCCTTCGCGCGAGGATCGGGCGCTCCCTCAGGGATTGATCGATGAACCCCAACTTCCGCAACTTCGCCTTGTGGGTCGTCATCTTCCTTCTGGTGCTCGCGCTCGTGACCCTGTTCCAGAACCCGGGTCACCGCGGCGGCGGAAGCGAGATCGCCTACAGCCAGCTCCTGAACGACGCGGATGCCGGCAAGATCCAGACGGTCGTGATCTCGGGGCAGGACGTCAGCGGCACTTATGTGGGCGGCGGCAACTTCACGTCCTACGCGCCGAACGATCCGAACCTCGTCTCCAAGCTCCAGGGCAAGGGCGTCCAGATCACGGCCCGTCCCCCGTCGGACAACACCCCCTGGTTCATCCAGCTCCTGGTGAGCTGGCTGCCCATCCTCGTCTTCATCGGCGCCTGGATCTTCCTGTCCCGCCAGATGCAGTCGGGCGCCGGCCGCGCCATGGGCTTCGGCAAGTCGAAGGCCAAGCTCCTCACCGAGGCCTCGGGCCGCGTCTCCTTCGAGGACGTCGCCGGCGTCGAGGAGGCCAAGGAGGACCTGCAGGAGATCGTCGAGTTCCTGCGCGATCCGCAGAAGTTCCAGCGGCTCGGCGGGCGCATCCCGCGCGGCGTGCTCCTCGTAGGCCCCCCCGGCACCGGTAAGACCCTGATCGCCCGGGCGGTCGCGGGCGAGGCCAACGTGCCCTTCTTCACGATCTCGGGCTCGGACTTCGTCGAGATGTTCGTCGGCGTCGGCGCGAGCCGCGTGCGCGACATGTTCGAGCAGGCCAAGAAGAACGCGCCCTGCATCATCTTCATCGACGAGATCGACGCGGTGGGCCGCCATCGCGGCGCGGGTCTCGGTGGCGGCAACGACGAGCGCGAGCAGACCCTCAACCAGCTGCTGGTCGAGATGGACGGGTTCGAGGCGAACGAGGGCGTGATCATTATCGCGGCCACCAACCGCCCCGATGTGCTCGACCCTGCACTCCTTCGTCCGGGCCGGTTCGACCGCCAGATCATGGTGCCGAATCCCGACGTCGTCGGCCGCGAGCGCATCCTGCGCGTCCACGTCCGCAAGGTGCCGCTGGCGCCGGACGTCGACCTCAAGGTCATCGCGCGCGGCACCCCGGGCTTCTCCGGCGCCGACCTCATGAACCTCGTCAACGAATCGGCTCTGCTCGCGGCGCGTCGCGGCAAGCGCATCGTGACGATGCACGAGTTCGAGGACGCCAAGGACAAGGTCATGATGGGCGCCGAGCGGCGCACCCTCGTCATGACCGAGGACGAGAAGCGGCTCACCGCCTATCACGAGGGCGGCCACGCCATCGTCGCCTTCAACGTGCCGGCGACCGATCCCGTCCACAAGGCGACGATCATCCCGCGCGGCCGTGCGCTCGGCATGGTCATGCAGCTGCCCGAGCGCGACAAGCTCTCGATGTCCTTCGAGCAGATGACCTCGCGTCTCGCGATCATGATGGGCGGCCGCATCGCCGAGGAGATGACCTTCGGCGCCGACAAGGTGACCTCGGGCGCCCAGTCCGACATCGAGCAGGCCACGCGCCTCGCCCGGATGATGGTGACCCGTTGGGGCTTCTCGCCGGAACTCGGCACGGTCGCCTACGGCGAGAACAACGACGAGGTCTTCCTCGGCATGTCGATGGGCCGTCAGCAGACGGTTTCGGAGGCCACCGCCCAGAAGATCGACGCGGAGGTCCGCCGGCTCGTCGAGACCGGCCTGGAAGAGGCTCGCCGCATCCTGGCCGAGCACAAGGACGACCTCGAGACCCTGGCTCAGGGGCTCCTCGAATACGAGACCCTGTCGGGCGACGAGATCAAGGGCCTGCTCGCCGGCAAGCCTCCGATCCGCGACGCGGGCGACGGCCCGACCCCGATCCGCGGATCGTCCGTCCCCTCCGCCGGCCGCGGCCGGCCGCGGGAAAGCGACGGCGGGCTGGAGCCTCAGCCGCAGGCGTGAGTCGGAATTGTTTCTGAAAGAAGGGCGGCGGGTGCAATCCCGCCGCCCTTTTCCTTTTGCGCTGACCTGAGGGTGTGCCCTTACGCGAGCGCTTGGGCCTTAGTCGTAGAAGTCACTGAAGCGCGCCCCGCGATAGCCGCGGCCCTCCCCGTAGTAGCTGTAACCGCGGGGGCGGTCGTAGCCGGAAGGGAAGCGACGATGGCCGTAGGCATGGCCCCGGCCTGGATGCCCATCATGTTTCCAATGCTTGCCGCCGAACCGCCCGTGCCCGCCTTTCCAGGGATCGGCGGAGGCCGTACCGGCGAAAGCCGCCAGGCCGAAACCGACGGCAGCGGCCATCAAAAGAACCTTCATGATGCTCTCCTTCGCTGCTGAAACGGCGAGGAACGTTCCAGCAGCGAAACGGTTCAGGGCAGCGCCGACTGGCCCGTTCACCATCGATTCGCCACGCTTGGATACCAGCGGTCGACGGGATTGAGGTACAAGGGACCGGACAACCGGGGACGAACCACGTGCGCAAGTATTTCGGGACGGACGGTATTCGCGGCCGCGCCAACGGCGTCATCACGCCGGAGCTGGCGCTCAAGGTCGGTCAGGCGGCCGGCCTCGTCTTCCAGCGCGGTGATCATCGCCACCGGGTGGTGATCGGAAAGGATACGCGGCTGTCCGGCTACATGATCGAGACGGCGCTCATCGCCGGCTTCACCTCGGTCGGCATGGACGTGCTGCAGCTCGGCCCGATGCCGACGCCGGCCGTCGCGATGCTCACCCGCTCCATGCGCGCCGATATCGGCGTGATGATCTCGGCCTCGCACAACGCCTACGAGGACAACGGGATCAAGCTGTTCGGGCCCGACGGATTCAAGCTCTCCGATGAGGTCGAGCGCGAGATCGAGGTCCTGCTCGACGGCCAGCTGCACAAGCGCCTTGCGGGCTCACTCGATATCGGCCGGGCCAAGCGCATCGAGAGCGTGCACGCCCGCTACATCGAGTTCGCCAAGCGCACCCTCCCCCGCCACGTCACGCTCGACGGCCTTCGCGTCGTGGTCGACTGCGCCAACGGCGCCGGCTACCGCGTCGCGCCCGAGACCCTGTGGGAGCTGGGCGCCGAGGTCATCTCGATCGGCGTCGAGCCGGACGGCTTCAACATCAACCGCGACGTCGGCTCGACCGCGCCGACCGCGCTGGTCAGCAAGGTCCGCGAGCTGCGCGCCGATATCGGCATCGCGCTCGACGGCGACGCCGACCGGGTGCTCATCGTCGACGAGAAGGGGCATGTGGTGGACGGCGACCAGCTCATGGCCGTCGTCGCCCGCTCCTGGAAGGAGGACGGGCGGCTCACCCAGCCCGGCCTCGTCGCGACCATCATGTCCAATCTCGGCCTCGAGCGCTTCCTCGGCGGCATCGGCCTGACACTGGCCCGCACCGCCGTCGGCGACCGTTACGTGCTCGAGCACATGCGCGAGCACGGCTACAATCTGGGCGGCGAGCAATCAGGCCACATCATCATGTCGGACTATGCCACCACCGGCGACGGGCTCGTGGCGGCGCTCCAGCTCCTCAGCGTGGTCAAGCGCGTCGGGCGGCCGGTGAGCGAGGTCTGCCATTGCTTCGACCCGCTGCCGCAGATCCTGCGCAACGTCCGCTACGGCTCGGGCGCGCCCCTGCAGCAGGAGACCGTGACGACAGCCATCGCCCATGCCCGCGAGCGGCTGGGCAACAGCGGCCGCCTGGTGATCCGTCCGTCGGGCACCGAGCCGGTGATCCGCGTGATGGCCGAGGGCGACGATCGCCGCCTCGTCTCTGACGTGGTCGACGAGGTCGTGGACGCGGTGGCGAAGGTCGCGGCGTAGTTCGTAGGGGCGCCTCTCCTCCCCCCTTGCGGGTAGGAGCCGGAGGCGGGGGTGGTTCCGCTGGCCTCGGCTCAGGGTTGCCCAGCTACCCCCATCCCCAACTCCTCCCCGCAAGGAGGAGGGGAGTGCGCCTTGCGCCCGACGTCACGTTTCGGGATCGATGTCCTCGCTGCGACGCGGCTCATACACCGCGACGAGCTTCGCCGGCGCCGTGTTCCGCCAAGCGGCGAGCAGGGCACCCCGTAAAATCTCTTCGTCGCAATCGGGAAGGTCGAGGTTGGTCCAGCCGCGCCGGCCCCAGGCGCCCGCGACCGGCGCGAACAGATCGGGCTCGGCCTCGACCAGCGCGGCCTGATGCTCCGGCGTCAGCTTGAGCACCACGCGCTCCTCCTCCACCCACAGCGTCGCGAAGATGCGGCCCCCGACGCGGAAATCGGCGTTGCCCATATGGGCGCCCTCCAGCGCCTCGGGCAGCATCAGTGCCAGCGCGCGCACGTCCTCGGCCCGCATCGGGCAGCCCTTTCCGTGGGGTGGAGTGAGGCGGATCTGCCACGTCCCGGGAGACGAGGCGAGGATACGCAACGAAGATGCAAGGATAAGATTTAACGTTAAGCCGGGTTTAACCCTTCTCTCCGATCCTGCTCTCGTCATCCAGCCGGTGTCTCAAGGTTCCGGCACCTTGTCGAGTGAAGGAAATCTTATGCGCCGCTCCAAGCTCTACGCTTTGGTGCGCTCGGTCACGCTCGTCGCGAGCGTGGGAGCGCCCTGCCTCGCCCAGGCTGCCGACCTGCTGCCGCCTCCCCCGCCCGAGCCCCTGCCCCCGCCCGTCGAGATCGGCGGCGGCTGGTACCTTCGCGGTGACGTCGGCGTCGGCGCCGTCGATATCGGCAAGGCCCAGACGGTCCTTCTGCGCGGCAACCTGCCCGACGGCTACGTCTACGACCAGCTCGGCGCGGGTGACCAATTCTTCGTCGGCGGCGGCGTCGGCTACGGCTTCGGCTTCTTCCGCGGCGACGTGACGGCCGAGTATCGCGGCGGCACCAAGCTCTACGCGGTCGACCGCTTCAACGGCTTCTACGGCGACGGCACGCCCGGCACCGGCATCAACAAGTACGACGGCAAGCTCTCCACCGTGCTCGTGATGGCCAACGGCTACATCGACCTCGGGACCTGGCACGGCGTGACGCCGTTCGTTGGCGGCGGTGTCGGCTACGCCTACCACAACGTCTCGCACTTCAGCGACATCGGCGCCGGCACGGCCACCGGAGGCTTCGGCACCGCGCCGGACAAGCATTCGGGCAGCTTCGCCTGGGCCGCCCATGCCGGTCTCGCCTACAGCGTGACGCCGAACGTCCAGCTCGAACTCGCCTACCGCTACCTGCACATGGGCCAGGCGAAGACCGGCAACGTGGCCTGCGTGAACGATCCGAACTGCTCGCTGGCCAGCTACCGCTTCAAGGACGTCACCTCGCAGGACGTGAAGATCGGCATGCGCTGGCTGCTCGGCGGCGTCGCCGCGGCTCCCCTGCCCCCGCTCGCGGCCGATTACGCGCCGGCACCGATCGTCCGGAAGTACTGAGACCGACGCCACAGCGATGGCTAAGGCGAACGGCGCGGATCACCTCCGCGCCGTTCTTCGTTTCGCGCCCGCCGTTAGGGTTAAGCCGATCCTAAGCTTTCGCGGCGAGCATGCGCTCGATTGGGACGGCCGCCCGCGTTCGGCGGCATCATCTGGGAACATCGGCCGTGCTGCGTCTTCCTCGGACCACCCTGGTGCTGGCGCTTCTCGGCGCTGCCCTCGTCCAGCCGGCCCGCTCGGCCGACCTGCGCCCCTCGCTGCCGCCCCCGCCCCTGCCGCCGGAAGCGATCGAAATCGCCTCCGGCTGGTACCTGCGGGCGGATTTCACGGAATCCTTCTACGACCGTCCCAAGGACGCGACCCTGGTCGATCCCGCCAACCCGGTCCCGCCCCTGACGCGCCTGCGCCTCAGCAGTGAGAGCGGTTACGGCGGTGGCGTCGGCTACAAGATCAACGACTGGCTGCGGGTCGACATCACGGTGGATCAGCGCCTGCGCAGCAGCTTCAGCACCTATTCCTCGGGCTCGAACTTCCGCACGGGCTACAACGTCGAGGCCGGCCAGCTCGACGCGCTGACCGGGCTCGTGAACGTCTACGCCGATCTCGGCACCTGGTGGGGACTCACCCCCTATATCGGCGGCGGCGTCGGCTTCGCCGAGAAGAGCTTCCGGCGCGGCTACACCCAGACCACCTGCATCCTCGATTCCTGCGACGGCGTGCCGGGGACGGGATCGCGCGATCCGGTCAAGCGGCCGGACCGCTCCGTCACCACGCTCGCCTGGGCGCTCTCCGGCGGCGTCTCCTACGCGATCGGCGGCGGCTTCAGCGTCGACGCGAGCTACCGCTACGTCAATCTCGGCCGCGCGAAGTCGGGTGTGGACGATTTCGGGTACGACACCCGCCTGAAGGAGGTCACTGCAAACGAGGTCCGGGTCGGCCTGCGCTACATGCTGACCGGCGGGCCCGACCCGGTCCGCTACTGAGCCCGTCCTAGCCACCGCGCAGGATCAGCCGGTCGCCCCGCACCTCGTAGGAGGGCAGGCGGTTGAGGAAGCTCTGGCCGAGCAGGTTACCCGAGAGCGCCCCGGGGCGGCTGACCATCGCGGGGATGTTGCGCTCGGTGATGGTCCCGACGCTCAGGCTGTCGAGCAGGATCGGTGCGGCGAGCGCGACGCCGTTCGCCGTCGAGACCCGGACGTTGAAGGCCGAATCCGCGGGCCTGATCCCCAGCGCCTCCGCGTTCTCGGCGGTGAGCACCACGGCGCTCGCGCCCGTGTCGAACATGAAGGGCTGGGTGCGCCCGTTGACCTCGGCGCGGACCGTGAAGTCCCCGCCCGATCCCCGCGTGACCGTGACGGTGCCGCCGGGTCCGCTGACGGCAGTCCCCGGGCGCAGCTCGCCCATGACGCGGGCTCCGACCTCGCGGGCCTGATCGCGATAGGCGTAGCCGATCACCAGGGCGAGGCCGAGCGCCCCCCAGATCAGGAGCGCCTTCAGGTTCTCGCCCATTCGATCGCGGAACTGGTGCCAGAACCCGGCCATGACGAGCGCGAGCAGCGTGCCCGTGACCGCAAGGCTCGCGAGCTGATCGGATTCGATGCCGCCGACGTTGCCCGTCCCGTCGGTGACCACGAGGGCGACGAGGACGAGGCCGAGGACGCCGAGGGCGAGGTACATCATGGGACGGCCGGCGCGGGGTCTCGCTGGGGGTAGGCCGCGCGAAGCCGCGCGGGAAGCGTCGCCATGATCGCCTGTCTCTGGGACTCCGGCAACGAACCCCACAGGGCGATCTCGTCGCGGGTCCTGCCGCAGCCCTCGCAGAGGCCTGTGACGGCGTCGAGAACGCAGACCTTGTTGCAGGGGCTGGACGGCTTCGGCGGGCGCGGGATCATGCCCCGTTCCATGCCCTGCGGGGCCGCCCGCGATCAAGTCTCGCCCTCTTCGCTCCCGACCCGCACGGATCGCATCCAGTGTGGCAGGGCGCGAGCCGGTGACGTGTTTCCGCAACGGGGCTGCCGAGCGCGTCGCGCTCACGGAAGGCGTGGAATTCCCTCACCTTTATCGCCTATCTAGCGAAGGGACGGCCGCTTGGCCCTGATGGGAACACGAGGAACGCATGGTACCGGTCGAAACCGAGGGCAACCTGCATCGCATCGTGGTCGTCGGCGGCGGCGCCGCCGGCCTCCAGCTCGCGACGAAGCTCGGCGACAAGCTCGGGCGGAGGGGCAAGGCCCACGTCACACTGGTCGACCGGGCGCGCACCCATATCTGGAAGCCGCTGCTGCACGAGGTCGCCGCCGGCAGCCTCGATGTCGGCCACCATGCGGTGGACTATCTCCACCACGCCCACGGCCACCATTTCCGCTACCGGATCGGCCAGATGACCGGCCTCGACCGCGCCGCGCGAACGATCCGGCTCGCGGCGAGCCACGACAGCGAGGGCCGCGAGGTCACGCCCGATCGCTCGATCCCCTACGACACGCTGGTCATGGCGGTGGGCTCGACCACGAACGATTTCGGCACGCCGGGCGTGAAGGAGCACGCCATCGCGCTCGACACGCAGGATCAGGCCGTGCGCTTCCACCAGCGCATGATCAACGCCATGCTGCG
>JAESGP010000235.1_pt1 | contig 13573 bp, 18 predicted proteins | sample 9269741 | NCBI WGS metagenome assembly JAESGP01 (sample SAMN15720684, study PRJNA650882) | algae metagenome | isolation source: Desmonostoc vinosum HA7617-LM4 and co-occurring heterotrophs from cave wall | place: USA: Waikapalae cave, Hawaii | collected 2011-05-27
CGCGGTCATCCATGTCGGCTCCCGCGAGTTCATGTGCATCGGCGCACTTCCGCCCTTCGACCATCCGCACGTCTTCATCGATATGGGCACGGACGACGAGGCGATCTGCGGCTATTGCTCGACGCTGTTCCGCCATCGTGCCGGCCTGAAACCGGGTACCGCCGATCCGGCCGCGTGCGTCTGGGACGATCGGACCAGGGCGGCCGCCGAATAGAACCCGTGACCAATCTGCACGTCGCCATCGTCGGAGCCGGGATCGGCGGTCTCACCGCCGCCCTGGCACTGGACTCGGCCGGCCATCGCGTCAGCCTCGTCGAGCGGCGTACGGGCTTCAGCGAGGTCGGCGCCGGCCTGCAGCTCTCCCCGAACGCCAGCCGCGTGCTCATCGGCCTCGGCTTGGGCAACGCGCTCCGCCGGGCCGCGACGGAACCGCCGGGGGTCAAGGTCCGGGCGCTCCGGACGGGTCGCTCCATCGGCGGCGTGCAGCTCGGCATGGCGGCCCGGGAGCGATTCGGCGCGCCCTATTACGTCATCCACCGCGCCGACCTTCAGACCCTGCTCCTCGATGCGGTCCGCGCGCGGTCGGGCATCCGGCTCCTCATGGGGCGCGAAGTCGTCGCCCTCGCGGAGAACTCGGACGCGGCAAGCCTCACCCTCGAGAGCGGGCAGGGGTCGAAGACGGAGGAGCTTTCGGCCGATCTCGTGGTCGGCGCCGACGGCGTCCGCTCGCGCCTGCGCCAGCACCTCGACGCGCGGCCGCTGCGATCCCTCGGGCAGGCGGCGTGGCGCGCGATCCTGCCGCGCGAGGCGGCACCGCCCGAGCTTCAGGGCGACGAAACCGGGCTCTGGCTCGGCCGCGGCCGCCACGTCGTCCATTACCCGATCTCGGACGGAACACAGATCAACGTGGTCGCCGTGATCCCCGAGAAGCTCGGCAGCGAGGGGTGGGGCCAGCTCGGCGAGCCCGCGATCGTCCGGGCGCATTTCCGCGACGCGGCGCCGGCGCTCGTTGCGCTGCTCGGCGTGCCGGATTCCTGGCTGGTCTGGTCCCTCGTCGACCGGCCGCCAGCCCGGCCGATGGCGCGGGGGCGGATCGCCCTGATCGGGGACGCCGCCCATCCCGTCCTGCCCTTCCTGGCGCAGGGCGCGGCCCTGGCGATCGAGGACGCCGCCGTGCTCGCACAGAGCCTTGCCGGCGCCGACGTCGCCGCCTGCCTCGACGCCTACGCGGCGGCCCGCGCTGGCCGCACTCGGCGCGTGCGAAGGGCGGCGCGCGCCAATGGCCGCACCTACCATGCCGGAGCGCTCATGGGTCTTGCCCGCAACCTCGTCATGCGCCGCCTCGGCCCAGCGGGGATGAGCGAGCGCTACGCCTGGCTCTACGGATGGACGCCCGACGGCGCGGCCTGACCCGCGGGCCAGGACGGCGCATCGGCGAGGCCTGACGCCGATCCCCGAACGAAACCTCCGGCATCGCGCCGAGGGAGCCGACGACGCGGACAGGGGTGGATCGACACCGCCTTTGCCGAGGAATCGTGGAAGCCTCTTCCGGTGCGGCCATCCTGGCGATCTCATCCCGCGAAGGCGTTGCTACCGCGCGGGAAGCCGCATATACGAGCCTCGCTCGACCACGCGCCCTTCGTCTAGCGGTCCAGGACGTCGCCCTTTCACGGCGAAAACACGGGTTCGATTCCCGTAGGGCGCGCCAATCTTTTCAGCTACTTAGCCGCTTCTGCAGTAGCTCGTGTCCAGTTTGTGTCTTGACGACGGGGCTGGATTCGCTGGGACAGGTTTGAACGTGGACGGTCAATAGGCCTCACGCGCGCGAGGCGCGTTTGTAAAGGCTCGGCCGAGCGACGAGCATTGCATTTAAGATTTTCAATGACCTCGAATCAGTTGTCTCGTCGCTGTCGCAGGCCTTCGCGTCTGCTGTCGGCCGGCGCGTCACGACCGATTGCACGACTGTAGATTGACCACCGCCATTCATGCCACCCTCCGCACGGTGAAGAGACGAGAGCGGAGGTAAGGTGTGGCGCGAGCGAAGATGACGCAGGAGATCGTCGAGACCTGCTACCCTCTGTACGACGGCGATATGGAGGCGCTTATCGCCAAGGTTTACGCAGCTTACAAAGGCAAAGCCGACGTCGATGATCGATTGATAGATGTGATATGGCAGGAGAATCACAGCGAGTTCCGTACATGGAACATCGAGGCAAGCCAGAGAGACACTGAAGCATTCGCGGCCGCTCAACGTGGAGTGCTGACGGCAGCGGGGCGGGCCGTCATTCTCGCCTACATCGATGAGGCGCAAGATTATGTCGAGCAGTTGCGCAAACTCAGTGATGCAGAGTTAGCAGCTAAGTACGATGAGGTTTGCGGGCCAAGCGAGGCTGAAGTTCAGGCCAAGAGACACGAGCGTGGCCAGCAGGCCGACCTAATGGCCTTTTTCAGCCGGCCGAGCGCCATCGCCGACTACGCCCACTGGTGCTCCCTGCCTGTTTGGTCAGCCGAAGAAGCGACGGCACTTTCCGTTGGCAAAGATCCTCGTCGCGTGAACACTCTGAGTTTGCGCAGGTACACTTTCGTATGCGGCTCGCCTTTTCGTGACGAGTTTTTAGCGCGTTTGGACAAGATTGAGCGGGCTTTGCGTAGCAAACAAATCCGAGAGCCTTTGCGACCAATCAATTTCGTGAAGTGGGCCATAAGTCATGGCCTAGAGCTCCCGCCGGATCTCGTTGCAGGCATTCCGTTGACAATTAGATCCCGTCCTGAGCTCGATATCAGGGAGGTTCATACATTTTACAAGGTAGTACTCGGTCTTGCGATCAAGCACTACAAATACGATCCAACGCTTGAAGATGGTCATGATCAGGATGGCGTGTTTGGTTCCATGAGGGATGACCTGCACGATGTTGAAGCAAGTACTTCTATCCCAACACTTCAAAAAATGCTGAAACTCGCCCGAGCTTGGGCCATTATCAAGCCGCAGCCCTTGGTGAAGCGCGTCAGGAGAGAAAAGGAGAAGGTCTCCAAGGCTTCGAGTCGCGTTTGAAAAACTTTTCAAAATCACTCCCTATTTTTCGCCGAAACCGGCGAGACCGCCTCCGTCAACGCAACAACGGAGGTGCGATGAACACACCGAGAATGCTTCCAAAAGAGGGCTTCGTGCGACTGCGACAGATCATCGGACCGGATGGATGTCTGCCCGTCAGTCGCAGTAGTTTCTACGCTGGCGTCAAAACGGGCCTATGGCCAGCTCCAAAGAAGTGCGGAGCGATGTCGCTGTGGTCGGTGGCAGAGCTTCGGGCCTGCCTTGCTCGACTGGAAACGTCGGCTGACACGCCGATTGCAAGGACGCACCGCCAGCGTGCTGAGCCTGCCTCCCTCACTTGAAAAACTAACCATGCCGCCCCGACCGATCAACGCAAGGTCGGGGCGGTCCTACGATCTCGGCGGTTTGGCCAGCGCCACAGCCGAACAACCAAGCCGCCTCTAAGAAGGCGATCTCCATGATCCAACGTTATGAGCTAAACGACGACAAACAGTTCGACGCCGATATGAAATGCGATCCTCTCGAGACGCTCAAGAAACTAAGAATAGCTTACGAATCTAATGAGGAAAGCCATTATAAAAATCGGTGGCGGCTAATCGAAAGAGCGGCTCGGATGTGCGAGCAGTTGCAAAAGAATGAAAATGATGTTGAAAATTTCACTAAGTGTAAATTCTGGGAGGAGAAACCTTACAAACCTAAAACTGCTAATGTCTTACTACTTTGTATGCAATACATGGTAGGAGCGCCGAATTCTACGAGCAGGAGGTACAAATCCGCCCATGATTATACAACCGCCGTGGAAATGATCTATGAAGGAGGATACAAATCAACCGATATTTTCCAGCAGCTTACATCGCGCGGCGGGCCTTACGCAATAATCAAAAGCGGCAGGAAAGTAGTGTCTGAGGCTGCGAACAAGATCGATGGCGAAGCCAACAAGCAACCGGCAGGCAATGCAAACACCATCGCACGTGAAGGGGCTGGGAGCCGTGCCGTTGGGAGAAGTGGCCCGGCGAGCGGGTCAGTCAACAGCTCGCCTATGAACACAAGGAGACCCGGGGCAAGCACCAACGCAACAGCGGGCGAGACGCCCCTTCCAAACGAACAAATCTTCAACGACGCAGAACACATTGCGATCACTGGAGGAGGGTACCAAGATATCATTCTAGGTCTGGAGATAGACGAGACACTTTGGATCCTGATTGAGCGGGTAAGGGACCAAGGTAACATCATGCGGTTCAACGCCGTCCGTCTGCAGCGGGGACGCAACCAATCGCCGCTTTAAGTTCACGATCAATTGACGAGCGGCCGGGACAACATTGTCCCGGCCGCTTTTTGTTTGCTGGACTTGAAAAACTCCGGGTCCCGGAATTTTGGTGGCCATACCTTGGTCGGAACTTTTGTTTGACGCCCTTGTCCGTCGGTCATTGGCAACCCGTTATCCCGCTTCGGGCCCATGGCCCGACGTTCAATCAGCTCGACATCTCCGAAACAGACGATCAACACAGATGCCAATTGTCAGCATACCGCACAGCCTAGCAGGCAGATGCGTCAGGTAAATAGCATGACATCGTAGCCCTAAGAGCCGTCGTGGACAGCCTCACGGCCCTGGATCTACTTCGACGCTGCACCATGAAGATCCGAAAAACGGGTCAGCATATGCCCAGTCATGGCCAAACCAGACGTCAGCCGCAGCAAGCCCAAGCATGTTGACTTCGTTGAACCCAATCAGCGTGCCCTCGTGGTGAACCCAAACAACCAAGCCAACAAGCCGACAAGCCGAATAGGGAAACCACCTGAACACTGCCGACTCGGAGGACACCACTATGTACCCATCCAGGGACATCACACACGCGTTGGCCGAATGGATTGAGGAATACGTGCGGGATGGGTGGGACCCTTACCTACTAACCTTCATGTTCCGGCAGCTTGGTGGCTCAAATAGCGGTGTTGCACGGCAGATGGAACGTGAGGTGGAGCGAGTCTACACCACGTTCGTCACCCACGTGGTTCGCCGCCCCAGGGCGCTGTCAGCGCTGGGCCGCCTGCCCATTTGGTGGTGCAGCCACGATCTTCCCGTGCATAAGCGTGGCAAGAGCAGCCTGCGAGACGCGTCCATCAACGGCGGGCGCCACATGCACGCGATTGCCCTGCAGCCGCCCTGGTCACGCCTGCGGGAGGATCTGAACGTCCATTTCGAGGAGGAGCGCCATCGCTATTTGCGCCCGGGCTGCGCTTTGGAGAGGATCGATGTGGAGGCCATTACCCATGCCGCGGGCTATGTGGCCAAGTATGCCCGAAAGTCTGTTGATCGGGGCAGGGTTGCTGAGGCTACAGATCTGATCCTGCCCCGCGCTCTCAGCGAACTTTCTCGGCGCGTGGATCGTATCCAGCCCGGCCGAGCGCACAGCACGAGCGCGTTGCTGTCGTCCATCTAGGATAGAATGCAGGCAGGGTTCCCGCGCAGGCAGTGTTGCGAGCTCACGTAAAGGTCTTCGGGCGCCTCGCCCGGACACGATGTGAGATCAAGCATGCCCCGTATCAGCAACAAAACCAAATCATCTGAACTGCCCACCCTTTCCGACTGCGCGCTACACAGCCTCGTTGATGAGATACTGGAGAGAATTCCCGAAGGTATGTCCAGAGCATCGGCACTGGCTGCCATCGGCCGAAAGGTCGCTGTCGAACTGAGTTTCGAACACTCTTCCCGGCGTGCAGCAGCCGAGGTTTGTGAGGACCTCGCCCGTCAGATTCGGCGCGGCGAGTGCATTCCGGTTTAGCCAGGATCTTGGTGAGGGGCGGCGCATGCCGCGCTGCCCCCGCCGTTGCCGCATCGCTTGAGCCAAGCCGTGCAGTTGATCGGCGGCAACAATCGATCCCCTGCCAGCACGCACCCTTTGATCGGCCCACACAAGGATGCAAGCCGCGCCTACCACTGGCAACCCACCGGTTCGGTCGTCAACGCGGCAAGCGCAATTCGAATTCTGTGAATCAACTTTGCCGCGTCGCGAACTCTGCCACCCCGCACCACCCGCCCCTCGCCGCGGCGCCGATTGCAGGCGCCTAAGGCGACCATCACCGCGCACCCTGCAGGTGGTCGATAGGGCTGATAAGAGGCCGCTACGAGGCTGCCAGTGGCATCAGAGGGCCAGTGATCACGCCCGCCTCCGGCCGGTGATAGTCACTCTTCCTGGTCGCGGATGCTGTGGCCGCCTTGATGAGCCCTGGCTCCCCGCTAAGTTGCAGCACTGCATTAGGAGCCATCATGGCGGGCCTCAAGGACAAGCGCGGGTTCATCGACAAAGACCGCCTGGACCTCTCCGAGCGCAAGGCGGTCGAGTTCTGGATGAAGCGCTGGGGTGTCACCCAGGACCAGCTCACGGCAGCCCATCGCAAGGTCGGCCGCATCACCAAGGACATCGCGGCTGAGCTGGGCAAGAAGCGCTAGAGGTTCACTACCGCATTCCGTCTCGTTCGTGGGCTCAGCGCAGGTCTCAGCGCCCGAGCGGCGGGCATGATCCGCGGCATCGGCAGCCCTCGCCACCAGCGAACCGACGGTGGCTCTGGCCCGTTGAACCGCCATGAGCGGTAATATGGCCACGAGAACGATGACGAGCTCCGAGCAGTTTAGAGCATCCCTCGCTCTCGACGCGCCCAGCCCGAACCTCTCGCCGACGCTTGCGGCCCTGTGGTGGGCTGGCAAAGGCGAGTGGGATCGCGCGCATACCCTCGTTCAAGAAGAGCCTGGATCCGACGCCGCATGGGTCCACGCCTACCTGCATCGGGCAGAGGGCGACGAAGTGAACGCAGCGTACTGGTATCGGCGGGCTCACCGGCAGGTGGCTAATGCCGCACCCACTCAGGAGTGGGCGGCCATCGCAGATGCTCTTCTCCCCACCGCGTGAGAACGGATCTCGGGCTTGAGCCGAAAGCGGCGCAAACGCGTCGCGCTCTGATCGTTGGCGCATCCCGTGGGCTTGGTCTGGGCCTTGTCGCTCGCCTGCTGGAGCGCGAGTGGCAGGTCACTGCCACTGTTCGACGGGGGTCCGCTGCGCTGAGCGACCTTGCGGCAGGTGACGAGTCTGATCGCCTGCGCATCATCACCGGCATCGACATCGACGATGATGCGGCTGTGGCATCGTTGCGCGCTGGTCTCGCTGACGAGCCCGCCTTCGATCTGATCTTTGTGGTGGCAGGCGTGGCCACGCAAGCTGGCACGCCGGCCGGTCAGATGCCGCGTCAGGTGGCGGGGCAGGTGTTCCAGACCAATGCGATCAGTCCCATCCACTTCGCTGAAGCCTTCCACAAACGTGTCGCTGCGGGCGGTGTGATCGCCCTCATGACGTCCAAGCTCGGCAGCGTCTCACTGAACCAAGGCGGTGGCTGGAGCAGCTACCGGGCGAGCAAGGCGGCCTTGAACACGCTGGCCCGCTCGTTTGCCGGGCAGCACAGCAAGGCACGTTGGAGCGTTGTCCTCATGCATCCGGGGTGGGTGCGAACCGACCTCGGCGGCAGGCGGGCCACCCTCGATGTCGAGACCAGTGTCCGGGGCATGGTCGCCGTGCTGGAGGCCCGCCTCGAACAGGGCCTCAGGGGCGGCTGCGTGTTCCTCGACTACCAGGGTCAGAGCGTGCCCTGGTGACAAGGCCGTGAGCAGCAGCTTGGCGCGGTGTTTGGTTAGGAACAGGCGCGGCGTTCTGAGGTTGCCCGGAGCCCCATTAGGAGACACGCATGGCAACGACCTACAAGCTCGTACAGGCACTCGCTGCCAAGGTGGACGATCACGTCGAGATCGCGGTCGAGGCCGAGGACGGGACCAAGTTCAAGATCGTCGCCACCCCGGAGCAGCTCGACGCGCTGACGGGTGACCTTGAGACCATCCTCGAGGCCGATGACACGGAAGCAGCGTAGAGCTCATCGCTGTCACTGACGCGCTATATGCGCCTATCCCGCCCAGCTCTGTTGGGCGGGCTTTTCACTGCAGACGGTCCAACATGAGGCCGCAGGCGCGATGACCCATGAGGCTGCCTTCCTGAAGGCTGTCGCCACGTTCGGCCCCGGCAATCCCGTTGTCCTCTGCCACGACGATGCCGACGGGCTGTCAGCCGGTGCTCTGTTGGGACGGGCGTTTGCTGGCTCGTCACACGGCAAGGCCCGCGTTCGCATCGTCGGTCGAGGTGAGAGCGCGTGGTCCGACGCGTTGCGTGAGGAACTCGCAGCGGACAAGCCGGGGGGCCTCATCGTCACTGATCTGGGCGTGCAGGCAGATGTCATCCTGCCCGGCGTGCCCACCATCATCGTCGATCACCATGTGCCGCGCTCCGTGCCGGACCAAAGTGTGGCAACCCTGATCACCGGTTACGGCGAAGAACCAACCCCCACCTCCAGCCTTCTCGCGCATCGCTGCGCGCAGGCCCTCGTGGGTGAAGCGGCTGCGGAACTCGACTGGCTGGCAGCCCTCGGGCTCTTGGGTGACCTCGGTGAACAGCGGGCCGTAAGGGACTTCCCCGAGATCATGACCTCGGTGAAGCGGACGCACACCCTCAAGTCCCTGCGCGAGGTCACCAGTCTGGTGAACGCGCCGCGCCGCACGAGCCGGGGTGATGCCTCGCCAGCCCTGCGCTTGCTCCTGGCAGCCAGTGGACCGGGCGACGTTCTCAGCGATGCGCGCGGTGACACAGCGCATCTGCGAGCGGCACAGACCGAGGTCAAAGCAGCGCTTGATGCCGCCCGCAAGATCGCGCCGATCTTCGCCGGACCGGTTGCGTTGCTCGTCCTCGACTCGCCTTGCCAGATCCACGCGCTGATCGCGCAATCCTGGACCCACCGCTTACGCCGACAGGTGGTGATCGCGATGAACGCAGGCTTCCGCGAGGGCTACGTGCACTTCGCAGCGCGCAGCGCCAGCGTGCCGGACCTGATCTCCTTTCTGTGTGAGCGAGCGCCACCGCTCGGTCCCGATGATCAGTTTGCCCAAGGTCATCGCAGCGCCACGGGTGGGCAGGTTCGTGTCGAGACCTGGAACCGGTTCGCGGCTAGCCTGGGCTTCGGGCCGGAAGCGGCCGTCAGGGTGCAGTGACGAAGGGTGATAGCCTCTTAGTCGCTCCGACCAAGGCGCGTCATGCGCTCGCGCTCATCCGGCGGAAACGAGGCCGCCCAGGCTGCTTCCTCCCCCGGCTCCGGCAGCACGCGCCCAAACTCCGCCATTGCGCTGGCAGGCAGCTCCAGAACGTAGACCCAGACCGAGAAAGAGGGCACGTCGCCAGCCGCCGCAACATCCGCCACAAGGCGCTCGATCAGGGCGCGGCGTGTCTCAGAGGGTCGTCCTGCACGGATGCGGCCATAGACGAACAGATGGTCGTGGGCGAGCGGCGCGCCGCCGATGAAGTGCGAGCCTTCCGCAACCTCCTGGAAGATCACTTGAGCGAAGTAGGCAGGCGCTCCTGTCACCTCGGCGTGAGCGGCGGTGATCGCACGGGCAATGGCCGCCTTCCGGGTGGGCGTAAGCAGGCCAGCGAAGGCGTGGCAGGTGTAGGTGGGCATCGATGCCTCCGAAGCTACAGGACCAGCTATTGAGTGATCTCATGGGCCGTCTCATCCCGCCACCGTCAGCTCGGAACGCCGCTCGTTCACGAGCTCGAAGGTGGCGTTCCTCGACGGCCGACCTCAGCCGGCGATGATCTCGCTATGGGCTCGATGTGCGGCATCGGCAGCCCTCTCCAGCAGCGAACCGAGGAAGGTTGTGGCCCGTTGAGCCGGCATGACCGAGCCACGTGCCGACACCGCCGCCTCTCAGCTCACCGATGCTCGACGCCGCGAGATGGCTGTCGAGTACCTCCTGTTTGGCACCATCCGCTTCGTCGCGCAGCGCCACCCCGAGCTTCTCGACGAGCTTGATGTCAGCCTCGACCATCTCTGGGACAAAGCGGACGGCGAGGAGCGCGACGACGATGCGGTTCGCGAGGTCGCCCGCCGGTTCGTCAAAAGCCTGCGCGCTGAGCGGTAAGGGCTGACCCAGTGGCAAGTGGCGACACGCCTCAAGTCAGCGATCTGCCCCAGTTGCCGCGTGAGGCATTTCGAAAGCGGGACGCTTCGCCCGATCCGCTGTTCTACGCGGCTCCGCGCTTCGTCACGCATATCGACGACACCGCGATTGCGGCGGTCACAGGCTTGTATCGCGAGGTGCTGCCGTCCGGGGGTGTTATCCTCGATCTGATGTCGAGTTGGGTCAGCCACCTGCCGAAGGAGGTGCCATATGCCGCCGTCATCGGTCACGGGCTGAACGCCGAGGAGCTTGCGGCGAACCCGCGCCTGACGGCCAGCTTCGTTCAGGACCTGAACACCGATCCAGCCCTGCCGCTCGATACCGCCAGCATCGATGCGGTCACGATGTGCGTGTCCGTGCAGTATCTGCAGAACCCCGTTGCCGTGCTGCGCGAGGTGGCGCGCGTGCTGCGGCCCGGCGCGCCCGTGATCATCACCTTCTCGAATCGATGCTTTCCGACCAAGGCCGTCGCGATCTGGTCGGTGCTTGTGGGGGAGGATCGTGCCCGGCTTGTTGATCTCTACCTGGAGCACGCTGGGTTCACGAACGTCGAGAGGCTCATGCCAGTCCCGGAGGACGGGCCGAGTGATCCCCTGCACGCGGTGATCGGCCGAACGGAAACTACTTCTGTGCAGCCGAAGTGAAGGCTGCGCCCTCGTTAGGTTCACGCACCGTTATCTGGTCGGCTGCACCGAGGACGGAAGGGTTCGTGTGGCAACGCTCGTAAGGCCCGCCTTAAACCGCGAGGTCGAGTTGTTGGGCGTCACCCTCGCTGGAGGATCGCAGGCCCGACAGCGTCACGCCGATCAGCCGCACGTTGCGCCGGAGCGGATAGGCCCCGCGCAGCAGGCTCGCGCTGATCTCAGCCAGCGTTGATCGATCCGGCACGCCCGAACCAAGCGAGCGCGCCCGCGTGATCTGCGCGAAGTCGGAGAACTTCAGCTTCAGCGTCACCGTTCGCGCCACGACCGCCTTCGCCGTCGCGATGGCCCAGACCTTGTCGATCAACGGGTCCAAGCGCGCGATCAGCTCAACATAGTCGGTCGTGTTCTCGGCGAATGTCGTCTCCGCGCCGAGGGACTTGCGCTCGCGGTGCGCCCACACGGGCCGCTCGTCGATGCCGCGCGCCACCGCGAAGTAGTAGTCCGCCGCACTGCCGAAGACCGCCCGCAGCTCCTCAAGCGAGCGCGCCTTCAGGTCACCCCCGGTCAGGATGCCCAGCCGCTGCATCTTCGCTTCGGTTGCTGGGCCAACCCCTCGGAACTGCCCGATAGGCAGCCCCTCGACGAAAGCCGCTCCCATGGCCGGGGTGATGACGAACAACGCATCGGGCTTGCGGTGGTCGGAGGCGACCTTGGCCAGGAACTTGTTGTAGGACACGCCCGCTGAAGCCACGAGCCCGGTGCGGGCGAGGATCGTCGCGCGGATGTCCCTTGCGACTTCCGTGGCGGTGGACAGCCCTTTCAGGTTCTCGGTCACGTCGAGGTAGGCTTCATCGAGCGCCACCGGCTCGACGAGGGCGGTGTGCTCTTCGAAGACTTCGCGGATCTGCGCCGAGATCGCCTTGTAGGCATCGAAGCGCGGGCGGGCGAACACGAGGTCGGGACAGAGGCGGCGGGCGGTTGCCGAGGGCATCGCCGAGCGCACGCCGAAGCGACGCGCCTCGTAGCTGGCCGCCATGACGACGCCGCGCTCGCGCGAGCCGCCCACGGCCACGGGCTTGCCGCGCAGACCCGGATCGTCGCGCTGTTCGACGGAGGCATAGAAGGCATCCATGTCGATATGGATGATCTTTCGCACCGGCAGCGCTGGGACTCTTTCGCTCACGTTGCGTCCTGCCGCTCCCCCTTCCCGACGACCGCGAGCGCCCCATCCGGCAGCGGTCGTTGCAAGGCCGCCGCCTCGGACCAAGGCGCACGCAGCCACACCTCACGCTCCTCGTCAGTTGTGAGAATGACCGGCATCGCCTTCGGGTGGACGGCTCCGACCTCGGCGTTCGGCTCTGTCGTGAGGAAGGCATAGAGGTCGTCGGTGCTCTCGCCATCTTTGACCTTCCGCACCGAGGTCCAGCCCTCGACCTTCAGCCCGGCAAAGCAGACCAGCGGCCGCTCCTCGCTGATGGCGAACCAGACCGGCACCGCCTTGCCGCTGGTGTCCTTGGAGTTCTCGGAAAATGAGGTGAAGGGTACGAGGCAGCGGTGCTCGGGCTTGAGCCAGCGCCGCCAGTGCGGCGACTTCACGTTCCGCACGTTCGTCACACCCGGATCGACCTTGCGGCCCTCCAGCGCAAAGGCCGGTGACGGCAGCCCCCAGCGCATCATCGACAGCCTGCGCTCACCATCGCGCAGGTGCACGACCGGCGCGGCGGTGCTGGGAAAGATGCCCGGCAATTCGGGCATGTTGCCGGTCTCGTCGCGGTCGATCTGGAAGAACGCTTGAAGGGCAGCAGGACCCTGGCGGCCGAGGCTGTAGAGATTGCACATTGCACCATCGTCCCTCCGCAGTGCGACCGGTTCAAGTTCGGGAGGGTAGCCGTCCACTGCGGTCGGCCCCATCCGTATCGACTTGCGCCCGGCAAGCGCGGCCGTACTGGTTTGGCCGTCGCGCGCCGACCTCGTGCTGGTAGCGGCAGGTTTGGGTCAGGCGGATGTAGACGTCATAGACATCGGCATGCTCGCCGAAGCGACGACGTAGGCGGTCGAGGCAGTAGACCCCACGCCGGTTGCAAACCGTGCAGGTAATGATCAGCCGCCCTCGCAAGTCGCATAGTCGCTCCACGCTAGGCCGCCCTCACAACCGGCAACTCGTCCACGCGCGTCGTGTAGCGCGGCGAGCGCATCTCGAACTTCGTGGACCAGCCTCGCTCCCGCGCGAACCCTGCCGTGCCCGGCACCACCGCACCCCGGCCCCAGCGTTTGTTGCAGGCGTCGAGAGCAGCCATCAGCGCCCCGCCCCGCTCGCGGTTGAGAGCGCCGATCAGCGCCCGCTGCGAGGCCGCCAGCGGCACCAGATCGACCGTGATCACCCCGGCCTTTGAGTAGCGGTAGCCAGCCTTCCAGACGCGGCGCGCGCCGGCCGTGGCCGCCTTGATCAGCACGAGGGTGTCGGAGGTCGCCTCTGGCAGCGTCACTACGGTCGAGACGGAGCGTTGCGGGCTGCCGGTGTCGTGCTCGCTCGTGTGGTAGAAGACCGTGACGTGGTCGGTGCCGAGCCCGCCCCGCCGCAGCTTCTCACCCAACCGCGTCGCATGGGTCGCCACTGCCTGTTCCAGCGTCGCGAGATCCTCGACCCGGTTCGAGAAGCTTCGGGTCACCGCACAGCCCTTGCGGGTCGGGGCAACTGTCTCAAGATCGAGGCAGGCCAGCCCGCGCAATTCGTAGACGATGCGCTCGCCCACCACCGTCAGCGCCCGGCGCACCGGCCGGGGATCGAGGTCGCGGACATCGGCGACGCTGTCACAGCCCATGGCCCGCAGC
>JAESGP010000236.1_pt1 | contig 13552 bp, 13 predicted proteins | sample 9269741 | NCBI WGS metagenome assembly JAESGP01 (sample SAMN15720684, study PRJNA650882) | algae metagenome | isolation source: Desmonostoc vinosum HA7617-LM4 and co-occurring heterotrophs from cave wall | place: USA: Waikapalae cave, Hawaii | collected 2011-05-27
GTCGGTGAGTTCGATGCCACGGATGACGGTCTCGACAAGCTTACCGAGATCGGACGCTTCGGACGGCGTAAGCTCGCCTTCGGCCACGGCAGCGACCAGCGCGGCACTCGCCTTCACCGCGTCGGCCGCCGTCTCGATCGGCGGCAGAGCGAAGGGAACGTGCCGATCCTTCCGGGGCGGCGCGATGCGATCCATGCACATCCGCAGGGCCGGGCCGTCACCATCAAGAGCAAGCTCAATGACCTTGCGCGTGATGGCCTCGCCCTCGCCCTCAAGGAGGGCTTCTAGGGCCAGCGTCGACCTGCTGCGGCTACCAGGCGGACGGCCGGCGGGGTTGCCGGTCTCCCCCTGCTCGAATGGCCTCCCCTTACCCGGCATCGTCCTGCCCCTGTGCGGCTCGTGGCTGTTTATATCAGCGTGGAAACAGCCAACGCCCTGAAATCTGGCTTGCTAGCAATCTAGTAAGCTGTCTTACCCCGAAGCTGGTTTCACTGCATCCACGACAAGCATCCCTGCGTCTCGCACTGGCCCCAGACGTGGCCGTTGCTCTCAGCGCGGGTCCAATGGAGGCGGCCGGCGCAAGCAGGGCAGGGGACCGTACCCTCGGAGCCCGGCTGCTCGGCAATGGCCGTGAAGGCTTGCAGTACAGGGCTTGGCTTGGACGGCAGGAGGTGGGCGGCACCCTCCGCCAATCCTTGAAGCGCGGCCGCGGCGGCACGCTGCCGGATCTCCTTCGCGTCGTCTCGGGCCTCGATGGTGATAGCTGCGATGAGCGCCATCTGTCGAACGGCCTCGACGCCAGCATTGAAGGCTGCGATTTCACGGGCTGTCATAGGGAGGGCTCTCCACCGCTGAGAGTGATTTGCAGGTTGCCGAGGGCGCTGACGGTGGCGGCGCTCGCCTCCTGAACGGCCCCTTGGATGAAGGGCAGCACCTCAGGATGGTGTCGCGCGAGGTAGCGCAGCCGCTTCGGCTTCAGCGGGGCCGGGCACACGATGCACTCGATGCTGTCGGCGTATCCCTCGGCGTATTGCAGAGGTAGGGCCAGTTCGTGCCGGCTCACGTAGGCCATCACGTCGGCCTCGGTCCAAGACCTCAGCGGCATCACCACCTCTACCGTCCCCGGCAGGTTGGTCGCGAGGCCAGCGATGGTCGCTCCGTCTTGATCGTCCGCACGCTGACCATTGATGAAACAGCACGGGCCGGTCTGCTCGCGCAGGAAGGCATTTATCGGCTCGGTGCGGAGGACTTGGCAGCAGTGTAGCCACGGCTGAAGGCGAGGGCTTTTTGAGCCGGTGATGTTGGCGAGAGGGAACACCTCGGCTGGGATGCCTGTCGCCTGCCAGTGCTCGAACAAGTTCGGGGATGCGGCCTCCTCAAGACGCCAACCCTTCGCCCGGTAGTTGCGCACGAACTCGACCATGTGCGGGGCCATGTGTCCGGTGTTTACCCACAATAGGGTCACGCGGTCCTGCCAAGGCTCCAGCATGTGGGCGAGGGTGATGCTCTCCTTGCCGCCGGAGAAGCCTAGGAACACTCGCTCGTGCCGGTCGAAGAGAGATGAGAAGGGTTCGCTGTCAGCAGCGGGGTCGGAAAGGGCCCGCACATCCACGGCTGTCTTGCGCAGCGACGGCGCCTCGTCCGTGAGGATCAGAGCTTCCCAGATCGCGTGATCGCCCAGCGCGTGCTCTGTGGCCGGTCGCGCCCATTCGCCCGTCGCGCCGCATTCAATGACCCGCTCGCCGTCCCACACAACGGCATGGCCGAACCTGCCGACCGTAGTGTCATCCGGCGCGGCTCCTTCGACACCCAAAATGGCCCGCCGGCCGGGGAGCAATCGCCGGATCTCCTCGGATGCCGCTAGCATGCGGACGTTCTGCCGATCGGCGCCGGCCTCCAAGATGTTGGGGTGCTCGCGGGCCATGAGGTACGTGCCCGCGATACCGGCCTTCAGCAGCGGCACGACGAGGGGCAGGAGGCAGGTTCCGCCCGTGGTGGCGTGGGTTCCCAGCACCGTTCGGGCTTTCTCGTAGGTCCAGCCCTGCAAGGTGGCGAGGGCTGCCACGGCGCAATCGTACCGGGTGCGCTGAGGGACGATAGTGGAGAGCATGGCAGCCTCAGTGACGGACTTGGTCGGAGTTGGCCGCAGCCTCACGCGCCTCGAATTTCGCGCCGGTCTCGCTGTTGATGCGTGCGGTGATCTCGGCCGCGGCGAGGGGGCCGATGGTCCCGCAGAGGTAGGCATGGATCTGCCCGTGGGCGATTTTGCAGGCTGCTAGGATCGGGTGCGCAATGATGTGCCCCGTGGCAGTTTGGGTCTTCTCCCCCGTCCACTGACCGTCTGGGCCATAGTGCTTAAAGCTGTGCTCCCAGGCGAGGACGGCGAGCTGACGGATTGCACCTTCAATGCGGGTTAGATCCATTTCGATAGGTGGCTTGGTCATGGTGCCTCCTCAGGTTTGGCGATGAAGCGCAGCGAAGCTGCAGAGCACGCTGCGGCGGTCGATGCTGGCGAGCCCGTTCAATTCCTCAGCGGCACGGGGCAGGGCGGCCGGGTCGCGTTCGGCGCGGTGGAGCTGATCCGCGAGGGCTTCGCCGCGGGGGCCGCACGATAGCCGCACGATGGCCCTCATGCTGCGAAGGCGGGCCAACCGCTCGGCCGGGTCGAGGTCGCGAGCCCATGGCCCGAACTCGTCGGCGGGGATCATCGCCCAAACTCCCACAATGGGATGCCGGCGGGCTGCCCCGGCTTCTCACGGTACGTCAGATGGCCGAGCGCGACTTCTGTCGCGGTGATCGCGCGGACGCCGCTGCCGGTCGGCAGAACAAGAGCGCCGCACGCATCGACGCGAACGACGCCAAGCTGGGGATGCACCCCGAACAGTCGCGCGGCCGTCCAACCCAGGGTCTCGGCCTGCGGTCCGAAGGTGTCGAGAAATTCGAGGGCCCGCCCATAGACGCTGACCCATCCGGTCGGCGTGTAGCCGGGGCAGGGTACCTGGTCTGCGGAGAGCCGCGAGAGGCCAAAGCGCCACTTCCGCAGTTCGCCATCCAAAACTTCCGCAGCGCTATTTTCCGCGAAACATGAGCCCTTGGAATGACTTAGTAAAACTTCCGCAGCTTCCGCAGCTTCCGCAGCCTCAATGTGCGTGGACGCTGTCGCGAGGCTGTGCGCGGGCTCCGGCCTCGCGTAAGTGTATGATATTATTAGATTTTCTTTTCTTTCTTCTTCTTTTACGCGGGCGCCCGCGAGTTCGCGCACGCTCGGAACCCCTGCGGAAGCTGCGGAAGCTGCGGAAGTAGGGTTAAGCTTCTGATCCTGTTCATGAATTGCTCCCGCAAGTGGTTGCGGAAGTTTTTGCGGAAGTTCCGATCCGCACTCCCGACGCACCTCATCGAGGGCTTTGAACGGGTCAAACAGGGGGAGATCACCCATCGTCAGTGCTCCCCAACCACGCGGTAGGTTTCGCGGTACGGCTTGCCGTCGATGGTGCCCTTGTTCATGGGCTCAAGGCGGCCGAACCCCACGAGGGCTTCAACACGACGACGGACTGTCGCCGCATCTGTTCGAAGGTGGCTGGGCGCCAACTTCTGGATCAGGCTGGGCGCCGTCAGATTGCCCGGCTGCACCTTCTCCAAAAGCCATTCGGCCAACTCGTTCTGCGCCCGGATCTCCGGGTCTAGGATCGCATGGCCGGTGAGCCGAAGGGCCTCCCGCAAGTAGAAGATGCCGATGGCGCAGGCCGCCGCCATCGTCTCTCCGGTGACCGTGCCCTCTAGGGAACGGCGGGCGTCGGTGATCCTGCTCGGCCGCGCGATCTCAGGGGTCTGGAAAATGGTGAGGATGCCGGCGATCCGGGCCACGTTCTCGGCCATCTTCAGGGCGGCCGACCGGACAGGCACCCACATGCCGCCCGGCTTGCACCCGTCTTCTGCGGATTGCGCGAACCTCGTCCAGAGACCCCACGCCTCAGGGCCTAGGTCTAGGATGGGGGGCTCAAGCTCGTTCCGAGTGCCTTGGCGGATGGGAAGCCCAACCGCGAGGCAACGGCGGCACTGCGCCTGGAACCGCAACATGCGGTCATCGCTCGTCGGGTCTGTCCCACGGATCTGGCGTAGGCCGATGGTGCTCTCGGGCATGGTCACGAGGAACCGGCCGACGAAGCCTTGATCCTTCGCCAGCTCGTCCGCGAGGAGGGACGATGCAACGCGCGGCTGGGCGGCAAGACTGATCCCGACCCGGCGCCCGACTAGGAACAAGGTCTCGCGCGCCCGGACCCGCTGCGCCGACCCGTTGTCCCATAGCTCGGACAAGCCGGTCACGGTGCGGGTCTTGGCCTCTTGGCCCATTCCGTGCCCGCCGAGGAATTGGCCGCCCTCGCTGGTGAAGATGCCGATGCTGCCCCGCCCGATCTGCAGGACGTTCAGCAGGCCCTCAAGGTTCGGCTCCTTCGCCCGAATGATGGGGGCGATGGGTGTCTCGGGCTCACGAAGATCTCGGAGACGCTGACGGCGCTCGTCGTGGCTGATTTTGTTGTCGCGCTCAATCTTCTTCTTCTCGGCCTCGTATGCGGCGTGAGAGGCTTTGAACTCCCTCATGTCCTCGGCATGCTCAAGGCGCATCTGGGCTTCGTGTCGTGCGACGGCATCGAGGGCGAGGTCATCACAGGCTGATTTGCGCTCACCCGATACGGCGACCGCGAGCATGAACAGCGACAGCGGGCGCGGTGTCGGCAGGCTCTCCACGCGGACATCGGCAAGGCCCTGGCTGACGAGCATGCCGGCGCTCAGGATCGAATGGGCGCAGAGCGAGCGCGGCGCCTGAACGTGATGTTCTAAAGCCTCGACGGCCTCACGCATGATCTGCGGCAAGCAGTCAACGGGAAACGGGGGCGCCGCGCTTAAGGCCGGCGCGATTTCAAGCCGGTCCCGCTCAAGGGTAGGGCTGCCGACAGGGCGTTGGCCTGTGTGCCCTCCTGAGGGCGGGGTGAAAGGCCGCCGCCGGATGTTGTCGAAGTTCTCGACTACAGCCATGTTTTGGCGCCTCCCCGCACCACGTCGTTGAGGTCGTTGCCCGTCTTCGGGGTGATGATGTCCACGGCCCGGCCGGTGTTGTGCCAGCGAGTGCCAACCTCCGTGCAAGCCCGGTCGCTGGCCCCGCCGTCCCCCAGCTCGCCAAGCAAGGTCAGGCTCTCGACGCCGTCGAGGACCGGGAAGGCGGCGATGTTGGCCGTGCTGCCGAGCGCCCATGTCGGACGGATGCCGAGCTGCCGGGCGGCGAGGCATGTCTCGATGCCTTCACCGATCGCGAGACCGGTCGTGACTGCCTCTTCGGCGTCCAGCATGATCGCGGCGCCGGTCGCAGTGCCGAGCATCTTGCGACCGACTTTCCGGCCGTCCATCGTCAGGGCAGTGCGGTGGATGCCGACGACCTCGCCCGTGCGGACGCACCGAAGGGCTGCGACCATCGCGGGGACCTTGCCGGACTCCCAAGGGCAGTGAGCATGGTAGCGCAGCACGTCGCCCGTGACTTCGGCGGGTAGGTCCAGGCAGCGGGACCGCAGGTAGGTTTCAACGATGGTTCCGCGGGGATCTCGACCCTCGCGCCAAATCTCGATGCTGCGGCGCTGGCGCCGGGCAACGTCGGCTTGGCGCTCGGCCTCGGCTCGGCGCTGCGCCTCGCGGCGGCGCTCCACCTCGGCAGGATCGGGCGGCCGCGCCTCGCGCCTTCGATCAAGGGGCAGACCTAAAGCGCCGGCCACATGGTCCCTGCACACGCGCCAATCATCACCGCTATGCGAGTAGACGATGAACCCGTCTGGCGAGCCGACTGACAAGCGGACGGACAGGCTCTGATCGCGGGGGCTGTGGCCGGGGCCGGGCGCGAGCACCTGGTGGCCGTTGATCTTGCCGCCCAAAGCGCGGGCGATTTCAGGAAGGCTCACGCCCATGCGTGCCGATCCTCCTGTTCGAGGCGATCGGTGATGTCGGAGAGCCACGAAGCCTGCGCGTAGGTCAGATTTCCTCGCAGCCTCACCACGTTGCGGATGAAGCTCTGTTCGTAGTGGTTGAGCCGGCCGCCGCCGACTCGCAAGCAATAGGTCGCCTGCTCGCGATGCTGCGCCTCCTGCTTCGGCGTGAACACGCGCGGGCGGTGGTGCTGTGCCCACGCCTCCCGCCAGCGGTATCCCGCGGACGTGTGCGCCTCTCGCGGCGGCGCCCGCCTGTATGGGCGGGCACTGTCAGGCCGGGGAGCGTGTGACGTTTCAACGTCACCCTTCGGCCCCGAGCCTTGGACTGGGATCGATTGCGCCAGCGCGTGCAAGTCGAGCCCGGCACTATGCAGGGTCCGCTTAATTGCACGTGCCGCGGCCAGCGCCTCGCCGTCCTGATCGCTGCCGAGTACGGGAACGAGGAGGCGGACCTTAGACGGGATTGGCGTGCGAGCGTTCATGGCCGCGATCTCCACGTTTCGGCGTGGGAGAAGGCCAAGCCAGCAACCAGGCGAGCGACCGCCGGGCTCAATCTAAATTGCCTCATGACCCGAGAGGCTTGAATAAAATCTAAGGGCGCGATATCTCTGGAATGGTCAGCTCCGCAGCAGACGTTTTCCAGAGCCCTCGCCGTGCCCGCGGCGGGGGTTCTGACGTTATGGGCCATCAGGCAGCTTCGGCCTCCTCGATCCCGAGGAGCCGGCGAGCCTCATGTGCAGGGACGACGATGCGGCGCTCGCTCACCCGAGTGCCCCGCACCTTGCCCGCCGCGATCATGGAATAGAGGTTGGCCGGGGAGATCCCGATGACCCTCGCCAAGGGGCGGACCTTGGCGGATAGCCCAGCCTCTACCTGCGCCTTGATGTCGAGGAACAGGACAGCGCGTTCGCGATCCTCCTCATCCCTGAAATTTCGGGTTCCTGTCGGCTCCATCGAACTCGCCTCCATTCGTCATGCGCGCATGACCTTTCACCGATATACGCGCTAGACGGGCTGGATGCAACATGCGATACATGCCGAATTCCTTGGACGTAATGTGTTAGATGGAGACAGGGCAATGGCGAAGTACGCGCCGCGCGAGGGCGGGCAGAGGCGAGCGGTCAACACGAAAATCACGGAAGGCATCCGGACGCGTCTCGAAACCGCTGCCGCCACTGCCAATCGCACCCTGAGCGCAGAAATCGAATGGCGTCTTGTTAGATCCTTCCTTGACGACAAGGTGCAGGAATTTGATGAGATTATAGTTCGCGACCCTGCGACCAGAGATTTGCTTCGCTTGTTGGAAGCGGTGCTTGGATCGATTTATAGATATACAGAGAAATCTTGGGAGAGTGATCTTCCCAGCCGTGATGCGGTCGCGTGTGCTGTGGGTCTGGTCCTGCAACTGGCTTTCGACAACGCGCCCATCCCATTGCCTCCTGTGGGATCGGCTGATCGGAAGGCGCTAGACCGCCTACGAGTTGTAACGCGGGCGCAGGGACGAATGATGGCGCTCGGCATCATGGCTCCCAGGTTGGAGGACAAGAAGTTCCAGGAGTTCGTGGATGCCGCACAATCTCTTTCTGGCTTCGTCCCGGAAGGCCCTGATGACGACTATGAGAAACTGCGACAGGAATTTGAGAGCCTGTCCAACCCGCCAGAGCAGAAAGGCTAGTTGAACAGCAAGTACGGGCTGGACGTATTATTGCGCTTTAGCGCATTACATCTGTAAGCTCGATGCGTTACACTGGCGAGGAGTTTGGAGCTTCGCCGTGCATCAGGAAAACCTGAGCCTCACAATTCACGTCCGTGTCGACCCGGCGCTTCATGCTGAGCTTGTTGATGCATCCGAGCGCGAGGGTGTCGCCGTGGGCGTCATTGTCCGGCGCGCCATCCGCTTTGAGCTTGATGGAGTGGAGGCGCATCGCCTCGACCCGTTCGTGACCCTTCCTCTGGACGAGATCGAAGGCCAGCTTGTTTCCGCCATCCAGACGATAGGCAGTCCCTCAGAAGCCCAGCAGCTCGTGGATCGGGTCGGTGACGAGTGCGTGGAGGTCATGGATGCGGTCGCTCAGGTGCTCGACGTGGTGCACGACGAGAACGCACCGCAGCGCTTTGAGAGGGCTGCTGGCTACCTGAGACAAGCGTCAGAGCACCTTCTGCAGGCGGCCTATCGGACCAAGGCTATCCGGGTTCGTCAGGGCATCGTCTCGGGTGAGCTGGATCGCATCGAAGCTCAGTTGATCGCGGATCAGCAAGCCGAGGAGCGAGGACAGTGAGCCTCCTTGATGAGCTTTTCGGCAGATCCGACCCGGCGACGACGGGCAGCATCCCGCCAACTCCCGTAGCAGCCCCGGCCGATAACGGGTCGTTCCTCCAACAGTACCTTTTGGCGCCGATGGGGGTCAGTCAGGGCACCTCCGATCGGCTGAATTCCTTCGTTGGCGCAGTCGGGCAGTCGATGCTCGTGAGCGACGGGCGCAATCCGTTCGGCGCGGTCCCTTACTTCATGCAGCAAGAGCAGAAGTCGGCCGACGCGAAAAGGCAGCGGGACGGGCTGAAGGCTGTTCTCAGGCGGCTCAATCCGGCGGCTACCGAGGCCGAGCTGGACGCGATGGCGAGCGATCCCGCTACGGCGAAGCTGGCAGTTGCTGCGGCTCAGGCAGAGGCCGAGACGAAGGCGGGGCAGACAGCTTCCGGCCTCATGGGTGGGCTGCTGGGCGGCGCGCCGGGTAGCGGTGTTCAGATGTCCCCCACGGCCCCGGCTGGCCCGGCTGCTGGTGCGAGCCTGAATGGCCCCTCATCCGACGCGAGCAGCACGATCCCCGGCAGCCTCACGCTTGATGACAACAACCTTGACCTGGCTGTCCGCACGACGATGGCCGAAGCTGGCAACGAGGGGCCGGAAGGTCGTAAGGCCGTCGCTGCGGTGCTCCGCAACCGCGCGCTCCTCGCCGGCACGTCGGTCGCACAGGAGGCGCTGAAGAAGAACCAGTTTGAACCCTGGAACCCCGGCAGCAAAAATGACCCGCGCCGGTTTAAGGTGGAGAGCCCGGAGTACCAGCGGACGCTCGCCGAGATCCGCCCGGTTCTAGAAGGTCAGGAAGACCCAACGGGCGGAGCGACGCATTTCTATGCGCCGGGCCTGCAGTCCGACCTCGGCCGCAACAAGCCCTCGTGGGACGATGGCTCAGGCGTCGCGCTCGGCAATCATCGCTTCTTCCGCATCCCCTATGCCGGCAAGAACCCTAGCCTCCTGGCACAACGTCAGGCGCAGGCCGCGCCAACTCAGGTTGCTGGCGGTCCCGGCGCGCCCATGCCTGTCGTCAGTAGCCAACAGCTCGGCTTCAATCCAAGCGATGGTGTGGACCCTTTGGCGGGGTTCGTTCCCAGTGGTGGCCCGGGTGCGCCGCGGGCTGCGGGCTCTGAGCCCGTAGAGATCGCCGAGACTGAGGAGCAATCTCAGGCGATCGAGCGCCGGATGGGCATGTACCCGCCGGGACCGGCGAGCATGCAGCCGCCGCGCAGGCCGAACGGCCCTTCCGAGGCTGACTTGCCGGCCGCGGGGAACGTGCCCGCCGGCCTCGTGATCCCGCCCGCTCCTGAGGCGCCACGGTACGGGCCGACGACGATGCGCGCCCTCGCGGCTCGGCAAGCTAGCGCCGCTGGCGCGCCCGGCTCTCCCGGACAGACGGCGCCGCCTGCCTTTGCGCTGAACGATCCTGCACAGGCGACGAAGGCCATCCCGCAGCTCTTCAAGGTGCTCAGCATCCCGAACCTGCCGGACGCCCAGAAGGCGCAGGCCAAGTCGATGCTGGATTATGCGCTCAGCGTCGTGAAGCCGACAGAGCGCACACGGCAACTCATGGAAGCGGGCTACACTCCTGGAACGCCGGAGTATGTTGCGGCCTACAAGAGCCTCATCAACTCGGATCGCACCCCGTCCGGCTATCGCTTCACGGGCGATGGGCAGACACTCGAACCGATCCCCGGAGGTCCTCAGGACCCTTCGAACAGGGCCACGAAAGCTCCCCCGCCTGGGTATCGCGCGCTCGATGGCGGCGAGCGGTTTGAGCCGATCCCTGGCGGCCCGGCTGATCCGGCAACGATCTCGACCCAGGCGCAGGCTCGCGCTGCTGGGAAGCCCGCCCCGGCACCGAAGCCGTTGCCGCAGAACGCGGTCAAGGATCTGGCTGCGGCCGGGGAGAGCTATGGCGACTTCAACCGCTTGGTCACCGGGTTCCGGCCCGATTTCGCGGGATGGAGGATCAATGCCGTAGGCGACGCGGCCAATGCCATCGCGAGCAAGACGGGCATCGGGAACACCGATGCCGCGGATTGGTGGGCCGACTATGCGGCCAAGCGCAACGTCACCCGCAACAAGCTGTTTGGCTCCGCCCTCACGGCCTCGGAGAAGTCCGAGTTCCTGAAGGCGGACATCACGCCCGGCATGACGCCTGAGGCGATTGGGAAGAACCTCGCCCGGCAACAGGACGCGGCAACGCGTGCGGCGCGGAAACTCAGTGGCTACTACATCAAGGCCGGTCGCAATCCGGAGGAGATCGAGGCCGCGCTAGGGATTGGCCTGGATGAACTCGGCGTCGGCGCGGACGCCTCGACAGCTTCGCCCGAGCCCTCGGCTCAGCCGCAGAGTGCACCTCGCGCTGGCCGCAGCCCCGCGCCTGTCTTCTCGCCGGCCGACCTTGAGGCTGAGGCTCGGCGCCGGGGGCTGATGCGATGAGCGCGGGTGTCGCCGGCCTTTCCGACGCGGAGTTGATGCAGCAACTCCAGGCGGCACGTGCGCCTGCTGAAGGCATCACCATGACGGTGACACCTTCCGTCGCGGATCTGAGTGACGCTGAAATCATGGCGCAGCTCGGAACCGCACGGCGCACGTCCACGGTCCCGAACCCCTTTCGCGACAAGGGGGCCTCGGCCCCTGTCACCTTCTCGGATCGGCTCAACGCTAGCCCGATGGCGAGCGCGACGGATACCTCGTCGGGCCTTGGGCAGGGCCTCCGGCGCGAAGCGGACGAGATGCTGGTTGGCGAGCCGACCGCAGCGACGCCAGCCTTGGCCGCCCTCTATCGCGGCGGGAATGCCCTCGCTCTGAACGTCCCACGAAATGCGGCGGCGGGCATTGCTACGGCCCTCGGTGCTTTTGGCGCCCCTGGCTATTCGCCCCGCTCGTTCACTCAAAACTACGAGCTGGCGCGGGAACAAGAGGAAGCCCTTGCTCGGCAGGCGCCGAAGTCCGCGCTGGCTGGGACGGTAGGCGGCATCGTTGGCGGGGCAGTGGCCCTTCCCGGTGCCATCACGGCCACAAATGCTTTCGGGCGCATGGCGCAGGGGGCTGCACTAGGCGGCGGGTATGGCTTCGCTGGGGAGCTGCTGGACAGCAAGGATGCCGTGAAAGCTATCACGGCAGGGACGATCGGCGGTGTCGTGGGCGGTACTGCCGTCCCTGTGGTCGATTTCGCCGTGAAGGGCGGGAAAGCTCTCTACGGGATGCTCGGCCGTGGGTTACCTATCGCGAGGCCGGACGGCACCCTGACCGCGACGACAAAGGCCATGCTTCAGCGTGAGGGCGTGTCGCCGGACATGCTGACCTCCGACGTGCAAGCTCGGATCGCTCAGGCAGTGACGGGTAAGGGGGAGAGCGAGGCCGCGATCCGCGAAGCCCTTGCCTCCGAGTTCGCAATCCCGCTCTCTCGCGGGCAGGCCACGGGTGATGCCAGCGCCATTGCCCTGGAACAGGGCGCTCTCTCAGGGGATCGCGGCAGCCGTGCCCAGGGCATCGCGCAGGACTTCGCGGGTCGGCAGTCGGCCGCGGTTGAGGCGGCCGGCGGACGCCTTGCGGAGCGGGCGGGGCGGGGCGTCTCGTTCGACAACCCGACGCAGGCCGTCGAACTGGTCGCGGATCGGGCGCGCGGTTTTGCAACAGCTTCGAATGCGGAAGCTGAGGCTGCGGCACGGGAGGCTGAGGCCGTCCTGTCGCGGCTTCGCGGCCCTGCGCCCATTGACACGCTCGACGCGGGCGGCATCATCGGGCAGGGCCTGCGCGAGGCGGCAGGACAGGGGAAGGCGGCCTATCGCGCGGCCTATGAAGATCTGGCTCAGGTGCCCGGCGAGTTCGCACCAGGCGCCCTGGATCGCGTCGCCTCACGCGTCCGCGACCGTCTCGGGGTCGACGTGCCGATTGATCCGGTCCTCACCCCGGCCGCCAACCGGGCGCTCGCGGACCTCGACAACCTGCCGACGCTGTTCCGGACGGAGGATGGCGCCGGCCCGACCTTGGGCCAGGTCGAACAGGTCCGGAAGCGGTTCGGGGCCTACTATCCCTCGACGGCGCAGAACCCCACCGATCGTCGGGCGCTTGGGCGCATCCGTGAGGAATTTGACAGGACCGTCGCCGATGCGGCCGAGGCTGGCTTGTTCGGGCCTCGCCAAGCGGCTCAGGAAGCCGCTGACAGCTTTCCGGGAGCTTCGGCGCTCGCGGGCGCGTCGTTGGGCTCCCTGCCTGCTGCAGGCCGCGAGAAAGCACCGGAAACCCTCGTCCAATTTCTGGGACGCCGCGGCGGTATCCTGTTGGACGACGATGCTCGCTCGGCGGACCTTGGGCGCATAGCGACTGGCTTTGGCCCGCTCGCGCGCAAGAACGGGCGCCCGATTGACGACTTCCGCGATGAGCTGGTGTCTGAAGGCTTCATCCGGCCCGACGACGACACCGGCATGATCTCGCGCAAAATTGGTGACGAGATCTATGACCTGATCGGGCTGGAGCGCTCTGGGCAGTCGGTCACGCGCCTCTCGGACATGAGCCGCAACGTGCGTGATGTCGGCGGGCGGGTCGCGGACGATAGCGCCGACTATGCCGATCGACTCGGCAACATCTCGCGGCAGATCACGACCGAGTTGGAGGCGGTGGGCCTGCGCGCTCGCGACCTCGACCCGGACGCGCTGCGCGATGCCAGCGAGGCGATGATGCGCCGCCGCTTCGATGATCCGACCGAAGCCTACGAGGCGGCCATCCTGGCGCGTGAGGTTGGCGAGGGGAGCCGGGCCGCTACGCTGGCGGATGACGTGCCCTTCGATGGCCCAACCTCCGTTGCCACGAGCACGGCCCTGCCCGGCGCCACGGCAGATGTCGTGGAGAAGATGCGGCTCGCGCGGAGCCTGTTCCAAGACTACCGGACTAGGTTCGCCCCGCAGGGTGCCGGCGATGATGTTGGTCTCGCGATGCGTAAGATTGTCGACCGGGACGCAGAGCCCGTCGAGGTCGCGCGCATGGCCTACGGCGGCAACACGGGTCTCAGCATTAGGATCGCGGACCGGCTGAAGAAGACGCTTGGCGAGACCTCGGAATATTGGGCTGCGCACCAGCAAGGCTATCTCAGTAGCATCATCAACGGGCGGGACATGTCCCCCAAGGCCGTGTCGGACCGTATCGGTGCGGCCCTGACCGGCGAGCGCCGCGGGCTCACCTACCGCATCCTTGACGATGGGCAGGTGAAGGGGCTCCGCGACTATCAGCAGGCGGCGCAGGTAGCCGGGCGGACCCGCGAGGCGATGCCCGCGTG
>JAESGP010000237.1_pt1 | contig 13546 bp, 11 predicted proteins | sample 9269741 | NCBI WGS metagenome assembly JAESGP01 (sample SAMN15720684, study PRJNA650882) | algae metagenome | isolation source: Desmonostoc vinosum HA7617-LM4 and co-occurring heterotrophs from cave wall | place: USA: Waikapalae cave, Hawaii | collected 2011-05-27
CGTCGGCGAAGGTGGTCTTCTCGTTGGCGACCCGGAACAGGTTCTGGTTCGGGATGATCAAGAGCGTGTCGACCACCTTGTGCAGTTCGGCAATGCCGGACTCGGCGGTGCGCATGCGGCGCGCGCCTTCGAAGTGGAACGGCTTGGTCACCACGCCGACGGTGAGGATGCCCATTTCGCGCGCGGTCTTGGCAATGACAGGGGCTGCACCGGTGCCGGTACCGCCGCCCATGCCGGCGGTGACGAACACCATGTTGGCGCCGGTGAGATGGTCGCGGAGTTCGTCGAGGACCTCCTGCGCCGCCGCCGCGCCGACATCAGGCTGCGATCCCGCGCCGAGGCCCTGGGTCACCTGCGTGCCCATCTGCACGATGCGCTGCGCCTTCGACATCGTGAGCGCCTGCGCATCCGTGTTGGCGACGACGAAATCGACGCCCTGCAGCCCGGCCGTGATCATGTTGTTGACGGCATTACCGCCAGCTCCACCGACGCCGAAGACGGTAATCCGCGGTTTCAACTCGCTGATGTCAGGGGGTGTCAGATTGAGTGCCATGGTTGCCTCTCTTACGACGCGCGCTTTGGTTCGCCCCGGCCGGCGGCCGCGACATTTGGTGAAAATCGTTTGGTTACTGGTCCGGTCATCAGAAGCCCTCGCGCAGCCATCGTCCGACCTTTCCGAAATAGCCGTCAGTCCCTGTCCTGAGCTGCCGCGTATGCCGCGGTTCTACGTGTTCCAGATGAGCGTATTGCGGATAGACCAGGAGGCCCGCAGGCACCGCGAACGATGCGCTCTTGGCCTCGCTGGGCAGCCGGCCGAAGCCCAGCGGACGGCCGATCCGGACCGGCCGGTTGAGGATGCGGGTGGCGAGTTCAACCGTGCCGGTGAGTTGCGAGGCGCCGCCGCTCAAGACAACCCGCGCCCGCGACTCTGCCGCAAAGGGGGAATCCCGGAGCCGGTCCCGGACCATTTCAAAAATCTCCTCGGCGCGATGCCGGACGATGTTCGCGATCGTGGCGCGCGAGACGATCTGCGGCCCGTCGTGTTCCTCGCTTGCGGAGGGAACAGACATGAGCTCACGCGCGTCGGACCCGCCGGTCAGCACGGTGCCGTATAAAGTCTTGATTCGCTCGGCATCCGCAATGCATGCGCCGACGCCGCGTGCAAGATCCATCGTGACGTGATGCCCACCTAATGCAAATCCGCTAGCATGAACGAAGCGTCCGCCCGAATAGGTCGCAATCGTGGTCGAACCGGCTCCCATTTCGACGACGGCAGCACCGAGATCGGCCTCGTCGTCCGTCAGCACCGACAGACCTGCGACATAAGGACTCGCCGCCATCGCCTCGACATTGAGGTGGCAGCGCTCGACCACCAGCATCAAATTGCGGGCAACGGTGGCATCCACCGTCACCACCTGCATGTCGACGCCGAACTGCCGCGCGAGCATGCCGCGGGGATCGCGGATGCCCTTCACGCCATCGAGCGCATAGCCGACCGGGAGTGCGTGCAGCACCGTGCGGCCCTCGCCGGTGGCGTGGCGCATGCCGGTGGATGTCACCCGGATGACGTCGTCGGGCGTGACCGAACCGCCGCGAATGTCGGCTGCGGCCTCGACCAGCTGGCCCTGCAACCGGCCGCCGGAAACCGACAGCAGAACCGACTCGACGCGAACCTTGGCCATGCGCTCGGCCAGCGCCACCGCCTGGCGCACCGTCTGCTCGCATTCGGCGAGATCGACCACCGCGCCGGCCTTGACGCCGCGCGACTGGATCTGGCTGTAACCGATCAGCTCCACCGCATGGCTGCGGCCGCGCAGCGCGTCGCTCGGCGGCGACGGCTTCAGCCGCGCGATCATGCAGGCGACCTTGTGGGTGCCGACATCGAGCGAAGCCACCAGCGCCGTTCGCTTGTGATCGACCGGGCGCGTCTTCGGGGTCTGGTTGCGATCGAAGCCGGTCATGCGTCACCGGCCTTTTTCTTGGGCTTCTTGTCCTTGAACAGCTCTTCGCGGGCTTTTGCCGCGTCTTCGGACAATTGCACGGTGAGCCGGTCCGGCAGGCGCATGTCGACGGCGACGATGTCGCGCGAGAACAGCCGGTCGTCCTGGTCGAGCTTGCTCAGAAGCGCCAGCGCATTGCCGACATCGTTCTCGGGCAGGCGGATATCCAGCCCATCCTTGAGCCGCAGATTCCAGCGGCGTTCGCCGACGTAGATTGCAGCCTTGGTCACGGAACGCACTTGCGGATAGCGATCGAGCAACGCGAGGAAATCGCGCGCCCTGGAATCGGCACCCTTCCCGACGACCAGCGGCAGCGTCGCGAAACGGCGGGACATATAGGGCTCCAGCACCGCGCCGTCTTCCGCGATCACCGCCAGCCGGCCGTCCTGCTGCCACAGCGCGAACGCCGTGCGCTCGACGATGTCGATCTGCAGCCGCCCGGGATAGAGCTTGAGGATGGTCGCGTCCGCGATCCAGGGATTGGCCTTGAGCCTGTCGCGCACGGTTTCGGCATCGAGGAACAAGAGCGACGAGCGGCCGCTGACGCCGCCGATCGCGAGCACCTCGTCCTGGCTCAATTGCCTGCGGCCGTTGATGGCGACCGTGGTGATGCGGAAGCCGGCCGAATTGGCCAGCGCATTGCGGGTATCGCTCAGCCCCGCCATGAACTCATCGACATGGCCGCCCTTGACGATGCCAAGCCCGGTGCTGCCGAGCAGCATCAGCACGGTCAGCGCGATACCCGTGCGGTTCGGAAGGTAACGCTCAACCAGACGCACCAGGCGATTTGGCGGCGCGCGATCGATCAGCGGCTTCGCGGGCACACGCGCACGACGGCCCAACCGCTCGCGCAGCAGCACGCCCGCCCCAATTGCGGCGGCTTTCAGGTCAGCTTGGGGCCTCAGCGATCTTTTCGACCGAGCGAGGCGTCCTGCACCATCCATTGCACGAGCCTGTCCAAGTGTTGTTTCCGCAAGGTTTTTTTGCGGGTTCGGCACAAATAGCGTCTCGGGCTTGCCGGAACTTGGTGCTGATCTGAAGTCGGAACAGCGCGGCCCGGCAGCCAAGCGCCACATGCGCCGCCGGCGTTAACCTTCGGACTTCCTGGTAAACAAAGTGTAAATTCGGGAAGGGTGTGACGCGCTTTGAGGCGTCTTTTGAGGGGTTTGCCCCACATTTCTTAGGATTTTAGCAATTAATCCTTGGGTGAGGTTAGTTCCGGGTTAACGAGCCGTTAATCGCCCGCCCCCCGTTTACAGCCGCGCGCGGCTGCGCCGTTCGGCCAGCGTGACCTGTTCGCGGAGAAAATCCACGAATGCGATCCCCTGCGCGTTGAGCGCTTTCGGATACAGCGATGCTGCCGTTAGCCCCGGTAACGTGTTGGTTTCCAGGTAAATCGGCCCCTTCGCGGAAACGATGAAGTCGGACCTCGAATAGCCGCTGCACGACAACGCCCGATGCGCCCGCAGCGCCTGGTCCATGAGGGCCGCGCTGATCTCCGGCGCGAATCGGCCCGGGCAGATCTCCTGGGTCGATTTCAACAGGTACTTCGCGGTGTAGTCGAAGGTGCCCTCGCCCGGCACGATCTCGATCGGCGGCAGCGCAAGCACCGTGCCGTCCGGCCGCTCCAGCACGCCGCAGGTCGCCTCGACACCCGCGACGAACGGCTCGATCACATATTCCTCGGTCCTCGCCGCGTTGCGCACGGCGACGAGGTCCTGTTTCGCATTGACGAAGATCAGGCCATAGCTCGATCCGTCGCGCGCCGGCTTGGCGATCAGCCTGCCGTATTCGGCAAACGCCGCGTCGAGATTGCACAGTTCGATGCCGGCCGGCGCCGTGACGCCCGCAAAGGCCGCGAATCGCTTGGCCGCCACCTTGTCGAAGGCGAGATTCGACGACGCCGAGCCGGAGCCGGTGAAGGGAATCCCGCGCAGTTCGCACATTGCCTGCAGTTCGCCGTTCTCGGCCCGGCCGCCATGCAGGCCGAGCACCAGCACGCGATCCTCGTCCCGCGCCTTGTCGAGCGCCGCCTCGAGCGGCAGGCCGGGGCTGTCCGGCTTGAATTCATCCTCGAACGGACGCGTGTGCGCGAGCAATCTCTGCGAAACAACCCCATGCACAGTATCGGCGACGTCCCAGAACCACAGATCGGCTTCGGGCAAGGCCCGGTGCAGCGCCTGCGCGCTCGCGACCGAAACCAGGCGCTCCTTGTTGGTGCCGCCAAAGAGAATGGTGATCCGCATCAGCCTTGCTGCCTCGCTCTTTCGTCATTCCGGGGCGATGCGCAGCATCGAACCCGGAATCTCGAGATTCCGGGTCTGGTCCTTCGGACCATCCCGGAATGACGACTAGATCGGAATCCCGATCCGCTTGATTTCCCAGTGTAGCTCGATTCCAGAATTCGCCTTAACCCGCTCGCGCACGGTTTCGCCCAGTGTTTCAATATCATGGCCGGTGGCGTTACCGGTATTGATGAGGAAGTTGCAGTGCATTTCCGAGACCTGGGCGCCGCCGACGCGCAAGCCCCGGCAGCCGGCGGCGTCAATCAGTTTCCAGGCACTGTTGCCGGGCGGATTCTTGAAGGTCGAGCCGCCGGTCTTTTCGCGAATCGGCTGGGCGGTCTCGCGATGGGTCTGCACCTCGTTCATCCGGGCGCGAATGGCCTCGGGGTCGGCGATGGCGCCGCGAAAGCGCGCGGAGGTGAAGATGACGGACGGATCGACGCCGCTGTTGCGGTAGACGAACTTCATGTCGGCATTGTCGAAGACATGCTTGCTGCCGTCGCGGCCGATGCCGGTGGCCTCGATCAGCACGTCCTTGGTCTCGCCGCCATTGGCGCCGGCATTCATCCGCAACGCGCCGCCGATGGTGCCGGGGATGCCGAAAAAGAACTCCATGCCGCCGATGTTGGCGGCGGCCGCGGTTTCGGCGACGCGCTTGTCGAGCGCGGCCGTGCCGGCGCTGACGACGTCGCCGGAGACCGAGACATCGCCGAACGCCCGCGGCGACAGCCGGATCACCACGCCTGCGATGCCGCCGTCGCGCACGATCAGATTGGAGCCGACGCCGACGACGTAAACCGGCACCTCCTTTGCGAGGTGCTTGAGGAAATAGGCGAGATCATCCTGATCTGCCGGCGTAAACAGCACCTGCGCGGGGCCGCCGACGCGAAACCAGGTCAACTCCGCCAGCGACTGGTTCGCCAGCAACCGCCCCCGCAGTTGCGGCATGGCGGCCTTCAGTTCGGAGGTAATGTCGGGGAATGTCAAGAAAGCTCTCTCAACTCGTCATGGCCGGGCTTGTCCCGGCCATCCACGTCTTGCAGACTATCCGCATGGCAGGCGGCTATGTTTACATTCTGACCAACCGTCCGAACGGTATTCTTTACGTCGGTGTGACAAGCGATCTTGTCCGCCGGATATTCGAACATCGCTCGGGGTTCGTCGACGGCTTCACCAAACGATATGGTTTGAAGCGATTGGTCTATTTTGAGCAATTCGAAGACATACGAGACGCCATCCAACGCGAGCACAATATCAAGCATTGGCCGCGAGCGTGGAAGGTTCGCAAGATTGTCGCCACGAACCCGGATTGGGACGACCTTTTCGATACCATCGCGACCTAAAGACGTGGATGGCCGGGACAAGCCCGGCCATGACGGGATTGAGAGTGGTGCCCTCATCACCCCAGCGCCTTCAATTCGCCCGGCAGGGCATAGGCCCATTGCGTGATGTTGCCGGCCCCGAGGCAGACCACGAGGTCGCCCTTGCCTGCGACGCCGCGAACGACCTTGGCAAGCTCCGCCGGGCCCTGCAGCGGGATCACCTCGCGATGGCCGTGGGCGCGCAGGCCGAGCACGAAATGGTCGCGGTCGATCCCTTCGATCGGCGCCTCGCCCGCCGGATAAACTTCCGCGACAACGACCGCGTCGGCATCGTTGAAACAAGTGCAGAATTCCTCGAACAGGGACTGCAGCCGGGTGAAGCGATGCGGCTGCACCACGGCGATGATCTTGCCGTCGGTCGATTCACGCGCCGCCTTAAGGACGGCGGCGATTTCGACCGGGTGGTGACCGTAGTCGTCGATCACGGTGACGCCGTTCCATTCGCCGGTCCGGGTGAAGCGCCGCTTGACGCCGCCAAAGCCGGCGATGGCCTTGCGGATCGCCTCATCGGGAATCCCGAGTTCATGCGCCACCGCAATCGCCGCCGTGGCATTCGACGCGTTATGCCGTCCCGGCATCGGCAGCACGATGTCCGAAATCTCGTGCGTCGCATCGGTCTTGCGGTTGCGGAACACGACCTTGAATTTCGAGCCGCCGCCGGTCGGCGTCAGGTCGACCAGCCGCGCATCGGCCTGCGGGTTTTCGCCATAGGTGATGATGCGGCGGTCCTCGATCTTGCCGACGATGGTCTGCACCACGGGATGATCGATGCACATCACCGCAAAGCCGTAGAACGGCACGTTCTCGACGAAATTCCGGAACGCGTCTTGCACGGCCTCGAAAGTCCTGAAGTGGTCGAGATGCTCGGGATCGACGTTGGTGACGATGGCGACATCCGTCGGCAGTTTCAGGAACGTGCCGTCGCTTTCGTCGGCCTCCACCACCATCCAGTCCCCTGCCCCCAGCCGCGCGTTGGTGCCGTAGGCATTGATGATGCCGCCATTGATCACGGTCGGGTCGAGATTGCCGCCGTCCAGCAGCGCTGCGACCATCGAGGTCGTGGTGGTCTTGCCGTGGGTGCCGGCGATCGAGACGCAGCTTTTCAGGCGCATCAGTTCGGCCAGCATTTCGGCGCGGCGCACCACCGGAATGCGCTGCGCACGCGCCGCCATCAGTTCCGGATTGTCGCGCTTGATCGCTGTCGAGACGACGACGACATCGGCGCCATCGACGTTCTCGGCCTTGTGGCCGATCGACACCGTGATGCCTTTTTCCCGCAGCCGCGCAACATTGCCGCTTTCGGACGCATCCGAGCCCTGCACGGTATAGCCCAAATTGCACAGCACCTCGGCGATGCCGCTCATGCCGATGCCGCCGATGCCGACGAAATGAATGGGTCCGATCTCGCGCGGCAGTCTCATGGATTTGTCCTTGGCCGTCATCGCCCGCCTCGTGCGCAATTGCGCACAGGTGCGGGCCGATCCAGTATTCCGCGAAGCCGAGGCTCAAATCAGGCGCCGCGGCATACTGGATGCCCCGCTTTCGAAGGCGCTGACAAGGGGCAATTTTGCGCGCAGCGGCCTAGATTCGGGCCACTTTCATCACCAGATCGGCCAGCCGTTCGGCCGCATCCAGCCGGCCCACCTTGCGGGCCGCGGCTGCCATCGCCGTCAACCGGGCGGGCTCGGCAGCAAAGCCCGAAATCTCGGCCGCAAGCCGCGCGGGCGTGAATTCGGCCTGCGGAATCCGCAACGCGCCGTCGACCTGGGCCAGCACGCCGGCATTGGCGAACTGGTCCTGATCGATCGCGCCGGGCAGCGGTACCAGGATCGAGGGCCGTCCGATCGCGGCAAGTTCCGCCACCGTGCCGGCGCCGGAACGCGAGATCACCAGATGGCTGGACGCCAGCCGCGCCGGCAGGTCGCTGAAGAACGGCGCGAGTTCGGCGTTGATCTTCATGCGGTCATAGATCGCGCGCACCCGCCCCATGTCCTCCTTGCGCACCTGCTGGGTCAGGATCAACCGGCTCCACAACACAGGCTCCAGTCCCTGGATCGCACCGGGAAGAATATCGCTCATCACCCGGGCGCCCTGGCTGCCGCCGACCACCAGCAGGCGCAGCGGACCGTTCGGTTCGGGAGATGAATATGGCACGGCGGCGGCAGCGAGAACCGCCGGACGCATCGGCGTGCCGACGGTCGTCGTCTTGCCCGCCAGACCGGGATCGCGATCGAGCACGCCCGGCAGCGAGGTAGCAATCGCGTTGACGCGCCTGGAGAGAAAGCGGTTGGCACGGCCGAGCACGGCGTTGGCGTCGTGGATGATGCTGGGCACGCCGAGCAGCCTTGCCGCGAACAGCGGCGGCAGCGTTGGATATCCGCCGAAGCCGACCACGGCGGCGGGCTTCAGCCGCCGGATCAGTTTTGCCGCCACCAGCGTGCCGTAACCCAGCGTATAGGCGGTGCGCAGCAGCGACATCAGCGACCGGCCGCGCACGGTCTCGCTCGGCACCACGTCGATATTGTCGCTGGTGAAGAGTCCGCTGTAGCGCAGCGCGCGCGCGTCGGTGGCGAGCCGCACCCGCAAGCCGCGCCTGATCAGTTCGACGCCGAGCGCCTCGGCGGGAAACAAATGGCCGCCGGTGCCACCCGCGGCGAGCAGAATGAGAGGCTGGTTCCTGTCCATGCCCTCAAATAGCCGACGGCGGCGCCGCCGTCACCACGTCCGTGCGGTCAGGCGTAACCGCGCGCCGCGCCTGCCGCATTCATCGATTCCACCTCGGTGCGCGGGCGTTGCCTTGTCAGCGCCAACATCATGCCGACGCCATAGGCCAGCGAGATGATCGACGAGCCGCCATAGGATATAAAGGGTAGCGTCATGCCCTTGGCGGGAATCAGTTGCAGATTGACCGCCATATTGATGGCGGCCTGCACGCCGAACAGGATCGCAAGTCCCGAAGCTGCAAAGCGCGCGAACATGTCCTCGTTCGCATAGGCGCGCGTCAGCGTGCGGATCACGACAAAGGCGAACAGCGCAACCAGCGCCAGACAGAGAATAATCCCGAACTCTTCGGCGGCGACCGCGAACACGAAATCGGTGTGGCTGTCCGGCAGGCTGCGCTTGGCGATGCCCTCCCCCGGCCCGAGGCCGAACCAGCCGCCGTTCCAGAACGCCTCCATCGCCATGTCGACCTGAAACGTGTCGCCGGAAGCCGGATTCATGAAGCGCTTGATGCGGCCCGCGACGTGCGGCACCAGAAGATACGCGCCGAACAATCCGGCGGCGGCTACGCCCGCAAGACCGGCGACCCAGATCATCCGCATGCCGGCGATGAAGAACAGCGCGCCCCACACCATCAGGACCAGCATGGTCTGGCCGAAATCCGGTTCCATCACCAGGAGCGCCACCAGCGTGAGCAGCAGCACGATCGCCATCGAGGTCGCCGGCATTTCCGGCCGCTTGGTCGATTCCGCAAACAGCCACGCCGCCACCACGACAAAGGCGGGTTTGGCCGATTCGGAAGCCTGGATGTTGACGCCGAGCAGCGTGATCCAGCGCCGCGAGCCCTTCACCTCGGCGCCGAACATCAGCGTCGCCACGATCAGGACGATGCTGGCCACGAACACCAGCAGCGCAAGGCGCCTGATCTGCCTGGGCGACAGGAACGACACCCCGATCAGCACCATGAAGGACGGCAGCAGGAACAGCACGTGCCGGCCGAAGAAATGAAAGGGATCGAGACCGATCCGGGTCGCCACCGGCGGGCTCGCCGCCAGCGACAGGATCACGCCGCCGAGGATCAGCGCCGATATCGCAAGCAGCAGCAGCTTGTCCACGGTCCACCACCAGTCCGAAAACGGGGTGCGTTGGTCACGGTGGAGCATGGGCGTCCCCAAATGGCAGAGGTAACGCCCATTGGTGGCGCACGATGGTTTCTAGGCGGTTAATAGAGTGGGTAACTTTTTAGGTGAGCTGCAGCGCTGCGACACAACGGAACGTCATACCCGCGAACTCAGGTATTCAGTACGCCGCGGTCTATCGGTTCTACCGCTGACGTCTCCGGAATACTGGATCACCCGCCTTCGCGGGTGACGACAGCGGTGAGCCTCACACCACCGGCTTCATCCCGGAAGCAATCCCGTCAACAGATGCACCTCGGGCACATCGGAAATACGGTCACGGGCGGCACGCAGCAGATCTTGATCGGCCTTGGAAAGTGTTGGCAAGTCGCCGTCCTTGAAGAAACCCAGCGCCTTGAGAGGAAGCGCTGGATCTCTTCGATAGTTGCTCGCAAACGCTCCCAACGCCTTCTCCAGCGAAACGCCGGCCGAAAGTATCGCAGAGATGTCGCGATAGTCCTTGGCTTCAGCCCTGTCCAGGATCGCCTTCAGTTTGGTGGCAAGCAGGTCTTCAAGTGAAGCGACCAGAAGCACCCGATCCCTCGTACGGAGCGGATCGTTGATGCGGCCAAGCCCGAGGCCACCGAAGAAGGAAACCTTCACCGGCCCGGACAGCATAGGCACGGCTACGACAAGGGTGTTTTCGTCTTCCTGAATCGTCCGCGCATTCCGGACAAATTGAAAGCTTGTTTCAATGCGCGCCTTATCCAGCGGCTCCGCGCTGAAGAAATCGAAATCGATCGAGACGCGGTGCCCCAATTGCAGGGCAACGGCGGTGCCACCGTACAATACGAATGAAAGGTCGGGTGCGGAAGCAAGCTGGGGCCAGATTTCCTTCTGCGCCGGTGGAAGGATATCGATACGAGGATCAAACGAGTCCGGCATCGAACGACCTTACCGGCGCTGCTGAGGGTATCAGGCGGCCAGTGGCCAGCATCAGACGGCCACGCCAAAACTCCCACGACCGCTCGTCAATCCATCCCGGCTCGGCTTGAAGCATGGTTTCAACAAGTCGATCGCAGCCCAGCATTCGCTCCAACCGCCTCACCTCGTCGAACCCCGCCATGCACATCGCCTGGGCCAGAATTCTGGCGTCCGAACGGGGCCGTGAACCGACCGGCTCCCACCAGAAAAACTTTTGCTCCAGATCGGACCAAAACTCTTTGGGGATGCTACGAGTGTGCGAGGTTTCCATGCGTCAAGCCTAGCACGAACAGCCAAACCAAGCCAGAACGTAGGACGGGTGGAGCGCACGCTCTACCCATCCCATAAACCTTTGAGGCGGGACGCCGCGCGAAGCAATAGGTCGTCTTACCCGCGAAGGCGGGTATCCAGTACGCCGCGGCCTATCGGTTCGATCGCTGACGTCTCTGGAATACTGGATCACACGCCCCAGTGCGCAATTGCGCACAAGGCGGGTGACGACAGCGGAGAGTGTGTGTCAGACCACCGGCTTCACGCCCGGCAGAGCCGTTACCAGATCGCGAAACTTGGTGCCGCGGATTTCGAAGTTGCGGTACTGGTCGAACGAGGCGCAGGCGGGCGACAGCAGCACTACGGGATCGGCAAGTCCTGAGGCTTCGGCGTCACGCGCCGCGTTGGCAACCGCGACATCGAGCGTCTCGGAGATCTCGTGGGCTACGCGTTCGCCGAGCGTGCCGGAAAATTCCTGCGCGGCCTCGCCGATCAGGTAGGCTTTGCGGATGCGTGGAAAATATTCGGCCAGCCCGGTGATGCCGCCCTGCTTCGGCTTGCCGCCGGCGATCCAGAAGATCTCGCCGAACGACGACAGCGCGTGCGCGGCGGCGTCGGCATTGGTGCCCTTGGAATCGTTGACGAACAGCACGTTGCCGCGGCGGCCGACCTGCTCCATGCGGTGCGCGAGACCCGGAAAGCTGCGCAAACCGTTTTGCAGTGTTTCAGCCGAGATCTCCATCGCCAGCGCGCAAGCCGCCGCGCACGCGGCGTTCTGCGCATTGTGCAGGCCGCGGAGCGAGCCGATGCCCCCTAACCTTGCGATTTCGCGGCGCGCGCCGCCGGAGGCCTGCACGATGGTCTCTCGCTCGACATAGATACCGTCCGGCAGCGGGTTCTTCACCGAGATGCGCACCACGCGCTTGCCCGCCTGGTCGAGCCGGTCGGCAATGTTTCGGCACCAGCCGTCGTCGACACCGATGATCGACGTGCCCTGCGGCTGCACGCCGGCGACCAGCCGCGCCTTTACCGCCGCATAATGCTCTAGCGTGCCGTGGCGATCGATATGGTCTTCGCTGACGTTGAGCAAGATGCCGACCGACGGATCGAGCGAAGGCGCAAGATCGATCTGGTAAGACGACATCTCGACCACGTGCACCCGCCCCATCCGCGGTGGCTCCAGCGACAGGATCGCAGTGCCGATGTTGCCGCCCATCTGGGTGTCGTAGCCGGCCACCTTCATCAAATGAGCGATCAGCGCGGTCGTTGTCGACTTGCCGTTGGTGCCGGTGATAGCGACGAACGGCGCGTCCGGGGCGTGGCGACGCCGCTCGCGGCAGAACAACTCGATATCGCCGATCACCTCGACGCCGGCCTGTTGCGCCATCAGTACCGACCAGTGCGGCGCCGGATGGGTGAGCGGCGCGCCGGGCGTCAGGACCAGGGCCGAAAAATTCGCCCACGATACGGTACGCAGATCGGCGGTGGTAAAACCGGCCTGCGCCGCATTGGCGATGTTGTCGGTGCTGTCGTCGCCGGCGACCACCTCCGCACCGCCGGCCTTCAGGGCGTGGCAGCTCGCGAGGCCGGAGCCGCCGAGGCCGAACACGGCGACCGTTTTTCCTGCGAAGGAGGTGACGGGGATCATCGACTCTCAACCCGTCATTCCGGGGCGTGCGAAGCACGAACCCGGAATCTCGAGATTCCGGGTTCGATGCTGACGCATCGCCCCGGAATGACCGTTACAAAGCTCCATTCCCATCACCGCAGCTTCAGCGTGGAGAGGCCGATGAGCGCCAGCATCACCGAGATGATCCAGAACCGGATCACGATCTGCGGCTCGGTCCAGCCCTTCTGCTCGAAATGATGATGCAACGGCGCCATCCGGAACACGCGTTTTCCCGTCAGCTTGAACGACGCCACCTGCACGATCACGGAGACGGCTTCCAGCACGAACAACCCGCCGATCACGGCGAGCACGATCTCGTGCTTCACCGCCACGGCCGTCGCGCCCAGCATGCCGCCGAGCGCGAGCGAGCCGGTATCGCCCATGAAGATTGAGGCCGGCGGCGCGTTGAACCAGAGAAATCCCAACCCCGCGCCGAGCACCGCGCCACAGAGCACCGCGAGTTCGCCGGTGCCGGCGACATAGCGGATCTGCAGATAGTCCGAGAACACCGCGTTGCCGGTCAGGTACGAGATCATACCAAAACTTGCGGCCGCGATCATGACCGGCACGATCGCGAGTCCATCGAGGCCGTCGGTCAGGTTCACCGCGTTGCCGGCGCCGACGATGACGAACGCGCCGAAGATCACGAAGAACCAGCCGAAATTGAACACCATGTCCTTCAGGAAGGGTATCGCCAGCGAGGTCGAGGTGGCGTCGCGGCCGAGCCGGACCAGCGCGTAGCAGGCGGCGAGCGCAATGATGCCTTCGATCAGAAGCCTCAGCTTGCCGGCGAAGCCGCTGTGCGACTGCTTCGTCACCTTCAGATAGTCATCGTAGAATCCGACAAAGCCGAAGCCGAGCGTCACGGCAAGCACGATCCAGACATAGGGGTTGAGCGGATTGGCCCAGAGCAGCGTGGAGACCACAAGGCCCGACAGGATCATCAGGCCGCCCATCGTCGGCGTGCCCTTCTTGGAGATCAGATGCGACTGCGGCCCGTCGGTGCGGATCGGCTGGCCCTTGCCCTGCCGAAGCCGCAAATGGTCGATGATCCAGGGCCCAAACAGGAACACGAACAGCGCGCCCGTCACCATCGCGCCGCCGGTGCGGAAGGTGA
>JAESGP010000238.1_pt1 | contig 13495 bp, 15 predicted proteins | sample 9269741 | NCBI WGS metagenome assembly JAESGP01 (sample SAMN15720684, study PRJNA650882) | algae metagenome | isolation source: Desmonostoc vinosum HA7617-LM4 and co-occurring heterotrophs from cave wall | place: USA: Waikapalae cave, Hawaii | collected 2011-05-27
GAGGGCGTCAGGCGAGGGCCGGCAGCACGGCCTCGATCCGGGCCCGCTGCGGTTCGAGGAAGGCGGGCAGCTTCAGGGCCGTGCCCAGCGCCTCGGCCGGCTCGTCCACGGCGAAGCCGGGCTCGTCCGTGGCGATCTCAAAGAGGACGCCGCCGGGCTCGCGGAAATAGACCGAGCGGAAGTAGTTGCGGTCCCGCTGCTCGGTCACGGCAAGGCCGTGGCTTTCCGTGAGCCGGGCCACCATCGCCGCCTGCGCCGCGTCGCCCGCCGCCCGGAAGGCGATGTGGTGGACCGAGCCCGCCCCCGGGCGGCCGCGCAGGAACTCGCCGACCTCGCGCAGGGTCACGAAGCCGCCGAGGCCGGCGCCGCTGGAATAGCGGGTCGACGCGCCCTCGCGTCCAGTCTCCGCGAAGCCGAGCACGTCGGTGAGGATCGCGGCCGTCGGGCCGGCCTCGCCGAGCAGCAGGGTGACCCCGTGGAAGCCGCGGATGGCGTGCTCGGCCGGGACCTCGCCGCCGTCCCAGGCCTCGGCTCCGCCGGCCTCGTCCACGCCGACGAGGGCCAGCATCATGCCGTCGGGATCGTGTAACCGCAGCACGGGTGCGCCGAAGGCGTGGGCGATGGGCTCGTGCGCCACGCCCTTCTCGACGAGGCGGTGCGCCCACCAGCCGATCGAGGCGGCGGGCACGCGGAAGGCGGTCTCGCTCATCTCGCCGATCCCGACCCGGCCCGGCGCCGCATGGGCGATGGGGAAGAAGGTCAGGATCGTGCCGGGCCGGCCGGAATCGTCGCCGTAATAGAGGTGGTAGGTCCCCGGATCGTCGAAATTGACGGTCTTCTTCACGAGCCGCAGGCCGAGCACCCGCGTGTAGAAGTCGAGGTTGCGGTGAGCGGGGCCGGAGAAGGCCGTGACGTGGTGGATGCCGTTCTCGGACATGGTGATGTCTCCCGGGTGCCCCGTCGCTCCAAGGCGTGGGGCGGTGTTCGATGGAGACAATCTGGCCCTTGCCGATCCGACGCGAAATGGAAACAATGGAAACCCATCGTTTCCCCTGAGCGCCCATGCGATTGCCGGATTTCGAGGCCTGGGCCATCTTCGCCAAGGTGGTGGAGGCCGGCTCCTTCGGACGGGCAGCCGCCGATCTCGGCCTGTCGAAGGGCACGGTCTCGAAGGCGATCGGGCGGCTTGAGGCGCGGATCGGCGCGCGGCTGTTCCATCGCACCTCCCGTAAGCTCGCGCTGACCGAGGCCGGGCGCGCAGCCCGGGCGAGCGCAGCCCGCATCCTGGCCGAGGGAGAGGCGGCCGAGGCCGAGGCGACGGCGGGCGCCGCGATCCCACAGGGGCTGGTGCGGCTCGCAGCACCCATGTCCTTCGGGGTGCTGCACGTGGCGCCGCTGCTGCCGGATTTTCTGGCGCGCCATCCGGGTCTCGTCATCGACCTGCATCTCAGCGATGCCGTGGTCGATCTCGTGGGCGAGGGCTTCGATATCGGCCTGCGCATCGCGGCGCTCGCCGATTCCTCGCTCCGCGCCCGCCGTCTCTGCCCGGTGAACCGGTCGCTGGTGGCAACCCCCGGTTATCTCGACCGGCACGGCCGCCCCGAGCACCCGAGCGACCTCGCCCGCCACGCCTGCCTCGGCTACGCCTACCTGCCCACGCCCGACCGCTGGCACCTGATCGGCCCCGGCGGCGAGGAGGCGGTGGTCACGCCCGGCGGCCCCCTGCGGGCCAACAACGCCGACGCGCTGGCGCCTGCGTTGCGCGCCGGCCTCGGAATCGCCGTGCAGCCCGATTTCATGATCTGGGACGACTTGGCGACCGGCCGGTTGGAGCGCGTCCTGCCGGGCTGGGCACCGCCCGCGATCGCGCTTCATCTCGTGACGCCGCCGGGCGACCCGCGCCCGGCACGGGTCACGGCGCTGATCGGATACCTGGCGCAGACCTTGTCGGCCGCGTCCTGGGCGCGGCAGACGGGACAGTGACCGGAGGGCCGCCTATTTCGGCAGCGCGTAGATGTTCACGTCGAGCTGATCGTCGGCCTTGTCGCTCAGGTCGGTGACGTATTCCTCGATGAAGCGGTCTTGGACGACCACGTCCTTGGCGTCGAGATAGGCCGTGAGGGTCTCGTAGGTGCCGTCAATGGCGTCGTAGGAGCCCTTGTGCGGGAAGCGCAGCGCCCGGCCGCTCGGCGTGGTGCCGTAGCGCAGGCCCTCCGCCTCCGCGGGCTTCGGGTTTGGCATCGCGTCGATCGGGATCATGGCCTCGAACAGGAAGCCCTCGTCATCCGTCTTGGCGAAGACCGCGATGGGCCGGCCCGTGGGGCGGATGCCGGCCCTCGCGAGCGCTGCCTCGATCTGCTGGAAGGCGCCGCGCAGGGTCGGCACGGCCTCCTCCCACTTGGCCCGGCCCGGCAGGATTGCGGCGGGCTTTGCCGGTAGCGAGACCTCGTCGACGTCGTTGGCGTCGCCGGGCACCTCCACCAGCGTCTGGCGGGGCGAGGGCGGCGGCGTGACCGAGGGCGCGGCGCCGGACTGCGCGGGGATGGGCACCGCCTGCGCAGGGCCCGGCGCTCCGGGCGTCGGAGCCCGCGAGGGATCGGGGACGGTCGTCGTGGGGAGCGGATTCGTCACCGCCGGCGGCGTATTCGCCGGCTCCTGCGCCCGGCTCGCTGCGGTCGAGAAGGCGAGGCACCCGGCGAGTACGATGGCGCGGAGACGGGTCACGGCATTGCTCCGAGATGTCCGACACGCGGCTTCACGCCGAGTCGTTCCTGAAACCTAGTGGCGAAGCGCGAGGCCTGCGAGCCGGACCGGCTCCCCGCGGAGCGAACTTGTGGCGGCGCGACCGTTCTGCAACGCCCCCGCCTCGTAGTTCGAGCCGGTTTATCCTATATCCGGGCGCTGGCCGGGACCCGGCCGCCCACCCCGTGACAGGCAGATCCAGCAAGCAGGCATGAGCGCGCTCGCCCAACGACGTTTCCTGAAGATGCACGGCGCCGGCAACGCCATCGTGGTGCTGGACCTGCGCGGCTCGCCAGTGCGCGTCAGCCCCGCCGAGGCACGCGCCATCGCGGGCGACCCGCGCTCGGCCTTCGATCAGCTCATGGCCGTCCACGACCCCGTGAGCGATGGGACCGACGCCTACCTGCGGATCTACAACACCGACGGCTCGGAATCTGGCGCCTGCGGCAACGGAACCCGCTGCGTCGCCTTCGCCATGCTGGACGATCCCGCCATGGCGCGGCCGGCCGAGAGCGGCCGCCTCACCCTCGAGACCTCGGCCGGCCTCGTCTCCGTCAAGCGTGTCGCGGACCGCTCCTTCACCGTCGACATGGGCCGGCCCGGACTGCGCTGGGACGAGATCCCCCTGCGCGACCCCTTCCAGGACACGCGGCGGATCGAGCTGCAGATCGGCCCGATCGACGATCCCGTCCTGCACTCGCCCGGGGTCGTCAGCATGGGCAACCCGCACGCGGTGTTCTTCGTCGACCGCGACCCCGAGACCTACGATCTCGGGCGGATCGGCCCAATGCTCGAGGCTCATCCGATCTTCCCGGAGCGGGCCAACATCTCGATCGCGCAGGTGACCGAGCGCGAGGCGATCAAGCTCCGGGTCTGGGAGCGCGGCGCCGGCCTCACCCTTGCCTGCGGCTCGGCGGCCTGCGCGGCGGTCGTCGCGGCCTCGCGGCTGCGGATGATCGGCCGCCAGGCCCATGTCAGCCTGCCCGGCGGCACCCTCTTCATCGAGTGGCGGGCCGACGATCACGTCCTGATGACAGGGCCCGTCGCCCTGGAATGGGAGGACAGCCTGTCGCCAGAGCTCTTCGCCGGCCTGAACTGAATGGCCGTCGAGACGCTGACCTTCGGCTGCCGCCTCAACGCCGTCGAATCCGAGGTGATGCGCGGCCACGCGCAGGGTGGCGACCGCGACCGGGTGATCGTCAACACCTGCGCCGTCACGGCCGAGGCCGGAAGGCAGGCCCGGAAGGCGATCCGGCGGATCGCGCGCGAGCGGCCCGGCGCCGAGATCGTGGTCACCGGCTGCGGCGCGCAGGTGGAGACCGACGTCTACGCCGCGATGCCGGAGGTGGCCCGCCTCGTCGGCAACGATTCGAAGATGCGGCGGGAGACCTGGGAGGCACCCGGCCTCGAGCGCGTGGCGCCCGACGACATCATGGCGGTTCGTGCGGCTCCGCCCGCCCGGATCGCTTCGATGGCCGGGCACACCCGGGCCTTCGTGCCCGTGCAGAACGGCTGCGACCATCGCTGCACCTTCTGCGTGATCCCGTTCGGGCGCGGGAATTCCCGCTCGGTCGCCCCCGCCGACGTGGTCGAGCAGGTCGCGCGGATCGTCGATCACGGCGGGCGCGAGGTCGTGCTCACCGGCGTCGACCTCACGGCCTATGGCCGCGACTTGGCCGAGCCGATGAGCCTCGGCCGACTGGTCCAGGCCGTCCTGGCCGCAATCCCCGGCTTGAGCCGGCTGCGCCTGTCCTCCATCGACTCGATCGAGGCGGACGAGGCGCTGATGGAGGCGATCGCGAGCGAGCGGCGGCTGATGCCCCATCTCCACCTCTCGCTCCAGGCCGGCGACGACCTCATCCTGAAGCGGATGAAGCGGCGCCACGGCCGCGCCGACGCGATCCGGTTCTGCGAAGAGGCGCGGCGGCTGCGTCCCGGCCTCGTCTTCGGCGCGGACCTCATCGCCGGATTTCCTACCGAATCGGAGGACCAGTTCGCGCGCTCCCTCGACCTGGTCATCGAGTGCGGCCTGACGCATCTCCACGTCTTTCCCTACTCGGCCCGGCCCGGCACCCCGGCCGCGCGGATGCCGCTGGTGGCGCCGGAGGTCGTCCGCGAGCGGGCGTCGCGCCTGCGCGCGGCCGGGGACGCGGCCCTTACCCGGCACCTCGCGGGTGAGGTCGGGCGGGTGCACCGGGTGCTCACGGAGCGGGGCGGAATCGGCCGCACCGAGGGCTTCACCCCGGTTCGGCTGCGCGCCGAGACCCCCGCCGGGCTCCTGAGTGAGGTAAGTATTCACAGCCACGACGGACGCGCCTTGCTGGCCGCCTGAGCGTATTCCGCCAGGGCTTGGAAGACCTCCTCAGAAGTTCGGGAACGCTTCTGCCGAGCCTCGGTTTTAAGGGGGTCGTCCCGCCGCTGGTGCCGGGATTCGAGCGAAGGAACCCTGGCCTTGACCGAGATCCTGCCTGCCCGCCGCACCGCCCTTGCCGTCTTCGCCTGCATCGGCTGTCTCGCCGGCACCGCCCTCACGACGGCGCACGCGGAGGAGCCCGGGTTCGGGGGCCTGTTCCAGCGCCTGTTCTCGCCGACGCCCCCGCCTGCCGAACAGGCGGCTCCCGTGCAGGCCCAAGCACCGAGCGCGCCGGCCGCCGGGTCCTACGCCCAGCGCCGCAGCCAGCGGGCCGAGGCCAGCCGCCCGCGGCCGCGCATCCGCTACGTCGCGCTGCCCAAGGACGAGCCTCTGAAGCTCCGCGTGAGTGATCGCCAGACGCCGCTCGACATGAAGGCGGGGCCCGTCGCCGCCTTCCTCCGGGACGATACCCTCAAGCCGGGCGACATCGTCGTATTGAAGGGCGGCGCCCGCGTCTTCACTGGGCAGCCGGGACGCAAGCACAGCCTGCGCGATTTCGAGCCGGTCCAGGCCTCGGGCCTCCTGGACAAGCGGACCCGGGTGCAGCTCGGCGCGATGATCCAGCCGACCGGCGCTCGCCCTTCGGACGGAACACGATCCATGAAGGCGCGCTTACGTGCGGTGCCGGCGCCTATCGCCGCCCCGGCCGCGCCGCAGATGGAGAGCGCGGCGGTCCGCGTGATCTACCGGACGAATTTCACACGCTGACAAGGGCGTGGGATCGAGGAACTCGGTGGCCTATCCCGGGTCTCGCATCCCTACCGAAACGTATCCAAAATGAAGAGGCTCCGGCCGAACGGTCGCGCATCCGCCGTTGAGCCGCGTAACCTCCTCTGCTAGCCCGGGCTCCGAAACCGCCACCAGCGGACCGGATGGGAGGAGTTGCGTTCGTGAACACCTGGAACCAAGTCTACGATCCGTTCGGGAATCCGTGGCTGTCGACCCTGGCCGCCTCCGTTCCCGTCATCGCGCTGCTCGGCATGATCGCCAGCGGCAAGGTGCAGGCGCATATCGCGGCCGTTCTCTCGCTCGGCATCGCGCTTCTCATCGCGATCGTCGCCTTCGGGATGCCGACGGACCTGGCCCTGCGCGCCTCCGCCTATGGCGTGGCGCTCGGCCTCTTCCCGATCGGCTGGATCATCCTCAACGTCATCTTCCTCTACCGCCTGACAGTGGAGAAGGGCTGGTTCGCGACCCTCCAGCAATCGGTGGCCGGCATCACCGCTGATCGGCGCCTGCAGCTTCTCCTCGTCGCCTTTGCCTTCGGCGCCTTCTTCGAGGGCGCGGGCGGCTTCGGCACGCCGGTCGCCGTCACCGGCGCCATCCTGATCGGGCTCGGCTTCTCGCCGCTCGCGGCGTCCGGCCTCTCGCTCATCGCCAACACGGCGCCCGTCGCCTACGGCGCGCTCGGCGCGCCCATCGCCGGCCTCTCCTCGGTGACGGGCTACGACCCCTACGTGCTCGGCGCGATGATCGGCCGCCAGCTGCCGTTCTTCTCGGTGATCGTGCCGTTCTGGCTGATCTGGGTCTTCGCGGGCTTCCGCGGCATGATCCAGGTCTGGCCGGCCATCGCCGTCTGCGGCGTCTCCTTCGCGCTGGCCCAGTTCGCGATCTCGAACTACGTGAACCCGTGGATCGTCGATATCGGCGCTTCGCTGATCTCGATGGGCGCCCTCGTCCTGTTCCTGAAGACCTGGCGGCCGGCCACGATCTGGACCTCGCCGGCGCTTCGCGGCAACGATCCCTCGGTCGGCTACTCCTCTGAGCCCCGTCCGGCGGCTCTCGGCGCCGGCGTCCCGGGCGACATGCCGCGCGTCCACACGGGCGAGCGCACCGCGACCTCGAGCGAGATCGCCTGGGCCTGGGTGCCCTGGATCATCCTCTCGGTGATCGTCGCGATCTGGGGCACCGGCTGGTTCAAGGGCCTCGTGAACCCGATCTTCACCTGGAAATACGAGGTGCCGGGCCTCCACAACGTCATCATGAAGGTGCCGCCCGTCGTCGGGACGGCTCACCCGGAGGCGGCGGTCTTCAACTTCACCTACATGTCCTTCACGGGCACGGGCGTGCTCTTCGCCGCGATCATCTCCGGCCTGATCATGCGCTTCTCGCCCTGGCGCCTCGTCACCGCCTATCTCGAGACGATCTGGGTGCTGCGCTACTCGATCATCACCATCGCGGCGATGCTCGCGCTGGGTGTGCTCACCCGCTACTCCGGCGTCGACGCGACGCTCGGCCTCGCCTTCGCCGGCACGGGCATCCTCTACCCGTTCTTCGGAACGCTGCTCGGCTGGCTCGGCGTGGCCCTGACCGGCTCCGACACCGCCTCGAACGTGCTCTTCGGCAACCTGCAGAAGATCACCTCGGAGCAGCTCGGCCTCTCGGGCATCCTGATGGCCTCGGCGAACTCGTCGGGCGGCGTCATGGGCAAGATGATCGATGCCCAGTCGATCGTCGTCGCCTCCACCGCCACGGGCTATTACGGGCAGGAGAGCAAGATCCTGCGCTTCGTGTTCTGGCACTCCATCGTGCTCGCCTGCCTCGTCGGCGGGCTGGTGATGCTGCAGGCCTACGTCTACCCGTTCACCGCGATGGTGCTCACGCCCTGACCGGCCCTGACGGTATGAGACCGCCCCGGTTCGCCGAGGCGGTCTCAGCCTGCGGAGAAGGCCGGCGGCGCATCCCGCCTTTTCCCGGCGGGCGGTTCGCACCACCTTGCAGGGATGTTCTTCCGGAAGCTCGCCTCCCGCTACAACCTCGCCGGTTTGCCGGTGATCCAGACCGCGCGCCTGCGCATCGAGGCCTTGGCGCCGAAGGACGCGGAGGCGGTCCGCGCGCTCACGGACGATCCGGCCATCACGGGCGCGGTCGACTTCCTGCCCGAACCCTTCACGCTGCGGGACGCGCAGCGGCTCATCGCCGGCAACAAGGCCGTCGGGGACCGCTTCCTCGGTGCCTGCGACGATGCTGGCACCCTGGTCGGCGTGATCGGCACGCATCTGCGCGGCGATCAGGCCGTCGAGATCGGCTACTGGATCGGCGGCGCGGCCCGCGGCCGAGGTTACGGAAGCGAGGCGGTCGCCGGGCTCGTTGCGCTCCTGCGCCGGCGTTTCCCGCACCGGCTGATCGTCGCGGAATGCCGTCCGGAGAACACCGCATCCGCCGGCCTTCTACGCAAGGTCGGGTTTCGCGATACCGGCGACGAGGGGCACCGGCCCGGGCGCCGCATCTTCGTGATCGAGCCTGCATGAGGCGGGCCGCTACCCCACCGGCGAAATCGAGTGTTCTGACCTGCGAAGCGACCCTTCAGGCGTTGCTGCCCGGCGCCTTCACCAGCTGGCAGCCCGAGATGCGCCAAGCGCCGTCAGGCTGCCGCTCCATGCTGTAGAGCGCGACCCAGTCCACGCCGTTCTCGTCCTGCAGCTTCAGCCCCAGCGCCAGGCCATCCTCCCCCACATCCTCGACGCGCTCGATGCTGAAGCTGCGGGCGCGGTAGACGGCCGCGTAGCCCTTCCTCACCATCGCGATGAAGGTCTCGGGCGAGGGGAACATGTTCTGGATGGCGGGTGCGGCCTGGGCGTAGGCTGTCGCCGCGTCGTCCTTGCGGAAGGCTTCGATCTGGCGCTCGACCGTGGCCCGGGCCGCGGATCGGCCGGCCTCGTCCGCGGCGTGGAGGGGTGTCGACAAGAGGCAGACGCTGAGGAGAGCAAGGACGGCGCGCATCGGGCACACTCCGCGGCGGGGTGACCGAACCGAGAGTAGCGCGGCCGGACCTTGCTACAAGAGCAAGGTCCTTGCCAGGGCTCACGATGGCGTCAGGCGTCGCGCAGCCGGCGCCAGGCGAAGGCGGCGAAGACGCCCAGCAGGCAAGCCGCGATCGCGAACCACGTGAAGGCGTATTGCAGGTGGTTGTTCGGGAGATCCACCCGTAGCTGGCCGCCCTTCGGCCAGCCGCCTGGATTGGGAGTCGCGTCGGCCTCGACGAGATAGGGCATCGCATCCGTCAGCCCGCGCGAGGCGGCGATTCCCGCGATGTCGCGGTGGAACCACTCGCCCTTCGTCGGATCGGGCGGCGGCACGAACATCGTGCGCGCCTCCGGCCCGCGGAGGATGCCGGTCACATTCGTCTCGCCTTCGATCTCGCCGGCCCGGCGCGCGGCGGGATCCTTCAGCTCGGTCGGGATGAAGCCGCGGTTGACGAGGACCGTGCCACCCTCCGTCAGCTTCAGCGGGGTCAGGACGTAGTATCCCTGCAAGGCCCGCCCTGGCGCCGCTCCGGCGGCGAGGCCGTGCACCAGGGTCTCGCTCCCGTGCTGGAAGGCGCCCGTGGCGCGCACGCGGCGGAACTCGTCGCGTTCCGGATTCCAATCCTCGCGGCGGGGGAGGGCGGCCGGCGGCTCGACCTGCGCGCGCGCGATGATGCGCGCGATGAGCGCCTCCTTCTCGGCCTTGCGCTGCAGCTGCCAGGTGCCGAGCGAGAGCAGGATGGCGAGGCAGACGAGGGAGAAGATCCCGGGCACCGTCAGGCTTCGCCAGGGGGCGGCGGGTATGGCCGTGCGCGTCACGGGCGGAAGCGTCCTTCCTCGGCCTTGTTCACGAATTGGAGGGCCGCGAGCACGCCCTTGAGCGGCCGGACCAGGAGAAGGCTGAGGCCGATTGAGAGGAAGCCGGCGACCAGAGCGTGAACCCAGATCGGCGGCTCGTAGGCGATCTCCAGCCAGAGGGCCAGGCCGACGACGATCACGCCGACGATCGACATGACGAAGAAGGCAGGCCCGTCACCGGAATTGAAGCTCGAATAATCGAGGCCGCAGACCTCGCAGGACGGCCTGAAGGTCAGGAAGCCGTCGAACATGTGGCCCTGGCCGCAACGTGGGCAGCGGCCGCGCAGGCCCGTCGCGATCGGAGATTGGGGCGTGGATGGCTGGACCAAGATCTTTCGCTCCTCGATCTCGCGGATGTCGAAGGCCAACGCGGATATGGGAACGCGGTATGCGCCGGGCACGAAAAAGGGCGGCTGGCGCCGCCCTTTCGATGGTCTCCGCCCTGCGTCGGATCGCTGCGGTTCAGTGCGCTCCGCCGCCGGGGCCCGCGCCCCAGACGTAGATCGCGGCGAACAGGAACAGCCAGACCACGTCAACGAAGTGCCAGTACCAGGCGGCGAACTCGAAGCCGAGATGCTGCTTCGGCGTGAACTGGCCGAGATAGGCGCGGTAGAGGCAGATCGACAGGAAGATCGTGCCGATGATGACGTGGGCGCCGTGGAAGCCCGTCGCCATGAAGAAGGTCGACGAGTAGATGCTGCCGGCGAAGCCGAAGGCGGCGTGGCTGTACTCGTAGGCCTGGCAGGCGGTGAAGAGCACGCCGAGGATGATGGTCAGCCAGAGGCCGTACTTGAGGCCCTTGCGGTCGCCGTGGAGCAGGGCGTGGTGGGCCCAGGTCACGGTCGTGCCCGAGGTGAGCAGGATCAGCGTGTTGAGGAGCGGCAGGTGCCACGGGTCGAAGGCCTCGATACCCTTGGGCGGCCAGGTGCCGCCGGTGAACTCGACGCGCGTCGTCTGGATCGGGTCGGCGGTGTAGAGCGCGGCCTCGAAATAGGCCCAGAACCACGCCACGAAGAACATCACCTCGGAGGCGATGAACATGATCATGCCGTAGCGGTGGTGGAGCTGGACCACGCGGGTGTGGTCGCCGCTCTCGGCCTCGTGGACGACGTCGCGCCACCAGGCGATCATCGTGTAGAGCACGCCGAGCGTCCCGGCGCCGAACACGTAGGGACCGACCGCGAGATTGCCGATGGTGAGGCTCTTCATCCAGAAGACGGCGCCGAACGCCATCAGGAAGCCCGAGAACGCGCCGATGAGCGGCCACGGGCTCGGCGCCAGAATGTGGAAATCGTGATTCTTGGCGTGCGCCTCGGCCATCGGACCTTTTCTCCTGAACCCATGATCGGATGCCGCTCGAGGCCCCGATCCTGAACCGAACCCATAATGTGACGGACGCGGCGTTGTCACGCCGCCGCGCTCAAAAATTCGACTTCGTCCCCGTGCCGCCCGTTGTCGCAAGCGCGGCCGTGGGCTGGCCGTTCTTCGAGGCGAAGTAGGTGTAGGAGAGCGTCATCTCCGAGAAGTCCCGCGTGTTCGAATCCGCGCGCAGCGCCGGATCGAGGTAGAACACGACCGGGAAATCCATCGTCTCGCCGGGCTGCAGCGTCTGCTCCTTGAAGCAGAAGCATTCGACCTTGACGAAGAAGGAGCCCATCAGCCCGGGCTGGACGTTGAAGGTCGCGATGCCCGTCGACGGCGTGGTGCCGGTGTTCTTCACGCGGAAGAAGACCGTCTTCGTCTCGCCGAGCCGGGCCTCGACCTGCTGCGTCTCGGAATGGAAACGCCAGGGCAGGTTGCCCGAGACGTTGGTGTCGAAGTGGACGACCATGCTGTCGTCCTGCGCGGCGGTCGTCGGCGCGGCGCCGATGCGCGGCGTTCCGTCGAAGCCGGTGGCCTTGCAGAACATGTCGTAGAGCGGCACGGCGGCGAAGGAGAGGCCGGTCATCCCGAGCACGAGCGCGGTGCAGCCGGCGACCGTCCAGGTCGCCGTGCGCTTCGCCGATGTCGTGCGGTCCGTCATGGCTGAGCCTTCCTCTAGAGGGGCCGGTTCATGATCTGGGGTCCGAGCTTCGCGATCGTCAGGACGTAGAAGATCGCGACGAGCGCCCCGAGGACGAGCGCGATGGCGATCGAGCGCTTGCGCCGCCGCTGCGCCTCGTCGGGGGTCAGGACCGGCGGTCCCTTGTCTCGGCCCGGCGCCGTGCTCATGCCAGCACCGCCCGGAAGAGGCCAAGCCCCTGCTCGGCCAGGAGCGCCGAGAACAGCAGGAACAGGTACAGGATGGAGAAGCCGAACATGCCGAGCGCCGCCCGCTTCTCGCCCTCGCCCTCGCGCTGCCGGAAGACGTGGACGCTGAAGGCCAGCATGCCCAGACCGCCGATCACACCGGTGACGGCATAGAGGAGGCCTCCGAAGCCGAGGGCCACGGGGGCGAGCCCGACCGGGAACAGGAGCAGGCTGTAATAGATGATCTGGCGGCGGGTCGATTGCGGCCCGGCGACGTTCGGCATCATCGGGATGCCAGCCTTGGCGTACTCGCCCGACTTGATCAGCGCCAGCGCCCAGAAATGCGGCGGCGTCCAGATGAAGATGATCAGGAAGAGGACGATCGACTCGATGCCGACCGAGCCTGTCACCGCGGCCTGACCGATGATCGGTGGCAGAGCGCCGGCCGCGCCGCCGATCACGATGTTCTGCGGCGTCGCCCGCTTCAGCCACATCGAGTAGATCACGGCGTAGAAGACGATCGTGAAGGCGAGGAGCGCGGCGGCGAGCCAGTTGGCGGCGAGGCCGAGCACCATGACGGAGCCCGCCGAGAGCACGAGGCCGAAAGCCAGTGCCTCGCCCGGCGCGATCCGGCCGTCGGGAATGGGGCGCTTGGCGGTGCGGGTCATGACGGCGTCGATGTCGGCGTCCCACCACATGTTGAGGCAGCCCGAGGCGCCGGCCCCGACCGCGATCATCAAGAGGGAGATCGTCGCGATCACGGGCTGGACGTGGACGTTCGAGACCACCATCCCGACCAGCGCGGTGAAGATCACCAGCACCATCACGCGAGGCTTCAGCAGCGCGAAGAAATCCGAGACCTCGCCTCCGACCTGCTGGAAGGAATGCGGCTGGGTGTCAGCCGAAAGGCTGTTCGACAGGCTCGTCATGATGATCGTGTCCGTGGTCGGGCTGCGGCAAGGGCCGCCCCCGGATCAACCGTTAAAGAGCGAGGACCGCCGGAGCGGTCCTCGCAGGTCTTCGCAGATGTCGCGCCCCGCTCAGTGGCCGGGTTCGTCGACGATCTTGGGGAGCGTCTCGAACTGGTGGAACGGCGGCGGCGAGGACAGCGTCCATTCCAGCGTCGTGGCGCCGGGACCCCAGGGATTGTCGGCCGCCCTGGTCTTCGACCGGAAGGCGAGCACGACGCCGATGATGAACACGATCATGCCGAGCGCGAAGATGTGTCCGCCATAGGTCGAGACCTTGTGCCAGCCGGCGAAGGCGTCCGGGTAATCCGCGTAGCGGCGCGGCATGCCGGCGAGGCCGAGGAAGTGCATCGGGAAGAACAGGACGTTCGCGCCGATGAAGGCGAGCCAGAAGTGCAGCTTGCCGGCCCATTCCGGGATGATGTGCCCGGTCATCTTCGGGAACCAGTAGTAGACGCCGGCGAAGATGATGAACACGGCGCCGAGCGAGAGCACGTAGTGGAAATGCGCGACGACGTAGTAGGTGTCGTGCAGGTACT
>JAESGP010000239.1_pt1 | contig 13359 bp, 17 predicted proteins | sample 9269741 | NCBI WGS metagenome assembly JAESGP01 (sample SAMN15720684, study PRJNA650882) | algae metagenome | isolation source: Desmonostoc vinosum HA7617-LM4 and co-occurring heterotrophs from cave wall | place: USA: Waikapalae cave, Hawaii | collected 2011-05-27
TGGACAGGACGCACCGGGCCGCGCCGGTCGCCGCAACCGGAAACCCGACAGTCCTGTCACCTTTCGAGCCTTCGGCCGTTGACTCCGCATCGACCCGGCCCGCCGGCATCGCTGCGGGCCGTTCCGCCAATCATCGAAGGAGACGCTTCATGAAGTCCCTGTTGATCGCAGCCGCTCTCGTTGCTCCTCTGGCCCTGAGCGTGTCGGCTCAGGCGCAGGGCACCCTGCGGGGCGCCGAGCGCGGTGCCGAAGATGGAAACCGGGCGGCTGGACCGGTGGGCGGCGTCGTCGGCGGCGCGGTCGGCGCGGCGACCGGCACCGTGGGCGGCGTGCTCGGCGTCGATCCGGACCGCCGCGACAGCCGCGTCGAGAGGCGCGAAGAGCGGATCGAACGCCGCGAGCGTCGCGAGCGCTAGTCAACGAGGCGCCCCGGCACCTCAGGGGTGCCGGGGCGTTCATCCGCAACCGCCGTCGCTCAGCGCAAGACCAGCGGGACCGAGCCGGACCGCCCCTCGCGACGCTAGATCCTTCAGACGTCATCCCAGGCTGAACCCTGGCACATGCTTTGCTAAGCTTCCTGCATACAACCTGATGGGCTTGTGATGCAGGGAGAGCGCGGAGGGCGTGTCGATCGACGAGACGATCCTCTCGGCGATGATCGCCTGGCGGACGGGGCCCGGACTGCGGCTCGGCGAGGTCGAACTCCCGGCGGAGGGAGCGCACGCGGCGTTTCGGGCGCGCCGGATGAACGAAGTCGGGATCGTCAATGGACGCAATCCCCGTCCGCGGCGCATATCGCTTTCCTGCAGGCGCACCTCACGGCGGAGAAATCCGTGCGGACGGGCGCCGTCGGCGCGGGCATTCGCCTGCTTTCCGAATCTCACGCGCGCGCTGCCGAGATCATGGCCAATCGCGCGCTGACCGAGGCTCCGAGGCACCTGACGGCCCGCACCGTGATGATCTCGATGCTCTGCCAGCCGAACGCTCAAGCGATCGTCTGGGCGATGGAGCACGCCGGCAGGGACGAGCCCGGGCCCGCCCGCGCCGCCGGACCCGATCCCCTCGACAGCCTGCGCGAAAGCCTCAGTGCGCAAGGCGGTTCGCGACGCCCTCCGCCCGAAGGAATTGCCGCATGATCCGCCGTCGTTTCCTCGCCCTCACCGCCGTCGTCGGCCTTCTGCCCTTCCTCGCATCGCCGCTTCCCGCGCGGGCCGATGCGCTGTCCGACATCATGACCCGGAAAACCCTGCGCATCGCCGTGCCCCAGGACTTTCCGCCCTTCGGCAGCGTGGGCTCGGACATGGCACCCCAGGGCTACGACATCGACGTGGCGAACCTCATCGCCAAGGGCCTCGGGGTGAAGGCGGAGCTCGTGCCGGTCACCAGCGCTAACCGCATCGCCTATCTCCAGACCAACAAGGTCGACCTCGTGATCTCGAGCCTCGGCAAGAACCCGGACCGCGAGAAGGTGATCGACTTCTCGGTGGCCTACGCGCCGTTCTTCAACGGCATCTTCGCACCGGCCGGCGTCGCCGTTTCGAAGGCAGAGGAATTGGCCGGCAAGAGCGTCGGCGTCACCCGCGGCTCGGTGGAGGATCTGGAGCTGACGAAGGTCGCGCCGGAATCGGCCTCGATCAAGCGCTACGAGGACAACAACGGCACCATCTCGGCCTTCCTCTCGGGCCAGGTGAACGTGGTGGCGACCGGCAACGTGGTCGCCGCGGCGATCCTCGCCCGCAACCCGCCCAAGCGCCCCGAGCTGAAGTTCCTGATCAAGAACTCGCCCTGCTACATCGGGCTGTCGAAAGACCAGCCGGCGCTGCTCGCCAAGGTCAACGCGATCATCGAAGGCGCGAAGAAGGACGGAAGCCTGGAGGCGATCTCGCAGAGATGGCTGAAGACCGGCCTGCCGGCCGACCTCTGAGCCGCGCGCGCGCCTCGGAGGCCCCTCGACCATGCGCCTCGATTTCGGTTGGCTCGCCGAGTACGCGCCCGTTCTGCTCAAGGGGATCGGCATCACCCTTCAGCTCATCACCGTCGGCGCCCTCGTCGGCATCGCGCTGGGGATCGCCTGCGCCTGGGCACGGGCGCTCGGACCGCGCTGGCTCGCCTCCATCGTGGCGGTCTATGTCGAGCTGATCCGCAACACGCCGTTCCTGATCCAGCTCTTCTTCGTGTTCTTCGGCCTGCCTTCGCTCGGGCTCCAGCTCTCCGAGCTGCAGGCGGCCAACCTCGCCATGATCATCAATCTCGGCGCCTATAGCTGCGAGATCATCCGCGCCGGCATCCAGGCGACGCCGCGGGGCCAGTTCGAGGCAGGCGCCAGCCTCGCCATGGCCCCGTTCCAGGTGTTCCGGCACGTGGTCCTGGTTCCGGCGCTCCAGAGGATCTGGCCGGCCCTGTCCTCGCAGGTCGTGATCGTGCTGCTCGGCTCGGCCGTGGTCTCGCAGATCGCGGCGGAGGACCTGACCTTCGCGGCGAACTTTATCCAGTCGCGCAACTTCCGCGCCTTCGAGACCTACATCGTCACGACGCTGATCTATCTCGCCCTGGCGCTGGCGCTGCGCCAGGCCCTCCGGGGCGTCGGTTGGTGGCTCTTTCCGCAAGGAGCCGCGCGATGACCGAGTTCACCACCTGGGACATCCTGCGCAACCTGCTGCTCGCCGCGCGCTGGACGATCCTGCTCTCGCTGGCCTCCTTCATCGGCGGCTGGCTCGTGGGCCTCGCGATCCTGTTCATGCGCACCGCGAGATCCAAGGCCCTGAGGCGGTTCGCCTGGGGCTATATCGAGCTGTTCCAGGGCACGCCGCTGCTGATGCAGCTCTTCCTCGCCTTCTTCGGCCTCGGGCTGCTCGGGCTCGACGTGCCAGCCTGGCTCGCGGCCGGGGTCGCGCTGATTCTCTGGACGGCGGCGTTCCTCTCCGAGATCTGGCGCGGCTGCGTCGAGGCGATCCACAAGGGCCAGTGGGAGGCCTCGTCGAGCCTCGGCATGGGCTACTTCCAGCAGATGCGGCACGTGATCCTGCCGCAGGCCCTCAAGATCGCGGTGCCGCCGACCGTCGGCTTCTCGGTTCAGGTGGTGAAGGCGACCTCGCTCACCTCGATCATCGGCTTCGTCGAGCTGTCCAAGGCCGGCACGATCGTCACCAACGCCACCTTCCTGCCCTTCACCGTCTACGGCCTCGTGGCGCTCATCTACTTCGCCCTGTGCTGGCCGCTCTCGAAGTCGAGCCAGATTCTCGAGAGGAGGCTCGATGTCGCTCATCGAAATCACTGAGGTGAAGAAGCGCTTCGGCGACAACGAGGTGTTGAAGGGCATCAACATCGACATCGAAGCCGGCGAAGTCATCGCCATCATCGGCAAGAGCGGCTCGGGCAAGTCGACCCTGCTGCGCTGCATCAACGGGCTGGAGACGATCGACGACGGATCGATCCAGGTGGCCGGCGCCCAGCTCCTGCCCGACGACCTCCACCTCAAGGCGCTGCGCCTGAAGGTCGGCATGATCTTCCAGGGCTTCAACCTGTTCCCGCACCTGACTGCGGGGCGCAACGTGATGCTGTCCCAGACGGTGGTGAAGAAGACGCCGAAGGCGGAGGCGGAGGCGATGGCCCGCCGGATGCTCGACCGGGTGGGGCTCGCCCACAAGTTCGATGCCTATCCCGACCAGCTCTCGGGCGGCCAGCAGCAGCGGGTCGCGATCGCCCGGGCGCTCGCCATGCAGCCGATGGCACTGCTCTGCGACGAGATCACCTCGGCCCTCGATCCCGAACTGGTGCAGGAGGTGCTGGCCGTGGTTCGCGAGCTCGCCGCCGAGGGCATGACACTCCTCATGGTGACCCACGAGATGCGATTCGCCCGCGAGGTCTGCAGCCGGGTCGTCTTCATGCACCAGGGCCGGGTGCACGAGATCGGCCCGCCGGATATCCTGTTCGCCGATCCGAGGACGCCCGAGCTGCGCCAATTCCTCGGCGTGCATTGAGCGCCGGAACTCACCGACGATCTCCCAGAATCGCACGCTCCGCGGGAAAAATTCTCCATTCCTCCCAGCCTTGATTGCACCTTCCGTGCGGGTGGCAGGGCCGAGTTGGTATTCCACGAAGCTCCGCAGGCTGTTAGCCGCCTCTCGTTCGTTGCAGGCCCGCAACACGCACCGACAACCGCTGCCGGGGTCACGAATCCGTGTTGCTCCGCACCGCCCCTCTCATTCAGAGTGTGACGGCACTGGGGCAAACCAGCGTAGCCAACAAACCCGGCGAGGCTCGTCGGACAAGAACACCCGCAACGCCGTCTCGAAAAGACTTCCGTGTCGGCCGTCGCGGTTCCTTTGGTCTCGAAACTCTGGAGATAAAAATGAGGCTCTTAAAGAGCTCGCTCCTTGGGTCTGTCGCGGGGGTTGTCGCGGTAGCCGGAGCGCAAGCAGCTGATCTGCCGGTCAAGAAGGCCGTGCCGGTCGAGTACGTCCGCGTCTGCTCCGCCTACGGAGCCGGCTTCTTCTACATTCCCGGCACCGACACCTGCCTCCGCGTCTCGGGCCGCGCCCGCTTCGAGGTCGGCTACGGCGAGTCGAAGAGCCGCACCGGCACCGGCAACGGCGACCTCGTCGGCTACCGTGGCCTCGGCCGCATCAACCTGGATGCCCGCACCCAGACCGGCTACGGCACGCTGCGCGCCTTCACCCGCCTCGAATTCGCCTCCCGCACCGGCGCCACCCAGGGCATCCGCTCGGGCACGCAGGAGCGCATCGGCAACGCCTTCGGCGCCATCGGCCAGGACCAGAACGGCCGCGTCCAGCAATTCGTGAACACCGACAAGGCGTTCATCCAGTTCGCCGGCTTCACCGCCGGTCGCGCCTCCTCGTTCTTCGACTTCTACGCCCACGACTTCGAGTTCCAGACCGCGACGGCTGGTTCGGACGTGCAATCGACGAACCTCCTCGCCTACACGACCAAGCTCGGCGCGAGCGGCTTCTCGGCGACCATCTCGCTCGAAGACCCCTTCTTCCGCCGCAACACGATCTACTCGCAGGAATTCGCTGCGCCGGGTCAGGGCCTGTCCGCGCTTGCGCCGCAGCGCGTTCTCATCAGCACGAGCCCGCTGGGTATCCCGACCTTCCAGACCGTCGACGTCTCTCAGCGTAGCCGCCTTCCCGACTTCGTCGGCGTGCTCCGCTACGACGCAGCCTGGGGTTCCGCTCAGCTGTCGGCTGCCGTCAAGGAGCTGAACACCCAAAACTTCATCGTCGGCTCCGCGGTCGCCGGTACGCTGACCCCGGGCTTCGCTCTGCCCGCCGTCGGCGTGGCTGGTCGTCCGTCGTCGGAATACGGCTGGGCCGTTCAGGGTGGCGTGAAGATCAACCTGCCCTTCATCGCGCCCGGCGACACCTTCTACCTCCAGGGTGCTTACGGCGAAGGCGCTGCCCTCTACACGGGCATCACGTCCTACAACGGCTCCTACTCGTCGCGTGTGAGCACCATCAACGGCGCTGCGTTCGACCCCTATATGTCGGATGCGACCCTCAACCCGCTGACCGGACGGATCGAGCTCGCCCGGAGCTTCAGCGTCGTCGGTTCGTTCCTGCACTACTGGACGCCCGAGTGGCGCTCGGCGGTGTTCGCCAGCTACTCTGAGAACAGCTTCGCCCCCGGTGCCCGCCAAGCCAATGCTCTGGCTTATGCTGGCGCAGGCACTGCAACCGCGAACAACTTCACCGGTATCGTCGGCACGCGCTCCTTCGCGCTGGCCCCGACCCTTCGCGACTTCTACCAGGTCGTCGCCGGCGCCAGCTTGATCTGGTCGCCCGTGAAGGATCTCGATATCGGCGTCGAGGGTCTCTACACCAAGGTCGGCGTGACGCAGGGCCGGGTCATCGACCAGACCCGCAACGCGCCGCTCACCGCCGCGCAGATCAACGCCGGCGCCCTGGTTCGGACCGTCACCTCCGACGACACCTACCAGGTCCGCATGCGCGTCCAGCGCGACTTCTAAGCGGATCGCCACGGCTCGGCCCGCCCGGTTTCACTCGGGGCGGGTCGACCGGATCGACCACCAATTTCGAGATCGAGTCACTAGGCCCGGCGGCAACGCCGGGCCTTTTTGCTGTCCGGCGGCGAGGCCGAAATCATCCGCTCACGCTCCAGGTGTCCGGCAACGGGCAGCCGAGCCGGTTCAAGCGAACGCCGTATCAGGGTCCCAGCAGATCGATGAGGAAGGGAATCAGCGGCGCGTCGGCGGGCGGCATCGGGCGCTCGCGGAGGGCACCGGGCCGGACCCAGGCCAGCGCCTGCGCCTCGAGCGGCCGCGGCTGGCCCTCCCAGCGGCGGCACACGTAGAGCGGCATCAGTAGGTGGAAGTCCGGATAGGCGTGGCTCGCGAAGGTGAGCGGTGCGAGGCAGGGCTCCGCGACGGCGATGCCGAGCTCCTCCCGCAGCTCGCGAATCAGAGTCTCCTCGGGCCGCTCGCCGGGCTCGACCTTCCCGCCCGGGAACTCCCAGAGGCCGGCGAGCTGCTTGCCCTCCGGCCGCTGCGCGATGAGCACGCGGTTGTCGGCGTCCAGGAGCGCCACCGCGACGACGAGGAGCAGGCGCGGCGCCGTCACGGCGCGATCGCGAAGGTCGCCGCGACCTCGGCGGTCGCCTCGATCGTGCCCGCCATGAGCGGCACCGCCGTGCCGCCTTTCGCGCGAAGCGGCGCCGCATTGCGCAGGATCGTCGGCGCGCTGACCTGGGGCGGGACCTCGACCGAGATGACTCGGCCCAGCCGGACGCCCGCGGCTTCGGCCAGCCGCGCCGCCTGGAGGCTCGCGTCCTTCACGGCCGCGACCCGGATTGCGGCCTCGGCGCCTTCGGGATCCCTCAGGCCGAAACCGACGCCCTCGATGCGATTCGCGCCCGCATCGAGGGCCTTGCGCATGAGGTCGCCCAGGCGGTCCATGTCGCCGAGCCTGATTCGGACCGTATTGGTGGACCGATACCCGTCGAGCCGTTCGGAGACGGAGCCGTCGGGCTCCCGGACCGTCCGATTCACGGGCTGGAGCGTCACCGCCGCGGTCTCGACATCCTCGCGAGCGATGCCGAACGCGTTCGAGAGCGCGATGACGCCCTGGACGGCCCGGCTCGCGCCGTCCAGCGTGGCCGCCGGATTCTCGCCCCGCGATTCCACGCCGATCTCCACGGTCGCGAAATCGGGCTGCAGCGCCGCCCTGGCGCGGCCGAGGACGCTGATGCGTCCCTCGGCGGCGGCCCGCTCCTCGGCCGTACCCTGCGCGGGCAGCAGGAGGGCCGCGGCGAGCCCCAGGAGCGCAAGAGGCCCCGATCTCACGACCGGTAATCGCCGTTGATCGCGATGTAGCCGCTGGTCAGATCGCAGGTCCAGACGCGGGCGCGTCCCGAGCAGAGGCCGAGATCGACGCGGACGGTCACGTTCGGCTCGCGCATCACCGCACTCGCCGCCGCCTCGCTGTAATCCGGGTCCCGCGCGCCCTCGCGGGCGACCCGGACATCGCCGAACCAGATCGCCAGGCGGTCGCGGTCGGCGGGTTCGCCGGCCTTGCCGACCGCCATGACGACACGTCCCCAATTGGCGTCCTCGCCGGCGATCGCCGTCTTCACGAGGGGCGAGTTCGCGATCGACATCGCGATCCGATGCGCCGAGGCGTCGCTCTCGGCGCCTTCCACCTCCACCGTGACGAACTTGCGCGCGCCCTCGCCGTCGCGGGCCACGAGCTGCGCCAGCTCGATCAGGAGGTCGTCGAGCGCCTCCCGGAACGCGGCGAGTCTCGGGTCGCCGGCATCGCTCACGGAAGCGTTGCCGGCGAGCCCCGTCGCGAAGAGGAGCAGGGTGTCCGACGTCGAGGTGTCGCCGTCGACCGTGACGCAGTTGAAGCTTCTGGCGGTTCCGGAAGCCAGGACGTCCTGGAGCACCGCCCGGGGCAAGGCGGCATCGGTGAAGACGAAGGCGAGCATCGTCGCCATGTCGGGCGCGATCATCCCCGCGCCCTTGGCGATGCCGTTGATCGTCACGCTCGCATCGCCGATCCGCACATTCCGGGTCGCGCGCTTCGGGAAGGTGTCCGTCGTCATGATCGCCTGGGCGGCCGCCGCCCAGGCCTCGGCGCCCGGATCGACCCGCCCCGCGCAATCGGCGAGCACGCCCTCGAACTTGCCGGCATCCAGGGGTTCGCCGATGACGCCGGTCGAGGCGATGAAGACCTGCCCCGCCTCGCAGCCTGCGGCCCGCGCCGCGATCTCGGCCGTGCGCACGACGGATTCGCGGCCCCGGGCACCGGTGAAGGCGTTGGCGTTCCCCGAATTGACGACGAGCGCCCGGGCCGACCCGCCGCGCAGCGCGTCCCTGCACCAATCGACGGGCGCCGAGGGGCATTTCGAGCGGGTGAACACGCCCGCCGCGACGGTGCCTTCGGGAAGCGCGACGTAGAGAACGTCGGTGCGCCCGGAATAGCGGATGCCCGCCTGGGCGGTCGCGAGACCGACGCCGCGGATCGCGGGCAGATCGGGAGAGGCGGCGGGCGCCAGGGGCGAGACGGGCGTGGCTTTCGAAGACGACATCGTGCTCGCATCTCCGGCGGTCGCGCCATCAATATGCAGGCGCGAGCCCTGTTGCCCCGCCCGCGACGGCGCCGTCAACCGCGGCGACGGGTGACCGGGCAGGGAATCTGTCCCCCCTCAGATGCGGCTTCCCGGCAGCGCTACCCTTGTGCCGTCGCGCGAACGTGACGTACGATGCTGCAACGCAAACCAACCGGGGTGGCGGTCACGACCATGTCGCAGCGCGCCGGCGAATCTTCGACGATCCATCCGACGGGCGGCGCCTACGGCGTCCAGGTCCTGATCGCCGGACGTCGCAAGCATTGGCGCGACGAGGTCGCCTCGCAGATCCGGCGGGCCGGATACCGGGCGACCACGGTCGATTGCGGCGTCGACGCCATGACGGTGCTCGCGCTGGGGCTTCCCGTCGACGTCCTGGTCTCGGACGTGACCCTCGAAGGGGAGTTGTGCTGCGCCCGCCTCGCGGTCGAGGCCCGGGTCCTTCGCCCCGACCTGCGCATCGTGTTCGCCAGCGACCTCTCCGACGGCGTCCGGGAGGCCGCGGGCCTCGCCGATCACGATCTCTTCGTCGCTCGCGAGCCTTGGCCGACGGCCATCGCATCGACGGTGCGCGAGGCCCTGGCCGCCAGGAGCTGAGCGGGGTACGGGTCCGCGGTAGGCTTCCAGAGGGTTGAAAACCAAACGCGTCATTCCGGGGCGCTGCAGGCGAACCCGGAATCCATAACCACCGATATTGCCGTGCCTTGCGCAGGTTGCGGCTCTGGATTCCGGGTTCCGCGTTGCGGCCCCGGAATGACGCGTTTGTTGATGAGAGCCGTCGTGTCCAGCACGAAGAGGGCTCGCCGTTGATCGGAGTCCGAACGCCGAGAGGTCGAGGCTGAGCCTTCGATCTACTCCGGCTTGTTGGCACCCGTGGTCTCGGCCGCCGGGGGCTCAGCGGGCTTGGTCTCGGCGCTCTTCGCGTCAGCAGCTTTGCCGTCTGCCGGCTTCGACTTGCCGAGATAGACGTATTCCGGCGCGGCGCGCAGCTGGTCCTTCGTGGTCTCGATCGTCGCCTTGAGCGAGGTCTCGTTCACCCGCGCGAGCTTCAGGGCGCTCGGGTCGATGGCGACGTATTTCGTGCCGATGCCAAGAAAGCCGCCGACCCCGACCACCCAGGCCTTCACGGTGCTGCTCTCGTCCAGGACGACATCGGCGATCTCGCCGATCGTCTCGTTCGCGCCGTTCTGGATCGTGAGCCCAATGAGCTTCGAGGTCACGCGATCGGCAGGGGTCTGCGCCACGAAGGTGGGGCGGAGGTCGTTGGTCAGCGTCGCGGGCGCGGCCGGCGCGGGGGCCGCCTCCCCGGAGGCCGCCTGCGCCGACGCGAGGCTCGGGCTCGCCGCGAAAAGGATCGTTCCCAGCAACATTGCGCGCATGGCTAGATGTCCGTTCGGTCCGTCGGAATGGCCCTCGCTTAAGCTGACCCTGGCCGAAAGGTTCCGGATCACTGGACGCGGCAGGGTTCCAGGCTACCTTGCCGCTTGACCTCGGCGGGCCCACGCCGCCGTGCATCGCCAGGAGCCATCATGTCGATCCATCGCCGCAATGCTCTCCTCATCCTCGGATCGCTCGTGGCCGGCGCCGCCCATGCCGGGGAGGTGAAGGCGGATGCCTTCGCGTTCGACAAGCCGGAGGGCGGAAAGCTTGCCCTCGCCGATCTCGGCGGGAAACCCATTCTGGTCGTCAACACGGCGACGGCCTGCGGCTTTGCCGGCCAGTTCGTCGGCCTTCAATCCCTGTGGACCCGATTCCGCGACCGCGGCCTCACCGTGATCGCGGTGCCGTCTCCCGATTTCGGCAATCAGGAGCCCCTCGACGGCGTGGCGATCGCCGAGGCAGCCCGGCAAAACCACGGCGTCACCTTCCCGATCACGGCCAAGACCCATGTCCGCGGGCCGCAGGCGCATCCCTTCTACCGCTGGGCGGCTGCCGAGAAGCCGGGCTCGACGCCGGCATGGAACTTCCACAAGTATCTCGTCGGCCGCGACGGAAGCCTTGCCGCGGCCTTCTCCACGCAGGTCGATCCGACGGACCCGCGGATCATCAGCGCCATCGCGGGCGAGCTCGGCCAGAGCTGAGCCCCGCGCGTCGTCAGCGCGTGACGGCGATCAGGCCGATCACGAGACTGGCGACGAGCAGGATGACGTGGGTTCCGGCGCCGGCGGCGATCCATTCCGCCCAGGGACCGCTCATCGCCGAGCCGCTCCGCGGGACCGACGGGAGGGGGGCGCCCGGCGCGGCGGGGCGTCGACGCGCGACGCCACGGGTGGGGAGGGATAGTTCGAGGCGAAGGGATTGTCCGGCACGCCGTTCCGCCGGTCGGCCGCCGCGGGGCGCGTCAGCATCGTCGTGCCCGCGAGCGCGATGAGGATCGGCAGGATCAGGGCGGTCGGATGGGTCGGCATCGACGATTTCTTCCGGCAGGGCCTTCGACGGGGGAGGGCGAACGCCCACATCCGGCGCGGATCATCAGGCTTGAGGTGGAGGATACGGCCGTGGAAGCCCATCGGTTCGCGCGTGAGGGCCACTTTTTCGAGGTCCGGTTCGAGCGCACGCCTGAGGGCTGGATCGGCCGCATCTACCGCGACGGCGCCACCGAGGCTCAGGTGATCGCGTTTCCGGACGGCCCCGGCTTCGATCCTGATGACGTGCGCGGCTCGCTCATCGCCGGCTGCGAGGCCGCGGTCGCGCGGCTGCGCTGGCCGGCGCCGACCCGGCACTGACGGAACCCCTCCGCGCCTCGAGCGGTTCGCGCTGACAACGAAGCGCTGAAGGTCACCGACCCAGGAGGAGCCATGAGCGAGGTCACCTACCGCATCGTCGAGCACGACGGTGGTTACGCCTACAAGGTCGGCGACGTGTTCTCGGAGACCTTCCCGAGCCGCGAGGAGGCGCTGCAGGCCGCGCAGGCGGCCGCCGCGGAGCAGCAGGTTCCGGGCTCGACCGAGGGCATCCGCTACCAGGACGGCAAGGGCGCCTGGCACGACGAGACCGCCTCCGGCGACGACAGGCCGGTCGCCAAGGTCGTCGAGTAGAGGCTCAGCCCTCGAGGTTGACGATCCCGATGCTGCCGCCGACCGAGGCCAGGTTCACGGTGACGACCTGCTCGGAAGAGAAGCGGAGGAGATAGTTCGGCCCGCCGGCCTTCGGGCCGGTGCCGGACAAGCCCGTCCCGCCGAAGGGCTGAGAGCCCACGACCGCGCCGATCATGTTGCGGTTCACGTAGACGTTGCCGTGGGGGAGGGCGCCGATCGCCGCCGTGACCGTCGCGTCGATCCGCGAATGGATGCCGAGGGTGAGTGCGTAGCCGCCGGAAGCGAGCGCATCGAGGACATCGCGAATTCCGGCCGCCGGGAAGCGGACGACGTGGAGGCAGGGACCGAACGCCTCCCTCCGCAGCGCCTCGACCGCGCTCAGCTCGAACACGTGTGGGGCGACGTAGAGGCCGGGCGGCGCCGAGCCTGCGAGGTGAACCCGGGCGGTGGCGCTCATCTCGGCGATATGGGCGCCGAGCCGCTCCTTGGCGGCGGGGTCGATGAGAGGTCCGAGATCCGTCGCGGGGTCGCGCGGATCGCCGATCCGAAGCTCGCGGGCTGCCCCGCAGATCGTCTCGATCATCCGGTCGGCGACGTCCTCCTGGACGAGCAGGAGCCGCAGCGCCGAGCAGCGCTGGCCGGACGAGCGGAAGGCCGAGGCCACGACGTCGTCGGCGACCTGCTCTGGAAGCGCGGTGGCGTCGACGATCATCGCGTTGATGCCGCCCGTCTCGGCGATCAGCGGCAGGATCGCGCCGTCGCGGGCGGCGAGCGCGCGGTTGATCGCCTGCGCGGTTCCCGTCGAGCCCGTGAAGACCACGCCCGACAGCGCCGGATGGGCGACGAGGCGCGCGCCGATCTCCGGTCCGCCGGGAACGAGGTGCAGCGCCGAGGGCGGGATGCCGGCGGCATGGAGCAACCTCACCGCCTCCGCGGCGACGAGGGGCGTCTGCGGCGCGGGCTTCGCCACGACCGCGTTGCCGGCCATCAGCGCCGCGGCGACCTGGCCCACGAAGATCGCGAGGGGGAAGTTCCACGGCGAGATCGCGACGAAGACGCCGCGGCCGCGATAGCGGAGCCGGTTGCTCTCGCCCGCCGGGCCGGGAAGGGCCTGCGCCTCGCTGAAGAGCCGGCGGCCCTCGACGGCGTAGTAGCGCAGGAAATCGATCGCCTCCCGCCACTCCGACAGGGCATCGTCGAGGGTCTTTCCCGCCTCCGACGCGAGAAGATGCAGGAAGCGTCCGCGCGCGGCCTGCAAGGCGTCGGCTGCGCGATCCAGGCAGGCGGCGCGAGCCTCGACGGGCGTCGCGGCCCAGGCTGCGAAGCCGCGCCGGGCAGCCACCATCGCCGCATCCGCGACTTCCGGGCTCGCCTCGACCACCCTGCCGACGGGGCTCGTCCGGTCGACCGGGCTCAGCACCTCGCCGGCGAGGCCGGGCGCAGCGTGCCCGTCCACGAGCGGGAGAGCTTCCGCCGGACCGGCGGCGGCCGCGATCTCGGCGAGCACCGCGTCGAGGGCCTCCCCGTCGCCGAAGCTCGGACCGGGGCTGTTGATCCGCTCGCCGAACAGATCCCGGGGCAGAGGGATGCCGGGATGGCGCGCATGGGCCGCCGTCTCGACGAGCGCCTGCGGCCGGGTCAGCAGGCTGGCCACGGGCACCGAGGGGTCCGCGGCCCGCGCGACGAAGGAAGCGTTGGCACCGTTCTCGATCAGTCG
>JAESGP010000240.1_pt1 | contig 13191 bp, 11 predicted proteins | sample 9269741 | NCBI WGS metagenome assembly JAESGP01 (sample SAMN15720684, study PRJNA650882) | algae metagenome | isolation source: Desmonostoc vinosum HA7617-LM4 and co-occurring heterotrophs from cave wall | place: USA: Waikapalae cave, Hawaii | collected 2011-05-27
CGAGGGGGCTCTCGGCCGCGTGACCGTCGTCAGCGACCCGGCCCTCATCCGCTACCTCTTCGTCGACAACGCCGCGAACTACCGCAAGGACGACCTCCAGCGCCGGGTGCTCGCGCCCGGTCTCGGCAACGGTCTGCTGACGGCCGAGGGCGACGAGTGGCGGCTGCAGCGGCGCACCCTGGCCCCGCTCTTCTCCGCCCGGCACGTGCTCGGATTCGCGGAGCCGATGAACCTCGCCGGCGCAAAGATCGCGCGGCGCCTCGCCCGCCGCGACGGCGCCAGCGTCGACGTGGCGCTCGAGATGACCCGCGTCACCCTCGACGTGCTGGAGCGAACGATCTTCACGCAGGGCCTGTCGAGCGATCCCGACGCCCTCGGCCGCGCGATCACCCGCTTCCTGGAGGCGGTGGGGCCGATCGATCCGCTCGACGTGTTCGGCGTGCCGAGCTTCGTGCCGCGCATCGGCCGGCTGCGGGCCCGGCCGGCGACCCGCTTGTTCGAGGAGGTGGTGGACGAGTTGATCGCGCGCCGCCGTGCCCTGATCGAGCGGGGCGAGGCGCCCTCCGACCTTCTCACCCTGCTTCTGCGCGCGCAGGACCCCGAGACCGGGCAGGGCCTCACCGATTACGAGGTGAAGGCCAACATCGTCACCTTCATCGCGGCCGGCCACGAGACCACCGCGAACGCCCTGACCTGGGCGCTCTACTGCCTGTCGCAGGACGAGGGCGCGCGAGAGCGGCTGGAAGCGGAAGTCGATGCGGCGGGCGAGTCAGGCTTCGACGCCGACGCGCTGCCCTTCACGAAGGCCGTGATGGAGGAGGCCATGCGGCTGTTCCCGCCGGTGCCCTTCATCAGCCGGCAGGCCGTCGCGGAGGACCGGATCGGCCGCATCAAGATCCCCCGCAACTCGCTGGTGATCGTGGCGCCCTACGTGCTCCACCGGCACCGCACGCTCTGGGACGATCCCGACGCCTTCGTGCCGGAGCGCTTCCTCGAGCCGAACCGCGCCACCATCCCGCGCTTCGCCTACCTGCCCTTCGGGGCGGGGCCGCGGGTCTGCATCGGCCAAAGCTTCTCGCTGCAGGAATCGGTGATCCTGCTCGCCCACATCGCGCGGGCGGTGCGCCTCGCCCTGCCGCCGGACCACGCGCCGGTCGTGCCGCTCCACCGGGTGACGCTGCGCCCGGAGAACGGGCTTCGGATGGGCGTGGCGGCGCGGGGGGCGGCTGGGCCGTGATCTCATTCAACCCAGCTTGTCATCCCGGGGCTGCGCAGCAGGACCCGCGATCCAGAGCCGCCATGGGTGCCAAGCATGGCGAAGTCGGCGGTTATGGATTCCGGGTTCGCATTCGGGCCCCCGGAATGACAAAGGTGGTTGAGCATGCCTAGGTGACGCCCGAAAGGCTCAGCTCTTCTTGCGGAACGCGTCCAGGCTGACGACCTCGGCGCCGGCTTCCGGCGGCTCGCCGGCCTCGGCCTTGCGGGCGGCGGGGCGGGGCGCCTTGGCCTCCTTGCCGTCTCCGTCCTGCGCCGCGTCCTGACCATCGATCTGGGGAGGGACGAGCTTGGGCAGGTTGCCGCCGATGGTGGCGAGGCCCGTGCCCTTCGGCCGGAGCTCGCTCGGCTCAGAGGCCGCCCCGCGCGGGCCGGCCTTCGCGAGGCCGGGCGCCTCCTCGGTCTCGCCCAGCTCCGCCCCGTCGCTGAGATCGAACTTGAGGCCGAACTGCACGGAGGGGTCGAAGAAGCCCGTCAGCGCGTCGAAGGGAACGAGAAGCCGCTCCGGCACGCCCGAGAAGGACAGGCCGACCTCGAAGGTGTGCTCGGTGACGGCGAGGTCCCAGAACTGGTGCTGGAGGACGATCGTCATGTCCTCGGGATACTTCTCGCGCAGCCGCTGCGACATCCGCACGCCCGGCGCCTCCGTGCGGAACGACACGTAGAAGTGATGCTCGCCCGAGAGCCCTTCGCGGGCCGCGTCCGTGAGGACCTTGCGGACGACGCCGCGCAGCGCGTCCTGAACGAGGAGATCATAGCGGATCAGGTCGTCTGCCATCTGCGCTCGCTCTGCCCGGCTCCCGTCGACCGTGCCGCGCTGGTCGCTGGTACCGGGTCGGAAAAATAAAGTGGAGGCTTCTGTTGCCAGGTGCCTCCGAACCCCGCCTATCCGATGCTAACCGGTAGGACTTAATTTGGTTTTGGGGACCGCTTACGCGGCCACCGCCACCGGAGCAAAGTTGTCATTGGCAACTATTGCAAAGGCCCGATAACGGCGGAACCATGCCGAGCGAAAGTTCAACCTTTACGCCCTCGTCGATCCTATTTCGCCCCCGCCGAAACCCAGGTCCGTGCTCGTCTCGGCCCCTGCGTCCGAGTGCCCTGGGTCTTGGTGGAGGCGCCGGGTACCGCCCCCGGGTCCGATAGGTTTATTTCGAAGACCGTTTATCGCCATAGCCGACCTCGCGGCCGGCAAGAAGGAATATAGAGGGAGTCCTCCCGGTTTTGAAGCCCGTTCCTGGCACCGAAACGACCGATGCGGGAGCGGGCGCCGGCGGCGGTCCCGAGGTGCCGCGCCGCGGCGCCGTGCGGGCGGTCGCGCTGATCGCCCTCCATCTCCTCGCGCTCGGCCTCACGGTGCTCCTCTACCTCGCCGCCGCGAGCGTCATCGCGCTGGCGATCGTGCGGGTCGGCGCCGACCTTCGCGACGGGATCGACCCGTTCACGCCGCAGGCGCGGCGCCCGCCCCTCCACCCGAGCCAGATCGCCATGCGGGAACTGGCGCTCGACATCGTCAGGCAGGTCGTCCTCGCCCTGCTCGTCGTCGGAACGGCCCTGTGGCGCGCCCGGTCCGCCTGGCGGCAGAGGCTCGCCCTCGACCGGACGAGGCCGCCGGGGCTGCCCGCGATGCGGCTTCTCGTCATCCTCCTGGTCTGGCCGGCCTTCCACATCCTCTGGGTCAGCGGCACGGCGACGCTGTTTCGCGCACCCTTCGGGCACGATATCGGCCTGTCGCCCATGCTGACGGCCGCCGCCCTCGCGACCTGGCTCACCTACGTCGTCGTGCTGGCCCCCACTGCGGAGGAATTGCTCATGCGTGGCGAGGCCTTCGCCCGGGCGCGGGCATTCCTGGGGCCGGCCGGCGCGATCATGGTCACGGCGGTCCTGTTCTCCATGGCGCACCTGTCGTCGGCGGGTTGGGCGCGGCCGATCTCGCTGCTGCCGCTCGCCCTGACCCTGGGCTGGCTGCGCTGGCGCACGGGCCGCCTCTGGCCCTGCATCGCGCTCCACGGCTGGAGCAACCTCGCCTTCATCGCCTACCTGCTCTGGCCCTGATCCCCACGGGGATAGGTGCGGCGTCTCGCCTCCCGGCGCCGTTCGGGGTATCGGCATCGGCAGGCCTCGGGAATCCGCGATGCACGTCTATCTCCAGCTCCTCGAACGCATCCTCGAGACGGGCCTGCGCAAGGAGGACCGCACCGGCACCGGCACGCTCTCGGTGTTCGGCCACCAGATGCGCTTCGATCTTGGCGAGGGCTTTCCGCTCGTCACCACCAAGCAGCTCCACCTGCGCTCGATCATCCACGAATTGCTGTGGTTCCTCGCCGGCGACACCAATGTCCGGGCCCTCCAGGCGCAGGGCGTCACGATCTGGGACGAGTGGGCCGACGAGAACGGCGATCTCGGCCCCGTCTACGGCAAGCAATGGCGCTCCTGGAGCCGGTCCGACGGGGGCAGCGTCGACCAGATCGCCTGGGTCGTCGACGAGATCCGGCGCAACCCGGATTCCCGCCGGCTCATCGTCTCAGCCTGGAACCCGGCCGAGCTCGACCGCATGGCGTTGGCACCCTGCCACTGCCTGTTCCAGTTCTACGTCGCGGATGGGCGGCTCTCATGCCAGCTCTACCAGCGCTCGGCCGACGTCTTCCTCGGTGTCCCCTTCAATATCGCGAGCTACGCACTCCTCACCGCGATGATCGCGCAGGTGACCGGGCTCGAGCCGGGCGATTTCGTCCACACGCTTGGCGACGCCCATCTCTACCTGAACCATCTCGAACAAGCCCGCCTCCAGCTCACGCGCGCCCCGCGGCCTCTGCCGAGACTGACGCTCAACCCGGACGTGCCCGACCTCTTCGCCTTCCGCTTCGAGGATATCGCCATCGGGGACTATGATCCCCATCCCGCCATCCGCGCGCCGGTTGCGGTCTGATGAGCGACCCGATCGTCACCCTCATCGCCGCGGTCGCACGCAACGGAATCATCGGCCGCGACAACGGCTTGATTTGGCGCCTGCGCAGCGACCTGCGGCGGTTCAAGGCCCTGACCATGGGCAAGCCGCTGCTGATGGGGCGCAAGACCTACGACTCGATCGGCCGGGCGCTTCCGGGCCGGCGCACCCTCGTCCTGACGCGGGACCGGCACTTCTCGGCGCCGGAGGTGACGACGGTGCACGGTTGGGCCGAGGCCGTCGCGGCGGCGGGCGGCGGCGAGCTCATGGTCGCGGGCGGAGGCGAGATCTACGCGCTGGCGCTGCCAAACGCAGGGCGCATCCACTTCACCGAGGTCGAGGCGTCGCCCGAGGGCGATACGCTGTTCCCGCCCTTCGATCGCACCGCATTTCGCGAGGTCCATCGCGAGTCCCACCCGGCGAGCGAGCACGACGAGCACGCCTTCAGCTTCGTCGACCTGGAGCGGATCGCCTGAGGGGCCGCGACCCATTGCACAGGTACGGATCGCCGCGGTTGCCTTTCCGTTCACCGATGCCCACTTGCCAGCCTTGACAGGATCGGACCGCCATACGCACTAGCGTTCAGGCCCCCGCCTCACCCTCGCATCTCGCCTTCCAGCGGTTGAGACCCGGGTTCGGGGCGGGCGGGTTCGGGCGGGACGGTACGCCGCTTGAGTAGGAGAGATCGGCCAGCATGCCTTGGAGCAATCAGAGCGGCGGCGGTGGCGGCAACGGGGGAGGGCCCTGGGGCCGTGGCGGCGGCGGCAATGGCGGCGGACCCTGGGGCGGAGGCGGCGGTGGCGGCAAGACGCCACCTGATCTCGAGGATCTCCTCCGCCGCGGCCAGGATCGCCTGCGCGGCGTCATGCCCGGCGGCTCCATGGGCGGCGGGCGCGGCCTCATCATCGCGGCGGGCCTCGCGGCCGGCGCCTGGCTGCTCACCGGCCTCTACACCGTGGCGCCCCAGCAGGTCGGCATCGAGACGATCTTCGGCCGCTACACCGGCACCACGGGCCAGGGCCTCCACTACAACTTCCCCTATCCGATCGGCGGCGTCGTCAAGCCGAATGTCGGCCAGGTCAACAGCATCCCCGTCGGCTACCGGGCCGGCATCGGCGCGCAGGGGCGCGGCCGCGACATGCCGGAGGAGAGTCTGATGCTCACCGGCGACGAGAACATCGTCGATCTCGACTTCGAGGTGCAGTGGCGCGTCAACCCGCTCAAGGCCTCCGACTACGTCTTCAACCTCGAGAACCCGGAAGGGACCATCAAGGCCATCGCCGAGAGCGCGATGCGCGAGGTCGTGGGCCGGCGCAACATCCAGCCGATCCTGACGAACGAGCAGTCGAGCGTCGCCCAGGAGGTCAAGGAGATCACCCAGAAGGCGCTGGACGATTACGGCGCCGGCGTGCGCATCGAGGTGGTGCAGCTCGTCAGCGTCAACCCGCCGCCCGAGGTGCGGCCGGCCTTCATCGACGTGAACGCGGCCCAGCAGGACGCCGAGCGCGCGCAGAACGAGGCCCGCACCTATGCGAGCCGCGAGGTGCCGCAGGCGCGAGGCAAGGCCTCGCAGATCGTGCAGGCGGCCGAGGCCTACCGCACGCAGGCGACCGCCGAGGCGACCGGTCAGGCCGCCCGCTTCCAGCAGGTCTACGATTCCTACAAGGCCGCTCCGGCTGTGAGCCGCGAGCGCATCTTCATTGAAACTATGGAACGGGTACTCGGCTCCGTGAACAAGGTGATCATCGACCAGGGCAGCGCCGGCGCCGGCGCGAGCGGTGCCGCCGCGGCTGGCGTCCTTCCCGTCCTGCCGCTGTCCGAGTTCGGACGCTCGGCCCAGGGCCAGCAGACGGGGGGAGGCGCACGATGAACGCCCAGGCCCTCCGCACCGGGCTCGTCGTGATCGCCGCCGCCGCGGCGATCGCGCTCTACGCCTCGGTCTTCACCGTCGGCCAGATGCAGCAGGCCCTCGTCCTGCAATTCGGCCGCGTCCGCGCCGTGCTGAACCAGACCGGCACCGACCGGCCCGGCCTCTACTTCAAGATCCCCTTCATGGAGAACGTGGTCATCTTCGACAAGCGCGTGCTCGACCTCGAGCTGCCCGCGCAGACGCTGCTGACCGCCGACCGCCAGAACCTGGAGGTCGATGCCTTCGCCCGCTACCGGATCTACGACCCGCTGAAGTTCTATCAGTCGGCCAACAACATCCTGCGCGCCAATACCCTGTTGGCGAGCTTCACCAACTCGTCGCTCCGCAACGTGCTTGCCCGCTCGACCCGCGACGCCATCGTCCGGACCGAGCGCTCGAACCTGATGAACGTCATCCAGGAGGACGTGAACCGTCAGGCCCGGGAACTCGGCGTCGAGATCGTCGACCTGCGCATGACCCGCGTCGACCTGCCGGCGGCGAACTCGACGGCCGTCTACGAGCGCATGAAGACCGAGCGCAAGCGCGAGGCGGCCGATATCCGCGCCAACGGCGACCAGATCGCCGCGACGATCAAGGCCAAGGCCGATCGCGAGGTCACGGTGCTGCTCTCGGAGGCCAACCAGACCGGCGAGACGGCCCGCGGCCAGGGCGACGCCGACCGGAACCGCATCCTCGCGGAGGCCTACGGCAAGGACCCCGACTTCTTCAGCTTCTACCGGTCGATGCAGGCCTACGAGGCGGGACTGAAGGGGAACGACACGCGGCTCGTGATCAGCCCGAACTCGGACTTCTTCCGGTACTTCAGCGATCCCCAGGGACGCTCCCCGAACGCGACCGGGTCGACGGCAGCGGGCGCGCGATAAGGACGCTCTTGATCGGCCGCTTCCTGCGGCCGATCTATCAGCATCGCTTCAATCGAGAGGTCGACCATGGTCCCCGTCCCGGCGCGACGTTTCCCGGCCCGCCAGCGCCTCCGCTCCGCCGTCGCCGCCCTCGCGGTCGCGACCTGCGTCTCGGCCGTCTCCCTGCCGCAGGCGGCCCTCGCGAAGGGGCCGGAATCGCTCGCCGAGCTCGCGGAGCAGGTGACGAGCGCGGTCGTCAACATCTCGGCCTCGACCACCGTCGAGCCCCGCGCCGGCGGCCGGACCATGCCGCAACTGCCGCAAGGGACGCCGTTCGAGGATCTCTTCGAGGAGTTCTTCAACAAACGCGGCGGGCGCGGTGGCGGCGACCGCAGCGAGGGCGACACGCCCCGCCAGCCCCGCAAGTCGAACTCGCTGGGCTCCGGCTTCATCATCGACGCCTCCGGCATCGTGGTGACGAACGCCCACGTCATCGGCGACGCCAACGACATCCAGGTGATCCTGTCGGACGGGTCGAAGCTGAAGGCCGAGATCATCGGCAAGGACTCGAAGATCGACCTCGCGGTGCTCCGGGTGAAGCCCGAGGCCGACAAGCCCCTGCGGGCCGTGCCCTTCGGCGATTCGGACAAGATGCGGCCGGGCGACTGGGTGATCGCCATCGGCAACCCCTTCGGCCTCGGCGGCTCGGTCTCGGCCGGCATCGTCTCGGCGCGGGGCCGCAACATCGAGTCCGGCCCCTACGACAACTACATCCAGACGGACGCGGCCATCAACAAGGGCAATTCCGGCGGCCCGCTGTTCAACATGAACGGCGAGGTCATCGGCATCAACACCGCGATCCTCTCGCCCACCGGCGGATCGGTGGGCATCGGCTTCGCCGTGCCCTCGGGGACGGCGAGCCCGGTGATCGACCAGCTCCGCGAGTTCGGCGAGGTCCGCCGCGGCTGGCTCGGCGTGCGCATCCAGAACGTCGATGACGCGACCGCCGACGCGCTCGGCCTCAAGGGCGGCGCGCGCGGCGCGCTCATCGCGGGCGTCGACGAGAAGGGCCCGGCCAAGGCCTCGGGTCTCGAGGTCGGCGACGTCATCACGAAGTTCAACGGCACGACGGTCAAGTCGTCGAGCGACCTGCCGCGAATCGTGGCGGCGACGCCCGTCGGCAAGACGGTGGACGTCACGGTCGTCCGCAAGGGCCAGGAATCCTCGAAATCGGTCACCCTCGGCCGCCTCGAGGACAACGAGAAGCCGCAGCTCGCCAACGTCAAGCAGCCCGAGGCCGAGAGCGCCACGCGGCAGGCGCTCGGCCTCAACCTCTCGGGCATCACCGACGAGCTGCGCCGCAAGTTCAGCATCAAGGACAGCCTCAAGGGCGTCGTCGTCACCCGCGTCGACCCGAACTCGACGGCGGCCGACAAGCAGATCAAGCCCGGCGAGGTCATCGTCGAGGTCGGCCAGGAGGCGGTCTCGACCCCGGCCGAAGTGACGAAGCGTGTCGACGCGCTCAAGAAGGAGGGCCGCAAGTCGGTGCTCCTCCTCGTCGCGAGCGCGGCCGGCGACGTGCGGTTCGTGGCGATCGGGTTGGAGTAGCATCGGCGTTGTCATCGTCGATCGCGGAGGAATGATCCGCCATCTCTGGTGACAACTTTTCTCAGATGCCGGTACGATGCGCGCACAGGTTGTTTAGGGTCTGCTCCGCCGATGAGCATCCGGCGGTATCCTTGAGGCTTTCAGTCGATGAAGGCCGTCACCTTCGACACGCTCCGGTTCGCGCGCACCCTTCGCGAGAAGGCGAAGCTGTCATCGGAGCAGGCCGAAGGTCTCGCGGACGCAATTGCCGAGGCGTTCCAAGGAGATGTCGCGACCAAAACCGACGTGACATCAGTCAGGTCGGACTTGCGCGAGGCCGAGCTTCGCCTCGAAGCCAAGATCGAGGCGACGAAGGCCGACATCATTCGCTGGATGTCCGGAACCATCGGGTTTCAGACGTTGATCATCCTAGGCGCCGTCATCGCACTGGCGTGGATCGTTCGTTGAACCGCGGCCGATTCGCTCACCCTACGAACTCGTTCGCCCCATAACCCTGCAGGTACAGAAGCGCGGTGAGGTCGCCGTGGTCGATCCGCACGCGGGCGGCAGAGGCGACCGCGGGCTTCGCGCGGAAGGCCACGCCGAGGCCAGCCTCGCCCAGCATGTCGAGATCGTTCGCCCCGTCGCCGACGGCGAGCGTGTCCTCAGGGGCGAGCCCGAAACGGGTGCGCAGGTTCACCAGCGTCGCCCGCTTCGTCTCCTTCCCGACGATCGGCTCCTCGACCTCGCCCGTTAGTCGGCCGTCCTGCACGCCGAGGGTCGTGGCATGGGCCTCATCGAAGCCGATCATGGCCGCGACCGGGCCGGCGAAGAGGGTGAAGCCGCCCGAGATCAGGCAGGTCTGGGCGCCATGCGCCCTCAGAGTCCGCACCAGGGTGGTGCCGCCCGGCGTCAGGCTGATACGGTCCCGGATCAGATCGTCGACGATCCCGACGGGCAGGCCGCGCAGCAGCGCCACGCGCTCACGCAGGGCCGGCTCGAAGGCGATCTCGCCGCGCATCGCCCGCTCGGTGATCGCCGCGACCCTGTCCTTCAAGCCGATCGTGTCGGCGAGCTCGTCGATGCATTCCTGCTCGATCATGGTGGAATCCATGTCGGCGAGGAACAGCCGCTTGCGCCTGTGCGGGCCGGCGGGGAGCACGGCCACGTCGATCGGCTCGGCGGCGAAGGCGGCGCGCAGTCGGCGGGCCACGGCCGGTGCCTCCTCGACCGCGCCGGGGACGATCAGCTCCGCCGCGACCTCGCCGTGGAGGATGCGCGGCTGATGCTCCGTGCCAAGAACGGCGCGGGCTTCGGCCAGCACGGCATCGGTGATGGCGGGCCGGCGCGGGTTTGATATCAGGCTCGCGACGAGATTCATCCGGGAGCACCCACGCCTTGCCCGCCACGGCGAGCCCCATCACGGCGAGACCCGCCGCGCCAAGACCCGCCGCGCCAAGACCCGCCGCAACGCGGTCCGAGCAGCAACGGCCGGCCGCGATCCTCATTGCAGGGCCGACGGCCTCGGGCAAGTCCGGCCTGGCGCTCGCCCTCGCGCAGGCCCTCGATGGCGTCGTGGTCAACACGGATTCGATGCAGGTCTACGCCGACCTTCGCGTCCTCTCCGCGCGGCCAAGCCCCGCCGAGGAGGCGCAGGTCCCGCACCGTCTGTACGGCCATGTCGATGCCGCGGTGAACTATTCTGTAGGAATTGTTTCACGTGAAACATCGGCCCTCCTGCCGGAGCTCGCGGCCGAGGGCCGCCTGCCGATCTTCGTGGGCGGGACCGGGCTCTACTTCCGCGCCCTCGTCGAGGGCCTGTCCGACCTGCCTGACGTGCCCGATTCCGTGCGCGAGGCGGTGCGGGCGGAGGTCGCGGACCTGCCGACGCCGGCGCTCCACGCCAAGCTCCGGATCGTCGACCCCGAAGGCGCCGCGAGCCTCAGGCCGACCGACCGGCTGCGCCTGATGCGTGCGCTGGAGGTCATCGCCGCGACAGGCCAACCCATCGCCGCCTTCCAAGGCAACCGCGTGCCCGGTCCGCTCGCGGATTGGTCGCTCCTGAAGATCTTCCTCGATGCCGACCGCGCGGCCCTGCGCGCCCGGATCGATGCGCGCTTCCTCGTTATGATGGAGACGGGCGCGCTCGACGAGGTGGCGGGCTTGCGCGAGCGCCGGCTCGATCCGCTGCTGCCCGCCATGCGCGCCCACGGCGTGCCGGGCCTCATCGCCCATCTCGACGGCGCGATCTCCCGCGACGAGGCGATCCGGAGGGGCCAGGGCGACACCCGTCGCTACGCGAAGCGGCAGCTCACCTGGTTCCGTCACCAGATGGGCGAGGATTGGAACTGGTGGCCTCCGGAAGACGCGCGCGAGCGGGCGCTCGCGGCGTTCAGCGCTCCAGGCGGGCGATGAGGCTCGACGTATCCCAGCGGTTGCCGCCCATGGCCTGCACCTCGGCGTAGAACTGGTCGACGAGGGCGGCGACGGGCAGGCGGGCGCCGTTGCGGCGGGCCTCCGACAGCAGGATGTCGAGGTCCTTGCGCATCCAGTCGACGGCGAAGCCGAAATCGAACTTCTGGGCGTTCATGGTCTTGCCCCGGTTCTCCATCTGCCAGGAGCCGGCCGCGCCCTTCGAGATCACGTCGAGGACGGCCTCCACGTCGAGCTCGGCCCGGCGGGCGAAGTGGATCGCCTCCGAGAGGCCCTGGACGACGCCGGCGATGGCGATCTGGTTGACCATCTTGGTGAGCTGACCGGCGCCGACCGGCCCCATCAGCCGGCAGGCCTTGGCGTAGGCGCGGATCACAGGCTCGACGGCGGCATAAGCCGCCTCCTCGCCGCCGCACATCACGGTCAGCGCCGCGTTCTCGGCTCCGGCCTGACCGCCGGAGACGGGCGCATCGACGAAGCCCAGGCCCGCCTTTCCGGCGACGTGCGCCAGGGCGCGGGCGACCTCGGCCGAGGCGGTGGTGTGGTCAACGAAGGTCGCGCCCGGCTCCATCCCGGCGAAGGCACCGTCCTCGCCCAGGACGACGCCGCGCAGATCGTCGTCGTTGCCGACGCAGGCGAACACGATCTCCCGCCCGGCCGCCGCCTCCCGCGGCGTCGGGGCGGAGGCACCGCCATGGGTCCCGACCCAGGCCTCGGCCTTGGCGCCCGTGCGGTTGTAGACGACGACGTCGTGGCCAGCCTTGGCGAGGTGCCCGGCCATGGGTGAGCCCATCACGCCGAGACCCAGGAACGCCACCTTCGCCATCATCCGCCTCCACCCGCTGGGATATTGGATTTCGGTCTAGGTTCGATGTGCCCGATGGTCAAACGCTGCCGGCGCTCGGTGAGGGCGAGCGAACTTCGCTGGCGGCTTGTCCCAAGCGCGGAATGGAGCCCAAACGCCGTCATTCCGGGGCGCCGCAGGCGAACTCGGAATCCAGAACCGCCGACAATGCTCCAGCCTGCCGCGTCGGCGGTTATGGATTCCGGGTTCCGCTTCGCGGCCCCGGAATGACGGCGTTTGGGTTGCAGGAAGGCACAGCCCTCCCTCAACCGCCCGTCACGCTCATGTGCCGCGGCACCGCCGCCGGCCGGGCGCGCTCGATGACGAAGTCGTGGCCCTTGGGCTTGCGGGCGATGGCGTCGATGACGGCCTGCGTCACCAGCGCGTCGTCCGGCGAGGCGCGCAGCGCGGCGCGGAGGTCGGCCGCGTCCTCCTGGCCGAGGCACATGTAGAGCTTGCCCGTGCAGGTGAGGCGCACCCGGTTGCAGCTCTCGCAGAAATTATGCGTCAGCGGCGTGATGAAGCCGAGCCGGCCGCCGGTCTCCGCGATCCGAACGTAGCGGGCCGGGCCGCCGGTGCGGTCGGGCAGGGGGGTGAGGGTGTAGCGCTGCTCGAGCCGGGCGCGTGCCACCGAGAGCGGCAGGAACTGGTCGGTGCGGTCGCCCTCGATCTCGCCGAGCGGCATGACCTCGATCAGCGTCATGTCCATGCCGTCGCCATGCGCCCAGGCGATCATGTCGGCGATCTCGTCCTCGTTGACGCCCTTCAGCGCCACGGCGTTGATCTTCACCTTGATGCCCGCTCGGCGCGCCGCCGCGATGCCGTCGAGGACGATTTTCAGGTCGCCGCGCCGGGTGATCGCCCGGAATTTTTCCGCATCCAGGGTGTCGAGCGAGACGTTGACGCGCTTCACGCCGAGCGCGGCCAGTTCCGGCGCGAAGCGGCCGAGCTGCGTGCCATTCGTGGTCAGGGTCAGCTCGTCGAGCGCGCCCGTATCGAGGTGACGCGAGAGGCGCCGGAACAGGTGCATGATGTCGCGGCGGACCAGGGGCTCGCCGCCGGTGATGCGGAGCTTGCGCACGCCCCGCCCGACGAAGACGGTGCAGAGCCGGTCGAGCTCCTCCAGCGAGAGCAGGTCGCCCTTCGGCAGGAAGCTCATGTCGTCCGACATGCAGTAGACGCAGCGCAGGTCGCAGCGATCCGTCACCGAGATGCGCAGGTAGGTGATCGCCCGCTGGAAGGGGTCGATCAGGCGCGGCGCGGCTTGCTCGATCAGGCGCGGCGCGGCCTGGTCGATTAGACGTGGCGCGGCCTCGGCGGGCGCGTCGGCATC
>JAESGP010000241.1_pt1 | contig 13099 bp, 13 predicted proteins | sample 9269741 | NCBI WGS metagenome assembly JAESGP01 (sample SAMN15720684, study PRJNA650882) | algae metagenome | isolation source: Desmonostoc vinosum HA7617-LM4 and co-occurring heterotrophs from cave wall | place: USA: Waikapalae cave, Hawaii | collected 2011-05-27
CCGACCGGTGGCGAGGGGTCCCCGGATCAGGTGGCGGAGCCCCGCACGCGCGAAGCGGCCGGCCGCGTCGCCTCGCGCCCCGAGGAGCCCGAGCCCGGTCGGCGCGTAGACCCGGGCCGGCACGCCCGCCATCGCCGCCGCGGTGCCGCCGACGAGGATGGAGCGCAGGGCGATGCAATGGACGATGTCGGCCTTCAGAGTCTTAAGGATCGCGGCGAGCTGGCCGGCGGCATAGCCCGCCGCCATCGGGTTGAGGCTGGAGCGCTCGTCCTCCAGCGGCACCACGCGGGCGCCGACCGCCTCGATCGCGGCGCGGTGGTCGCGCACGCGGGTGACGACGGCGACCTTCAACTCCATCGCCACGGCCGCCCGCGCCATCGGCAGGAAGTGGGAGACGAAGAACCAATCCTCGGTGACGACGAAGACGAGGGTCTTTTGCGGGGTGGGCGTGTCCATCACTCGGGCTGTAGCACGATGTCGCCGGAACAGTGCGCGGCCGCGTCCGGTTGGTCGGTGCGAGAACGGAGAGGTGCAGGATGTCGTCCGGGGGTGGGGAAGGTTCGGCCGGGATCGCCGATCCGCGCGAGGCCGCCAAGGAGGCCCGGCCTGACGCGGCGCAAGTCCGGCACCGGCTTCAGCTACCGCGACGCCAAGGGCGCGCCCGTCCGCGATCCGGAGACCCTCAAGCGGATCAAGTCCCTCGCAATCCCGCCGGCCTATACCGACGTCTGGATCTGCCCGCGCGCCAGCGGCCACATCCAGGCCACCGGCCGCGACGCCAAGGGGCGCAAGCAGTACCGCTACCATCCCGAATTCCGGCAGGTGCGGGACTCGACGAAGTTCGAGCACATCATGGACTTCGCCGACGCGCTGCCGGGCATCCGCGCGCGGGTCGACCAGGACATGAAGCGTCCCGGCCTGTCGCGCGAGAAGGTGCTCGCGACGGTGGTCCACCTGCTCGAGACCACCCTGATCCGGGTCGGCAACGACGATTACGCGAAATCCAACCGCAGCTACGGCCTGACGACGCTGCGCAATCCCCACGTCAAGGTCGAGGGCACGGAGCTGAAGTTCCGGTTCAAGGGCAAGAGCGGCAAGACCTGGAACCTCTCCATCCGGGATCGCCGGGTTGCCAGGATCGTGAAGGCCTGCCAGGAGTTGCCGGGCCAGGAGCTGTTCCAGTACCTCGACGACGAGGGCGAGCGCCGCGACGTCACCTCGGCCGACGTCAACGCCTATCTGCGCGAGATCACGGGCCGGGACATCACGGCCAAGGACTTCCGGACCTGGGCCGGGACGGTGCTCGCGGCCCTCGCGCTGCAGGAGTTCGAGGCCTTCGACAGCCAGGCGGCGGCCAAGCGCAACCTGCGCACGGCGATCGAGGGCGTTGCGGCGCGGCTCGGCAATACGCCGACCATCTGCCGCAAGTGCTACATCCATCCCCAGGTGCTCGACAGCTACGTCGAGGGCGCCCTGCTCCTCCAGGTGAAGGAGGCGGTGGAGGACGAGTTGCGCGACGACCTGGAGAGTCTCAGGCCGGAGGAGGCGGCGGTCCTGACCCTGCTCCAGAGCCGCCTCGCCGCCGCGTCGGCGGCCCCGCCCGCCAAGGTCCCACCCGCCAAGGCCCGACCTCCGCGCGTGGCCCGTCGCAAGGCGGGGCCGGCGAAGCGGCAGGCGGCCGATGACCGAGAGGCAGCGCGGGCCGCAACTCCCTGAGCGATGGCCGGAGTGCGACCTCGCAGCCCGGACCTCGGGATGCGGCGGCCGCCGATATCGGTTAAGCCTGTCCGGAACGAACCCACGGCGGCACGAACCCGGGACCCAGACCATGGAAGTCGACGCGCTCCTCCTCTCGCGCATCCAGTTCGGCTTCACGATGGCCTTCCACATCATCTTTCCGGCCTTCACGATCGGGCTCGCGAGCTTCCTCGCCCGGCTGGAAGCCCAGTGGCTCTGGACCGGCAACCCGATGTACCGGAACCTCTACCGGTTCTGGGTGAAGGTCTTCGCGGTCTCCTTCGGCCTCGGCGTCGTGTCGGGGATCGTGATGAGCTACCAGCTCGGCACGAACTGGTCGCGCTACTCCGACTTCACCGGCAACGTGCTCGGGCCGCTGATCCAGTACGAGGTGATCACGGCCTTCTTCCTGGAGGCCGGCTTCCTCGGGATCATGCTGTTCGGCTGGGACCGGGTCGGCGACAGGCTCCACTTCGTCTCGACCTGCATGGTCGCCTTCGGGACGCTGGTCTCCGCCTTCTGGATCCTTTCGGCCAATTCCTGGATGCAGACGCCGGACGGCTTTGTCGTCGAGAACGGAAGGGCGGTCGCGACGGACTGGCTGAAGGTGATCTTCAACCCCTCCTTCCCGATCCGCTACGCCCACATGGTGCTGGGCTGCTTCCTCACCACCGCCTTCGCGGTGGCCGGGATGTCGGCCTGGATGATCCTGCGCGCGCGCAAGGAGCCGCCGGAGAAGGTCGCCGGCGCGCGCCTGTCGATGTCGATGGCGCTCTGGTTCGCGGTGATCTGCGCGCCGATCCAGGCGGTGATCGGCGACGGCCACGGCCTCGCGGTGCTGAAGTACCAGCCGACCAAGCTCGCCGCGATCGAGGCGAACTGGGACCGGCAGGCCAACATGCCGCTCCTGCTCTTCGCGATCCCGAACGAGAAGGAGGAGCGCAACGACTTCGAGATCGGCATCCCGAAGCTCGGCAGCTACATCCTCACCCACGATTTCTCGGGCGTGATCCCGGGGCTCAAGGACGTGCCGCGCGACCAGCGCCCACCGGTCTGGCCGGTCTTCTACTCGTTCCGGATCATGGTCGCGATCGGCATGGCGATGATCCTGATCGGCTTCTGGAGCCTGTACCTGCGCTGGCGCGGCACCCTCTACACCAACCGCCTCTTCCTCACCTGCACCATGCTGATGACGCCGTCCGGCTTCGGCGCGGTGCTGTTCGGCTGGTTCACGGCCGAGATCGGCCGCCAGCCCTGGATCGTCTACGGCCAGATGCGGACGGCCGACGCGCATTCGCCGCTGACGGTGAACGCGGTGACGACCTCGCTCGTCGCGTTTCTGATCGCCTACACCTTCATCTTCGGCTTCGGCAGCTACTACCTGGCCAAGCTCCTGCGCAAAGGGCCGGAGCCGCTGGAGGAGGCGGTGCGCGGCGGCGACATCACCGGCAAGCCCAAGCGTCCGCTGTCGGCCGTCAACGAGGACCTGAAGCCGAACCCGGCCTGAGGTCTTCGGGGACGATCGGGCGTCAGAACCGCGCCGCCGCCTCGATCCTGGCGTGACGGGCCACGGCCTGTCCCTCCCCCGTGCCCCGGCGTGCCGGCTCGTCGAGGACCGGCGCGAGGCCGAGGGTGCGGGCCAGCGAAACGAGGTCCTTGAGACGGCCGGTCTGGGTCTTTCGGCGCAGGTTGAGCCGGTGGGTCTCGACCGTACGGACGCTCAGGCTGAGGCGACGGGCCACCTCCTTGTTGCTGAAGCCGGCGCTGAGGAACCGGAGGATCTCCGCCTCGCGCGGCGTCAGGCTGTCGCTCGAATCCAGTCCCCGGGTGACGCTCTCCGAGGCGGGCCGCGATGGCGTGCTCTGGGCCAGCGCCAGGATAGCGGCGTAGACCTCGCGCGGCGGGACGAAGCGGGCGACGAAGGCGTCGGCGCCGGCCTCCAGCAGGCGGCGCAGGTCGCCGCCGCCGAGCGACTGGAAGGCGACGAGGATGCGCAAGCGCGGCTCCCGCGCCTTGAGGGCCGCGATCCGGGTGACGGACGCCTCGACCAGAGCATCCCGGATGAAGACCAGGGCGACGGCGCCCGTCCCGACGATCGCATCGCCGCGGATCAGGTCGGCCTCGCCGAACGTGTGAAGGGCCGGTTCATGCTCGAGGGTCGCACGCAAAGTGGATTCGAGATCGTCCGGCTCGTCGATGATGAGTACCCCTACGGCGTCGTTCATGCCGCTCACCCCTTTGTTGTCCCGTTGCGACACATCGCGACCGGGATGGGGAAGAGCAGATCAAGACTCGTTCCAGGGGTCTATTGCCTCGATTTCATCTAGACTCGGTCGAAGTTGCGCCAAGACTCGCGAAAACTTTGGTACACCGATGGCCGGTAAGGTTAAAGACTGTGCCGCGAAGGCACAGGCCCTGATGGCTCGTCTATCCGCGCCGTTTGTCATTCCGGGGCCGCCTCCGGATCTGACCTTCGGCCAGTCCGAGGACAGGCTCCGCGGAGGCCGGAACCCCTAGCCGCTGAGGCGGCAAGCCAGGGTACTGAAAGCGGTAATGGGTTCCGGGTTCGCCTTCGGCGCCCCGGAATGACAGGGGGTGCTACCGCCGCAGCGGCGGTCACGCCGTGCGGGCGAGGAGCAGATCCGTCGCGGCGGAGACGACGCGGTTGCGTCCGCCGTTCTTGGCCTCGTAGAGCGCGATGTCGGCCCGTTTGATCAGGCCCTCGATCGTGTCGCCCTCCGACCACTCGCTGACGCCGAAGCTGCAGGTCAGGCGGATCGGCGTCTTGGCGCCGCGGATGCGCAGGGCTTCCATGACGAGGCGCAGGCGCCCGGCGAAGGCTTCGGCCTCGGCGAGCGGACGATAGGGCAGCACGATCCCGAACTCCTCGCCGCCGAGCCGGCCGACGATGCCCTCCGGCGCCAGCTCGCGGGCCACGGCCTGGATCGCGGCGTCGCCGACATCGTGGCCGTACTCGTCGTTGATCCGCTTGAAATGGTCGATGTCGACGAGGATGGCCGACATCCGGCCGTGATTACCGGCTCGGTCGCCGGCCTCCCGGCTGCGCTGGAGGAAGGCCCGGCGGTTGAGGAGGCCGGTGAGCGGGTCCGTCTCGGCGAGGCGGATCAGCTCGCTCTGCATGGTCGTGAGCCGGTCGGCGGCGCGCAGGCGGGCATGCAGCTCCTCGCCGCCCGGCGGTTTCTCGATGAAGTCGTCGGCGCCGCTGTCCAGCGCCTCGGCGAGGTTGCGGGCGTTGCGGGCCGAGGACATCGTGATGACGTAGAGCGGCCGGTTCGCCTCCGCGAGCAGGCGGGCGGACCAGCACAGTTCGAGGCCGCTGATCGGGCGCACCTCGAGGCTGGTGACGAGCACGCGCACCGAGGGCGTGTTCGTGACGTAGTCGAGGGCCTCGGCGGAATCGGTGAAGACCTGGACGGTGTGGCCGCGCGGTTCGAGCAGGCCGGAGACGATCTTAAGGACGACGCGGCTGGTATCAACGATGACGATGTGCATGGCGATCCGCCGTCGACCCGAGAGAAGGTTCCTGCGCGGAGCTTCGAGGAAACACCTTAATTTGTTGCGAAGGATCGATCGGTGGTGACGGAGCCCGACGATCTGGCGGGGACGGGCGTGCCGGCGCCGGACCGATATCCGGTCACGCCCGACGGGCGCTACTTCGTGGTGCGCGGCCGCCTGTGGCGCCGCGCGAACCCGGCCCTTCCCGAGGACACCCGGCGGGCATGGGTCAAGGCACTGATGGGCGCGCGTCGGGCTGTTGGGGTCGCCAAGCGCGCGGGCGACGACGGGGGCCTGGTCGAGGCCCGCGCCGCCGTCGATCGAGCCAAGGTCGCGCTGGGCGAGCGCGGGCCGGTCTGGTGGGAGGACGGCGCCCCCGACGAGAACCGGCGCCTGGCGGCGCGCAGTTCCTACGCGGCCTGGTTCGCCGCGCTCGACGCCGATGCGCCGGATCGATGAGCGGGCCGATCGACCTCAGCGGCTCGGTGTCCTCACCGAGATGATCTGGGCCCCGGCGTTGCGGCCGGCGCCGCGCTCGACTTCGGCTTGCGACCAGGCCCCATCCTTGCCGCGCGACAGGATGCGGGCAGGGCTCGCGGCCCGGCGCCGGATCGCGGGCTCGGGACGATCGATGATGTAGACCGTCGGCACCCCGGCAGGCGCGCTGCGGATGCCCGCGACGGTGGGAATGCCATAGGTGCCGTAGCCCCAGGCGCTCGGAACGAGTTCGCTCGGCCGAGGGAAGCGCGTCAGCGGTGCGCCGATATAGTCGCCGCGGAGCAGGGGCTCGCCGTACCCGTAACTGTATCCGACATAGCCGTAGGGCACGCCCTGGGCCGTCGCCGCTCCGGACGAAGCGGCGCCGAGGGCGAGGGCGAGGGCGGCGGAAAGCTGGAGGCGGTTCGGGGACGACATGGCAGCGGGACTCCTACGCGGACCAGATCGTTGAACCGCGCCCCCGTCATGGTCGTTCCGCCAGCGGGCGTTCCGCCATCGCAGAAGACTGCGTAAGCGGCGATTGTCCCAAGCCGCTTCGTCTCGGCCCCTCCGTTCTAGGCCGCCTCAGCGGCAGGTCGTGACGCGGCGAACGATCCAGCCCTCGCCATCCACCCAGAGTCGCTTGCGGGACCGGGTGCAGCTAGCATTGTCGTCCTCGTTCTCCAGGGAGGACGTGCCGGTCACGGCCTGCGTCGCATCGGCGACCTTCGTGGTCTGCACCGCTGGCGCGGCGGCCGCGCCACCGATCCAGGCAAACGTCAGGAGAGCTGCGCCTGCCAAGGCAGGCACATGGGATTTCGTCGCGATCATCTCGGGGGTCCTGCACGCGGCTTGGCGGCGCGTCCTCAGCGTGGGTTCATGAGCAACGGAGCGCGTTGCGTTTGTTGAACACGTAATCCCCGAGACGCCGGAACGGTTGCAGGCAAACTTGAGTGCGGCGCAAAAAACCCTGAAGGCCCAAATGTCGGCCGAGATGCAGGCGAGGCGGGCGGCACCGTTCCGCCCGGCCATGGATCCAGCGGCGACTCAGTCCGCGAAGACGTAGCCTCCGATGATCCGCAGGCCGACGGGCCGGCCGGGGGCGAGGCGTGCGGAATCGGCGGCCTCGACCACCACGGTCTTGCCGCCGGGCCGGTCGACTTCGATGCGCTGGCGTCCTTGAGTCCGGTAGGAGGTCCGCACGAAGCCCTCGACATGGGCCTGCTCGGGCTCGGCGAACTGGAGCTGCCAGGGCCGAGCGTAGAGCTTGACCGGGCCGACGAGCCCGTCGGGCGCGGTCACCGGCGTCGGACGGCCGTTGACGAGGACCCGACCGCCCTCGGCGATGGCCTCGACCTCGATGGTGTCGCCGAGAAACTTCAGCACCGTTGCGGAGGCCGGCGATTCCTGGACCTCGTCGGGCGTCCCGACCTGGGCGAGCCGGCCCTTGTCGAGCACGGCGACGCGGTCCGAGAGCTCCAGGGCCTCGTCTTGGTCGTGTGTCACGAAGATGGTGGTCTGGCCGGTGCGGTCGTGGATCTCGCGCAGCCAGCGGCGCAGATCCTTCCGGACCTGGGCGTCGAGCGCACCGAAGGGCTCGTCCAGCAGGAGCACCCGCGGCTCGACGGCGAGCGCGCGGGCGAGCGCCACGCGCTGGCGCTGGCCGCCGGAGAGCTGCGAGGGATAACGGTCGGCGAAGCCCGAGAGCTTGATCAGGTCGAGGAGGTTGCCGACGCGGCGCTGGATCTCGGCCTTCTCGGGACGGGCGGCGCGCTTCCGGGCATTGAGCCCGTAGGCGATGTTCTCGGCCACGCTCAGGTGCTTGAACAGGGCGTAGTGCTGGAACACGAAGCCCACGGCCCGCTCCTGCACGGGGAGCCGGGTGGCGTCGTCGTTGCCGAAGATGATGCGGCCGCGATCGGGCAGCTCGAGCCCGGCGATGACGCGCAGCAGCGTCGTCTTGCCCGAGCCCGAGGGGCCGAGCAGCGCCAGCAGCTCGCCCGCCCGCACGTCGAGCGAGAGGTCGTGCAGGACGGCCGCCGTGTCGAAGGTCTTCGACAGGTCCTCGACCCGGATGGCGGTTGAGGTACCGATCCGGTCAGTGACGCCGTGCGCCCGCCGCGAGCTCGTCGCTGTAGCGCCATTCGAGGAGGGATTTGATGACGAGGGTGACAAGAGCGAGGCCGGCAAGGACGGAGGCGACGGCGAAAGAGGCAACGAAGTTGTACTCATTGTAGAGGATCTCCACGTGGAGCGGGATGGTGTTCGTGAGGCCGCGGATATGGCCCGACACCACCGCCACGGCGCCGAACTCGCCCATCGCCCGGGCGTTGCAGAGGAGCACGCTGTAGAGGAGCGCCCAGCGGATATTGGGGAGGGTCACCGTCCGGAAGACGTGCCAGCCCGAGGCCCCCAGCGTCAGGGCCGCCTCCTCCTCCGCGTTGCCCTGCTCCTGCATCAAGGGGATGAGCTGGCGGGCGACGAAGGGGAAGGTCACGAAGATCGTGGCGAGCACGATGCCGGGAAGCGCGAAGATGATCTGGATGTCGTTCGCGATCAGCCAGGGGCCGAGCAGCCCCTGCGCCCCGAAGAGCAGGACGTAGATCAGGCCCGAGACGACCGGCGAGACCGAGAAGGGCAGGTCGATCAGGGTGATCAGGAGGTTCTTGCCCACGAATTCGAACTTGGCGATCGCCCAGGAGGCGGCCACGCCGAAGACGAGGTTGAAGGGCACGGCGATCGCCGCGACCGTCAGCGTCAGCCGGATCGCCGCGCGCGCATCCGGCTCCTCGAAGGCCGCGAGGTAGGCGCCCCCGCCCTTGGCGAAGGCCTGGGCGAAGACGGTGATCAGCGGCAGGACCAGGAACAGCGCGAGGAAGGCGATCGCCACGGCCGTGAGCCCCCAGCGCACGAGCCGGGGTTCCGTCGCCACCGCCGGCTGCGGCGGCGCCTGGGACAGGGTCAGCGCGTCAGACATAGCCGAACCTCTTGCGGCTCCAGGCCTGGATCAGGTTGATGGCGAGGAGGGTCGCGAAGGAGATCGCCAGCATGATCACCGCGATGGCGCAGGCGCCGTTGTAGTCGAACTCCGAGAGCTTGATGACGATGAGCAGCGGCGCGATCTCGGAGACGAAGGGCAGGTTGCCCGCGATGAAGATGATCGAGCCGTATTCCCCCACGCCCCTGGCGAAGGCCAGCGCGAAGCCGGTCAGCACCGCCGGGATCAGGGGCGGCAGGATCACCCGCGTCAGCGTCCGCAGGCGGTCGGCCCCGAGGGTGGCGGAGGCCTCCTCGATCTCCTTGTCGATCTCGACGATGAGCGGCTGCACCGTCCGCACCGCGAAGGGCAGCCCGATGAACACCATCGCGATGTAGATGCCGAGCGGGGTGTAGGCCGCCTGGATGCCGATCTTGGCGAGCTGCTCGCCGACGAGGCCGTTGGGCGCATAGAGCGAAGCGAGCGCGATGCCCGCCACCGCCGTCGGCAGGGCGAAGGGCAGGTCGACCACGGCGTCGACGACGCGCCGCCCGGGAAACTCGTAGCGGGTCAGCACCCAGGCGACGAGGAAGCCGAAGACGGAGGCCGTGAGCGCGGCGAGGATCGAGAGGCCGAAGCTCACCTTCAGGGCGGCCGCGACGCGCGGATCGTTGGCGACCGCGAGGATTCCCGAGAGGCCGAGGCCGGAGGCCTTGGCGACGAGGGCGGCCAGGGGCAGGAGCACGATGAGGCCGAGGCAGGTCAGCATGTAGCCGAAGGCGAGCCCGAAACCGGGGATCACGCTCGGCTGGATGAGACGCCGTCGGGGGCGGAGGGGTTCGGGCATGGGGCTTTCCCGCGCGGGTCTCTCCTCCCCCTTGCGGGGAGGAGTTGGAGGTGGGGGTGGCTGGGTGGCCCGCCCGCTCACCAAGCGGAACCACCCCCACCCCTGACCCCTCCCCGCAAGGGGGAGGGGGATGTTCGGCTAACGCCCGGGCGCCTTGCTCAGCTGGTCGAACAGGCCGCCGCCGTCGAAGTTCTTCTTCTGGATATCGTCCCAGCTGCCCTGGAGATCCTCGATCTTGAAGAGCTTCACGTCAGGCAGCAGGGCGAGATCCTCCTTGCGGGCCGCCTCGGGCCGGCTCGGGCGGTAGCGGTGCTTGGCGAAGAGCGCCTGCGCCTTGTCCGAGTAGAGGAACTGGAGATAGGCCTCCGCCGCCTTGCGGGTGCCCTTCTTGTCGACATTGGCCTCGACCAGCGCGACTGGCGGCTCGGCATAGATCGAGGTCGGCGGCACCACGATGTCGAACTTGTCGCGGCCGAATTCCTCGAACACGAGGTAGGCCTCGTTCTCCCAGGTCGGCAGCACGTCGCCGAGGTTGCGCTGGGCGAAGGTCACCGTGGAGCCGCGGGCGCCGGTGTCGAGAACGGGCACCTGCTTGTAGAGCTGGGCGACGAAGGCGTTCGCCTTCTCCGCGTCCTTGCCGTCGCGCTCGTAGGCATAGCCCCAGGCGGCGAGGAAGTTCCAGCGCCCGCCGGCCGAGGTTTTGGGGTTCGGGGTGATCACCGCGACGTCGGGCTTCACGAGGTCGTTCCAGTCCTTGATGCCCTTCGGGTTGCCCTTGCGGACGAGGAACACCACGGTCGAGGTGTAGGGGAGCCCGGCATTCGGCAGCTTGGTGCGCCAATCCTCCGGCACCTTCTTCGAGATGCGCGCGATCGCGTCGATGTCGGAGGGGATGCCGAGGGTCACCACGTCGGCCGGCACGCCGTCGATGACCGTGCGGGCCTGCGAGCCGGAGCCGCCATGCGACACGCGCACCGTGATCGTCTCGCCGGTCTTCGCCTTCCAATCCTCTACGAAGGCGGCGTTGAGCTCCTTATAGAGCTCCCGCGTCGGATCGTAGGAGACGTTGAGCAGTTCCGTCTGCGCCGACGCGGGAAGGGCGAGGAGCGTGGTCGCCAGGAGGCTGGCAGAGAAGACGGCGCGGGCACGGCGGCCGGGGCCAGTGTCAAAGAAGGTCACGTCGGTCTCCGAAACCCATCGCCGCCGGGGTGCAGCCTTGCAGCACACCTGTCGGTGGCACGTTGAGGGACACCGCCTTTTCGTTCTTTTAAACGAACGTTGTCAAGCGTGGCGGTTCAGATGGATCGACGAGTCAGGCGAGAATGGAGAGCTTACGCTTCCGTATCCGGAGCCGGAACACGGATGGCGGGGAAGAAAATTTTCACCGGAGGTTGGTGCGGAGAACGGTGTCACCGTTACGCCGTCGTTCTTTAGAAAGAACATTTGTCGGTGCGCAGGCCGCGGTTGACCCGTGCACTCCATGGCACGAGGCCGAAATTCAGGGGCGAAGCGCACTCAGGAATCGAGGTAACCGGCATCCTTGAGCGCGGTCTCGACGGCGTCGAAATAGGGCGCTCCCCGGGAGAAGGCGTCGGTGGACCGCTCCGGCGTCTCGTCGGATTCGGTCCATTCCGGCTCCTCCCGCGGCAGGGGAGCGGTCGCCTGGCGGATCGGGCTGCGCCCGAAGAGACCCGTGGCCGATACGAGTGCCTAGCCGATCGACAGCATCGCCATTCTCCGTCGCCGCATGGTCGCGGCCCGGACACCGCGACGCGCTCACCTCGCGTTTACCATTCTGGCCCGCGCCTTCCGGCGAGACAAGGTCTCGGCAGGATGGCCGCTGCGGGGCGAAGGTAACGCGAGGAAGGCGGGGGAACGGGAAAGGTATTTAGTCGGCTGCGAAGGCGATGAGGGAGAACAGCCCCGCAAGGAGAACGTTGCCGAGGACGACGAGGGCGATGACGGTCATGGGATATCTTCAGGTCGGAGCCGATGAGGCTCTGTGCCGGACGGTTCTAGAGGAAATGATCACACGATGTGGTGCGCATTTGCACCGCCTGGCCTGAAGCGTGTCTGAACGCTGTGGACAGCGGTGCCAGTCCTCGCCTAGCGCCGCCCCTTGTCGAGCCGGCCGAGGAGCGCCTCGATGCGCTCGCCGAGGGGTTCGCCGATCGCCCCGTCGTAGAAGGCGCGCAGGTTGCGCCCGAGATGCCGGCGGACACTCGCGCTGAGCGGCGGCACGTCGGCCGAAGGCGAACGGATTTCGGGGCGGTCCGTCTGGACTTTCGACATGGGCGCCTGCTCCGAGCCAACCTGAGCGTCGGGCGACCGGTCCAGGGACCGTCGCACCATCCGCCGCGCGAAGGTGGCAGCCCCGGGTTAAGAACAATTTTATCGATCGGCTCGGAGGGCCGTGTCGGAGGGAGAGCGTCGTGAACCTGTTCATCCTCACGGGCGCCGGAATCTCGGCGGAGAGCGGCCTGGGGACCTTCCGCGACCGGGAGGGTCTCTGGCGTCGCTTCGATCCGATGCGGCTCGCCACGCCCGAGGCCTTCGCCGCCGATCCGGACGAGGTCCACGCCTTCTACAACCTGCGCCGCCAGGGCGTCGTCGCGGCCCGACCCAACGCGGCCCACGAGGCCCTCGCCCGCCTGGAATCCGAGCTGGCCGCCCGGGGCGACGACCTGTTCCTCTGCACGCAGAACGTCGACGACCTGCACGAACGCGCAGGCTCCGGCTCCGTGACGCACATGCATGGAAAGATTCTCAAGTCCCGCTGCACGGCCTGCCTCGACACCCGCGAGAATCGCGACGACCTCGTGACCGAGGAGCCCTGCCCCGCCTGCCGGAGGACGGGCACCCTGCGCCCGGACATCGTCTGGTTCGGCGAGATGCCGATGCATCTCGACCGCATCGGCGCGGCCCTGGACCGGGCCGATCTCTTCGTGGCCATCGGCACCTCGGGCGCGGTCTACCCCGCGGCCGGCTTCGTCGCGCAGGCGCGGCGCAACGGCATCCGCACCCTCGAGCTGAACCTCGAACCGTCGGACAATGCAGGGTCGTTCGACGACGCAGATTACGGACCCGCGGGCACGATCGTACCGGCCTTTGTCAACGACATTTGCCGCCGCGGAGCGCAGAAATAAATCTGCGGCGCCTAGGGCAAAACGGAAATGCCGAACCGCCAACGACTTGGGGCGGATCGATCCACCCGTCTGTCAGGTCGCACACCGTTTCGTGGTCGGGCGGGCGGTGGACGCCTCCGCGAGGGGGGGTCTACAAAAGCCAAGCTCGGTGAGTCGTTGCGTTGTCTCCCGGGATTTAGTCACCAGCGAGGGACTTTTTTCAGCAATGCACAGTATTACCGTGACCCCCCGCGAACGGGATACGATTTTGGCCGCTTTGAGGTATTATCAATACTATCGGTTGCAGGGCCACCCGTTCGACCCCCGGCACGATCACTTGATCGATGCCATTGCCAGCCAGTCCGGCGAGGTGCTCGACCTTGCCGCCGTGGACGATCTCTGCGCCGGCCTGAACGGCAA
>JAESGP010000242.1_pt1 | contig 13014 bp, 10 predicted proteins | sample 9269741 | NCBI WGS metagenome assembly JAESGP01 (sample SAMN15720684, study PRJNA650882) | algae metagenome | isolation source: Desmonostoc vinosum HA7617-LM4 and co-occurring heterotrophs from cave wall | place: USA: Waikapalae cave, Hawaii | collected 2011-05-27
CGCCAGGCCACGCCTTGACGGCCGCGAGCACGACGTCATGCTGGAAACGGAAGCGGCGAATTCAATCGCACGCAATCAATCTACTTAATGGTTGCTACATTATTTGCTCAAGAGGATAGGCCGCGGCGCATGAGTCCCGGCGTTCGCCAGGCGTTCGCCGGGACGACGCGTGGAGACGGCTACGCTTATTCCGCGGGCACGATGCTCGGCGCCAGGATGGCTTCGAGATGCTCGGGCCGGTCGCGGTTGACCTTGACCAGGAATTCGTCGGCGACACCGCGCAACTGCTTGCTCAGGGCGCTCGCCATCACCGCGGTGTCGAGCTTGGTGCGTTCGCGCACGATCGCCTGGATGGCATTGATGTGATGGGCGATCAGTTCCGGAGGAACTTGGTCGAGGTCGGGCGCGTGTTCGATGATACGGCACAGGCTTTCGGCGGCCGCACCGGCGGAAGGGAAGCCGAAGGTCGCGGCATCGCCCTTGATGTCATGGGCGGCGCGAAACAGCTCTTCGCGGGTTTCGCTGGTGAAGCCTTCGCTGAGAACGGCCGCATGGGCCGCCGAGAGCCGGTCGGCCTCGATGGTCATCCAGTTCTTGAACTCGCCGGAGAGATCAGCCAGCGCCTTCTCCGCACGCGCAACGGGATCGTCTAGATCGGATTCGGGGACGCGCATCAGCACCTTGCGCAGCGGGTTGGGCTGCGTGATGACGTGATGATCGGCAAACGACTTGATCTGCAGTGGCCCGGGCTTTTCTTTCGCCATGATGATTTCTCCAGGCCGGCGCTAAACGTTGGTCCGTGCCTTGTCGAGCAGCGACGGCTGTTGCAGGACTTCCATCTCGCCGCCGACGCGGCGTTCGGGTCCGATATAGGCGTTGTTGGTGTTGCGCCGGCGGTCGGGGCCGAAATAGGTCTTGGTCTTGATGAAGGGCCGCGGATTGGCGACGACGTTGAGGATGCGCTGGTAGAGTCCCTTGGCCGAGATCGGTTTCGCCAGGAACTCGGTGACGCCGGCATCGCGTGCGACCGTGACGCGGCGCTTCTCCGAATGTCCGGTCAGCATGATGATCGGCGCGTAGGGATTGCCCTTCGATTCCGGCTGCCGGATCATCTGCGCCAGTTCGAGGCCGTCAAAGATCGGCATCGCCCAGTCGGTGATGACGATGTCGGGCACATAGTGATGGTACATTTCCAGCGCGGTGGCGCCATCCTCGGCTTCATAGGCCTCGCGCGCGCCGAACGAATGCAACAGCGTGCGCAGGATGCGGCGCATGTGCGGATTGTCGTCGCAGATGAGGAACCGCAGCTTGTTGAAGTCGATACGATACATGGTTCGGTCCGCCAGGACGGGTATACCCGGCGTTAACCGTATCGCGGCGGCAGTTAATGAAGGGTTGCAAACCGGGCCGCGGAGCGCGTCTGCGCGGCGAAATTAGTAGCCGAACTGCTCGCGCAGGATGCGTTCTTCCAGGCTGTGGCCGGGATCGAACAGCATCCGCATCGAGATCGTCTTGTCGGACAGCACCTCGACGCGCTGCACGTCGCGCACGTCGTCATGGTCGGCCGCGGCGGCGACGGGACGCTTCTCGCTGTCGAGCACCTCGATCACCACGAAGGCGGTGTTGGGGAGCAGGGCGCCACGCCAGCGCCGCGGGCGAAACGGGCTGATCGGAGTAAGCGCCAGCAGCGCCGCGTTGATCGGCAGGATCGGTCCCTGCGCCGAGAGGTTATAGGCGGTCGAGCCGGCCGGCGTCGCCACCAGAATGCCGTCGGCGATCAGTTCCGGCATGCGCTCGTGCTCGTCGATCAGAATGCGCAGATGCGCCGCCTGGTTGGTCTGGCGAAACAGCGCGACTTCGTTGATGGCGTGATGCAGGTGCACGGCGCCATGGATGTCGGTGGCGCGCATCAAAAGCGGGTTGATCAGGGACTCCCGCGCCGCCGACAGCCGCGTGTGCAGGTCGTGCGTGGTGAACTCGTTCATCAGGAAGCCGACGGTGCCGCGGTGCATGCCGTAGATCGGCTTGCCCGAGCGCATGTGCCGGTGCAGCGTCTGCAGCATCAATCCGTCGCCGCCGAGCGCCACCACCACGTCGGCCTCGTCGGCCTCGTGGTTGCCATAGAGCTTGGTGAGCTGCGCCAATGCGCTTTGCGCCTCGGCGCTCGCGCTCGCGACAAAGGCGATCCGGTCATATCGCTGGGGGCTGGTCATCGGACAACGAACTCATGCTGACGCCGGATTGCGCCGCGCCCGTCTATACACCTTGGCAGGCCTTGTCGAGATGGCCCGCCCAGACTTCCCGCGCGCATGGCAAACGAAATTGGGCGACCGCCGGATGCGATCGCCCAATTCCGCCCCAAATCCGTCCAGGCTCTGGCGGCCGTTCCGATATCAATACCTGGCGACAACCGCCGTGACGGGCGCAAAGCGGTAGTTCAAACCGACCTTGACCTGGCTGATGTCGGATCGGTCGGTGATCGTCGTGGTGCCGTCGGACGCCAGCGCCGTGTGCCGGCCGAACGAGAGATAGTCGTACTCGGCCTTGGCCGACCAGTTCCTGCCGAGGTCGAATTCGGCGCCGTAGCCGATGGTCCAGCCGACGCGGGTGCTCGAAGTGCCGAAGCCAGCCCCGTTCGCAAACACGACGCCTGCCTGGTTGGTGCAAACGTTGTTGACACCCGGCTGGCCACCCTGCGGATTGAAGCAGGTCGCGCTGACACGGCTGTCTTCGAACGCTGCACCACCCTTGCCGTAAAGGAGCGTGCGGCCCCAGGCATAGCCGACACGGGCGGTCGCCGTCGCCATCCAGTTGGTCTTGTCCTGCAGGCCGAAGTAGGCCGTGGTGATGCCGGGACCGGCAAATTGTGCGCCGGAGCTGCGCCCGCCATGGACGTTGGCGGCGCCGATGTCGCCTTCGAAGCCGAGGACCCAGTTGTTGGGGAACTGGTAATTGTAGCCCAACTGGATGCCGCCGATCGGCCCGAACACCCAGGGGCTGTTGTTCGCCTGGGGCGAGCCCGGGAATTCAATGTCGGTGCCGCCGCCGGCTGCGCCGAAGAATCCGCCGGCGTAGAAGCCGGTCCAGTTCGTCACCCCGATCACCGGGATCGGCGACTTGGGGGCCTTGGTCGGCAGGACGGCCGCGATGGTTTCGGGCGTGAACTGGTAGCGAATGCCGGCATTGCCGGTCCAGCCGTCGATGTTGTTGCCGTTACGATAATCGACACGCACGAAGCCGAGCCAGCCCGTGTTCACGATCTGACCTGCGAGGCCGAGCGAGTACTGGCCATAGGTGCCGACACGGGAGGTCGTGGTTGCCTGGCTGTACGTAAAGGCACTGCCGAGAACTTCGCCGTTGATGGATGTGTATTGCGACCTGACATCGCCGGCAAACTCGTGGAAGACGCTGGCCGAAGCAAACGGCTGCCAGACGACGTTCGGCGTCGCGATGGCCTTGCCGACGCGCACCGACGCGCGGCCGATCTGGCTCGTCACGTCTCCGGTCTGAATGACGCCAGTGATGCCGGTGAAGTTGGGGCCGGACACGCCGGGCGCGGTGAAAGCGTCGACCGAGGTCTTCGAATAGATGAAGCCTGCCGACGGTTCGACGAACCAGCCCTGGCCCAGGTCGAAATTGTAGCCCGTCGATGCCGAGATCGACCAGCCGTGTGCCCCGACCGGCTGGTTGGCGAAGGCAAGGCCCGGGTTGTTCAGGTTGATATTGTAGAACTCCTGACGAACCATCACGTCGGCGAAGAAGCGTCCCTTGGTGGCGACGAAGTAGGTGCCCCAGAAGGGGACTTCGAAATCGTTGCCGAAGCCAGCGTTGTCGGTGGTCCTCGAGCCGAGATAGCCGGCCGTCGTTCCGAGATGGAGATTCCAGCCGGCGTAGTTGAGGCGGGCAATGTCGGCGCCGACCTGCGCGCCCGCGAAGGTCTGGCGCTGCTGGTTGTTACAATTGGTCGTCGCGGTATTGATGACGGCGCCGCCCTGGGTCGAAATGCCGACGGAATTCGACGTCGAACTGAGGTTGGCCTGACCGCCGACGCCGCGCGCCCACACGCCGCCGCCCGGCTGATCGGGTGCGGGATCTGCAGGCGCCGACACGAACGCGCTGCCTTGCTGCGTGAGGAAGGCGGTGCTGACGTTGCCGATAGCCGCCGAAATGGCAGCGCTCGCGGCACTGGCGGGGATCGCGAGGGTGCCGATGTTGTTGATAAAGGTCGGGGTCGCGACCTGCGTGGTGGTGCAGTTCTGGAACGTCGTGGTCTGGGCCATGGCAGCGGGCGACGCCAGCACCAAGCCCACAAGACCGGCGCAGGCGACCAAGCCGGAGCGGTGAACTGACTTCAAAAAGACGCTCATTCCTCGTCCCCAAACAAAGAATCGAAAAACAAAAAAATGTCTCGGAAAAAACTAGATGAACGGCGGCCAACCCGAAAGCGTCGTGCTGGCTTAAGGCCCCGTTAACGAAGTGAATCTCGGTTCCTGTACCATTCGAGCAACATTTTGCGGGGGCGAGGTGGGTCGGAAGGGGTATCTTCGTAAGGTGCCCGATCCGTGCTTTTTTCAGCTAGTGAGGTAGGTCACGCTGCGATTTCGCCCGCCGGGGCATATGGTCGGCATCTGGTTGAATGTGATTTGATGGCTACCCAGTCCTGTGCCCGTTCACCGGCATCTGGATTGATCGGCGGCCACCAAGACGATATTGCTTTGGACGTCGGCAAATTTCGGGAATGCCGCCGTTCCGCCCGGAGATTGCCCGAAACGGAAATGTGCGGCCGGACCATTAGCCCGCGCCGGAATGCCAATGCTCAAGCGCCTTGTCTCATTGGTGGCGGCCATCGGAGGAATTTTCCTCCCGATGATGCTTGCTGCCGATGCCGCCCGGGCCGAGAAGCGGGTAGCGCTGATCGTCGGAAATTCCACCTACCAGACCGTCCCGCAACTGGCCAATCCGTCGCGGGATGCGACCGCGGTCGCGAAGATGTTTCGCGATGCCGGATTCGACACCGTCGATGTCCAGCTCAATGTCGGCAATCTCGAATTCAAGCGCGCGATCCGCAAATTCGAAACCACCGCCGACCAGGCCGATATCGCCGTCGTCTACTACGCCGGCCATGGTCTCGAGATCAGCGGGGTCAACTACCTCATTCCGGTCGATGCGCGGCTGGCCAGCGACCGCGACGCGGAAGACGAGGCGATCCCGCTGGAGCGGCTGGTTTCCTCGGCCGATGGCGCCAAGCGCCTGCGGCTGATCGTGCTCGACGCCTGCCGCGACAATCCCTTCGTCCGGGTGATGCGCCGCGAGCGGAAGACGGCCAGCCGCGCGGTGGTGGCGGGCCTCGGCAAGGTCGAGCCGACCAGCACCGATACGTTGATCGCCTATGCGGCGAAGGCCGGCTCGACGGCCGACGACGGCGATGGCCTGCACAGCCCGTTCACGACGGCGGTTCTGAAAAACCTGACCGTCCCCGGTCTCGACGTCCGTCTAGCCTTCGGTCGGGTCAGGGACGAGGTTTTGCGCGTGACCGCGAGCCGGCAGGAGCCGTTCGTCTATGGTTCGCTCGGCGGCGGCAACATCGCGCTGGTGCCGGCGCCGGCGGTCGTGCGCGAAGCGTCGGCCACCGACGTCAAGGCGGATTACGAACTGGTCCAGCAGATCGGCTCGAAGCGCGCCTGGGAGGTGTTTCTGGGTACGCACCCGACCGGCTTCTATGCGGATCTTGCCCGCGCCCAGATCGAAGCCCTTAGCAACCAGCCCAACGTCAATCTCGCAGCGCTGCCGCAACCGCCGACGCAAAGTCGCGATACGCCGACAAGAGAGTCGCTGGAGTGGGACAGGGTGAAGGACGCGACCGATCCGGCCGTATTGCAGCGATTCATCCGCCGCTTCCCGGATTCGCCGCTGACGGTGAACGCGCAGCAGCGCATCGACGTTTTGAAGAAGGCGCGCGAGGAGCGCGAACAGCAGGCGCGCGAAGCGCGCGAGGCAGCGCGCAAGGCGGCGGAAGAAGCGCAGCGGCTTGCTGAACAGCGCCGGGCTGAAGAGGCCGCGGCCAAGAAGCGGGAAGACGACGAGCGCCGTGCCCGGGCAGCGGAAGCCGAGCAGAAGGCGAGGGCGGCGGAAGCCGAGCGCAAGGCCGCCGAAGCCAAGCAACGGGCCGAGCAGGCCGAGCGGGATCGCGCCGCCGCGGAAGCCGCGGCGCAGCGCGCGGCCGCCGAGCGGCAGGCCAAGGCGGCCGAAGCCGAACAGAAGGCGAAGGCGGCCGAGGCCGAGCGCAAGGCCAATGAAGAAAAGCGCAAGGCCGAACTCGAGGCCGCCGCCGCGAAGGCTGCGAGCGAAAAGCAGGCCCGCGAAGCCGAGGAGGCGCGCAAGAAGGCCGAACTCGCCGCCGCCAAGGAGGCCGCGTGCAAGGCCGAACAGGCCAAGCTCGAACAGATCACCGCCAAGGGCAGCGAGGGATCAGGCATCGAGGATCTGAAAGCCTTCGCCCGGAACCTGACGTGTGACCGGCTTGGCGGATCTGTCGTAGCGACGTTGAATAGTTTTACGGCCGAGGCCGCCAAGCGCGCCGCCGAGCAGCCCAATTCGCCCGAGCTGGTCCGCTCGGCGCAGGCCGAACTGGCCCGGATCGGCTGCTTCACCGGCAAGCCCGACGGCAAGCTGTCGGCCCCGACCAACGCTGCGCTTGGCCGCTATCTGTCGATCGGAGGCCAGCCGTCCGACAATGTCAGCGTGACGACCAAGCTGGTCGCGGAACTCGCCAAGCATACCTCCCGCGTCTGCCCGATCGAATGCAGGAGCGGCGAGACGCTCAAGGGCGAGACCTGCGTTGCCGATGAAAAGCCCAAGGCCGCGCCGGCGACCGCCTCGCGCAAGAACGAGGACGAGCAGGACGCGCGGTCGCGGCGCAAGCAGACGAGCCGCCAGCCCGATCGCGAGGAACCGCGGCGCGCACGGCCCGCGCCGGAAGCCCCACGCATCCGCCAGCAGGCCGTGGCGCGGCCGAGTATCGTGAGCGGCGGTGGTGGTGGTGGCGGCAGGGCCCAGGCGATCATTGGCGTCGGCTTCTGACAATTGCCACATTGTGCGGGGCTAATCCCGGCTACAGTCTGCGTCCCTCGCTCGAATTGGGAGGCTTCTTCGATGGCCCGCTACATCAGCTCGACGTTGCCGTTCGCCGCAGTCGCTGCCGTGATGATGCTGTCGACCGCGCCGGCGCAAGCGGCTGAATCCACCTTCGGCCGCGAAGTCAGAAGCACCAGCGCGAGGACCGTGACGCCTGGTGTCAGGTACAGGACGGCGCAACGCGTTCGTTTTGCCGCGTCGCGCGATTATCGGCACGATCGATACACATCCGCGCCCCTGTGGGGCCGGGATTGCTACGGCGCCTGGTGTGGCCGGCAATTCGTCCTGATGATCGGCATCGGTTACTGAGAGCTGCGATAGCCGCCGTGGCGCGCGACAATTGTTCCCGCCCGCGTCATTTCTCCTGCAGCGTCCTGATCGGATCCCAATCCTCACCCGGCGGATTCTCGGTCAATTCCCGGGCCCGCTTGCAAAACAGCGAAGCCGGCCGGTCGACGTCGGCCGAGCGGCCAAAGGCCGTCGCAGCGTCCGCGAATTCGCGCGCGCGCCAGTGCGCAAGTCCGTCCGCGTAGTTGTCGATCAAGGCCTGCTGCGCGGACGACAGCCCGCCGGCCAGCGCCATCAGTTCGTAGATTTTCAGCGCCTGGGTTCGCCCCTTGACCCTGATCGCATCGAGTTCGCGCCAGGCAAATTCCCCGCCGGCAAGGGCGACCGTCGTCTCGGAGGCGATGATGGTCGTGCCGTAGAACTTGTTGGCGCCTTCCAGCCGCGAAGCGAGATTCACGGCGTCGCTCATGACCGAGTAATTGAAGCGCCGCTGCGACCCGAAATTGCCGACCAGCGCCTCGCCGGAATTGATCCCGATCCGCTGCGCCAGCTTGTGCTCGTGGAAGAGGGGCGAAGACGCGTTGAGCTCGGCCAGTTGGGTGCAACAGTCCAGCGCCGCCCGTGCGGCGTTGGCGGCATGGTCCGGATCGTCGGCCGGCGCGCCGAACACCGCCACGACCGAATCCCCGATATATTTGTCGACATATCCGCCATGGTCTTCGATGACGTCGGTCATCGCCGAAAGATACTCGTTCATCAGCGACATCAGGTCGTCGGGCGACATCTTTTCCGCGATCAGCGAAAACCCTTCGATGTCGGAGAAGAACACCGTCACGTTGCGGGTCTCGCCGCCAAGTTCGGGCAGCTTGTTGGACGAGAGCATCCGGTTGATGACGTGCGGGGCGAGATAGAGCGCAAAGCTCTTCTGCAGCAGGCGGCGGTCCTTGTCGGCGATGACGAAGCGGAAGCCGATCGTGGCGGCCAAGGCGAGGATGCTCGCCAGGACCGGTTCGACGACCGGCAGTGCCAGCGCGTAATTGAAGGCAACCGTGGCGCCGGCCACGCCGAGCACGACCATGGCCGCCCAGGAAAAGAACGCGACGACCGGCCGCAACGTCCAGGCGGCAGCGGCGGCGAGCGCCGCGATCAGGGCCGCGATCGACAGGCGCGCCAGCGGGCCCGGTTCGACCACCGCGTTGCGCGCAATCAGATTGTTGACCGCAGTCGCATGGACATAGACACCGGCGATCGTGGAGACCCGCGAGCCTGCGATAACGGGCGTACTCTCACCTGCGCAGCGCGGCACGCGCGCGCCCTCGATGCCGGTCGCAAAGCGCTTCGACGTCATGCGGCGATCCTCGATATCGAGGACGGTGCCGAAGATGACGACCTTGCCGTCGAACCAGCGCCGGAAATAATCCTTGTCGTTCTTGACCGCGCAGGCGCGCAGATCGGCAAACGAGAAGGTCGGGATGTCGTCGGCGCCGCCTTCGAAATTCAGCGTCATGGTGTTCGGCACCCGGCCGGGTACGCGGTAGCCTGCGAGCGTCATCCTGCCGAACTCGTCGAATTGCGGCGCGGTGGCCAGCGCCCGTGCCGCCAGTTCGACCGCCATGGTCGGCATCTTCGCGCCGTCGAGGGTGAAGGTCAGCGGCAGCCGCCGTACGACGTCGTCGCTGTCGGTATGGTCGTTGAGCGGCCGGATGTTCTGCTGCTGGCGTACCGCGATGCGCTGTCCGGGCGACGGCATGATCGGGCGGCCGCCCAGAACTTCGCCCAGCACCACCTTGCCTTTGGCGGATGCTCCAGCAAGGGCGCGCAGGAAGTCGCGGTCGAAGCCGCGGACCTTTTCGCCGAGCATGCCATCGCCGAACGGTATCTCGGATTGCTCGAGCGAGTTCGGAATCACCACGTCGAAGCCGGCGACCTTGGCGCCGCCTTCCAGCGTGGCGGCCAGCACGCGGCCGATCTCGCCGGTCCAGGTCAGCATCGGCGACCCCTTGAACGGCGGGGTGCGCAAGCTCTCCTCGTCCATCGCGACGACGACCGCGGGCGAGGCGGCCGGGTCGTGCCTTCTTCCGTACGCCTCCCAGCGCAGCGCGGTGAGGAGGTCGATGGAGAGCCCGCGGATCGGCCGGGCGATCGGAGAAACCGAAGCCGCTGCGCAGACCAGCGCGATGGCGGCGATCACGAGCCTGTCGCGCGTGGTGCGCCTTATTCTCAAGATGGCTTGCTCAAGATGGCTTGCTCAAGATGGCTTGCCCGACACGCCTATTCCATCCGCAGCAGCCGGCCGACGATCGGCGTCGCGCCGGGCCTGGCTTGCGGATCGACCCGGAACACGATTTTGGCGGACTTGAACGTGGCGCTGTAGAGGCCGCCGGGGGCCAGCGCAACGTTCTCGCTGGCGAAATCGAAAAACTTTCCCTTCAATTGGGTGCCGCCCAGACTGATCTCCTGACGTTCGCCTGGAACGTCGATGCGCTGCAGGATCAGCTTGCCACGTCCCTTGGCCTCCACCAGCGGCGAGGCGCCGTAAAGGGTGAGCTGCGGCTCCGGCAACGCGGATTTGCTCTGGTCGACGCTGCGCAGCACGGTGGCTGCGACGCCGCTGGTCTGCCGCGTGGTCGCGTTGGCCTGCTTGGAATCGCAATTCGTCCTCTCGGCCTGGACGTCGGCGAGATGGACGGTGCTCTCCTCGGTGCCGACAATCACCGTGCCGACGCCGCTGATCTTCTCGCGCCGGCAGGAGTTCATGTAGCTCAGAACGATCGAGCCTTTCTCGCCGATCTTGATGACGGATTTGGGCGTCACGTAGTCCATGAACTCGGCGCCGGTCACCTTGCCCTGAACGTCCTCGACAACCGCGACCGGAGACTGGGCCGTGGCGGGAGAAACCAGCGCCAGCAGGCCGAGGCTGACAACAATCGCAAATTTCATTTTAGACCCCATTGGAGAGCGCAGGTTCGTTAGTCGCGCCAGCGCCGGAATGGTTGCATGTTTCAGGCAAAAATAACTGGCCGGCCGGCCGCCGGAACCGATGGTTATCACCTTACCCTTGGCGAGGACAACCTTGAGGCGCGCCAGACCGTTACGGGGATTCCTTCACGCATGTCGAGATTGTGATTTCCACCGATTTCTTCCCGTTGTGTAGCACAGTCCGACGGTCGCATTGTCGGGCGTAGGCTTTGGCCGGGTTGCGTGTCACAGGGAGTAAACGGCATGGTTTTTCGATTCACGGCACAGCGTCATTTGCGCCAGGCCGTCATACTGCTGGCCTTGGTTAGCGTGGCCGCGGCGCGGGCGCAGGACGCCCCCGCCACGTCGCCGCAGCAACAGCCCGCCGCGACACCATCGCCGTCTCCGTCAGGACAGAAGGGCGGAGCAGGGCGCAGTAACGGCGCGGCGGCGCCCGCGGCCGAGCCGCATCGCCTGCCGCCGGATTCCACGACCAGACAGACGCTGGCGCTGCCCGGACGCACGCTCAACTTCACCGCCACGGCGGGCTCGATCCGCCTGTTCGACGACAAGCGCGAGCCGCAGGCCGATATCGCCTACACCTCCTATCAGCTCGACGGCACCGATCGCGCGACCCGTCCGGTGACGTTTCTGTTCAACGGCGGCCCGGGCGCGTCCTCGGCCTGGCTGCAGTTCGGCGCCGCCGGACCGTGGCGACTGCCGATCGGCGGCGATGGCGCGATCTCGTCGGCGACGCCCGAAGTGTCGCCCAACGCCGAGACCTGGCTCGACTTCACCGATCTCGTCTTCATCGATCCCGTCGGTACCGGCTTCAGCCGGTTCGTTGCGTCCGGCGAGGATGTGCGCAAGCGCTTCCTTTCCGTCGACGGCGACGTCAGTTCGATCGCGCTGGTGATCCGGCGCTGGCTCGAAAAACATGACCGCCTGCTGTCGCCGAAGTTCGTCGCCGGCGAAAGCTATGGCGGCATTCGCGGACCGAAGATCGTTCGCAACCTGCAGACCCAGCAGGGCGTCGGCGTGCGCGGGCTGATCCTGGTTTCTCCCTTGCTCGACTTCCGCGACTTTTCCGGCTCGAGTCTGCTGCAATATGTCTACACCCTGCCGAGCATGGCGGCGGTGGCGCGCGAGGCCAAGGGCGGGATGACGCGCGCCGATCTCGCCGACGTCGAACGCTACGCGCAGGGGGAATTTCTCACCGACCTGATGAAGGGGCAGGCGGACAGGGAGGCGACGACTCGGCTCGCCGACAAGGTGGCGGCGCTGACCGGCATCGACCAGGCCGTCAGCCGCAGGCTGGCCGGACGCTTCGATGTCAGCGAATTCCGCCGCGAGTTCGACCGCCGTAGCGGCCGGATCATTGGACGCTATGACGCTACCGTGTCGGGCATCGATCCGTATCCGGATTCGAGCGACGTCCATTTCGGCGATCCTTCCGGCGATTCCCTGATGGCGCCGCTGACGAGCGCCGCAGTCGACGTCACCACGCGCAAGCTCAATTGGCGGCCCGACGGTTCGTATCAATTGCTCAGCGAGAGCGTGAACCGGTCGTGGGATTTCGGCCGCGGGCCGGCGCAGTCGGTTTCGCAGCTGCGCCAGATCCTCGCGCTCGATCCGAAAATGAAATTGCTGGTCAGCCACGGCATGTTCGATCTGGCCACGCCCTATTTCGCGTCCAAGGTGCTGCTCGACCAGTTGCCGGCCTTTGCTGGGGCGCCGCGGGTGAAGCTCGTCGTCTATCCCGGCGGCCACATGTTCTATTCGCGCGACGACACGCGACAGGCGTTCCGCTCGGAAGTCGAAGCGCTGATGAAGTGAACTCCGGACAACAAAAAACCGGCGCAGGTGCTGCGCCGGTCCTTGCCAATCCAGATGAGTGATCCGCCGAAAAGCGAAGGCTGGATTGTTCGTCGTTGCCGCCTCAGTACACCAGCCCGGTGCCCGGCGGCTTTTCCAGGGCGGCGGCGAGCGAGCGATATTCCTCGCTTGCGGTGCCGGTGAGCTGCGCGATCCTGTTGAGGTGATACTGCGCCTGATCGCGGTTGCCCTGTTCGACCTGCCACAGGCCGTAATACTGCCAGGTCTTGACGTGGCCGGGGTCGGCCTTGAGCGAGCGCTCGTACCAGATCTGCGAGACCTTGTAGTCGCCGAGCTTGCGATAGGAATAGCCGATCAGGTTGGCGACGGCGGCGCTGTCGTCTCGGCCGAGCGCCTTCAACTGCTCGATCGCGGCGGCGTAGTCGTGGCGGTCGTAGATCGTGGCGTAGGCGGCGCGGTAGCCATCGGCGAACGCGGTCTGTTCGATGCCCGGACGGGCTTCGCTGGATTTCTTCTTCTTTTGCGGCGGCGGAGGCGGATCGTTGTCGGGCGCGGCGTAGACCGCGGTCACGGCAGGGGCCGCCGCGAGCGTCAGCGACAACATTGCGAGAGTCAAAAGCCTGATCGCTAGCTTATTCATGCATTTCTCCTGATGGCCGATTTGGCAATCCTACACCGAAGGTCGCTGATGTGAACACCCGGGGGCCGAGAACATTCCCTCCCGCGCATCTCGATTCCGCCAATTTCGTAAATGCCGGGGCAAACGTCGCGGAGCATGACGAACTTTTTATCCCGATG
>JAESGP010000243.1_pt1 | contig 12907 bp, 9 predicted proteins | sample 9269741 | NCBI WGS metagenome assembly JAESGP01 (sample SAMN15720684, study PRJNA650882) | algae metagenome | isolation source: Desmonostoc vinosum HA7617-LM4 and co-occurring heterotrophs from cave wall | place: USA: Waikapalae cave, Hawaii | collected 2011-05-27
GTTGGCGAATGTAATACATATTTGTATTTGAAAGTATTATGTAAGCTCAAACCTTCAATCTGCGGTTGCAGCTTTTAGTTGTAACACTTTTGTTTATGCGTTTGTAACACTTTCGCCAACAGTATCCAATCCGATTATGAAGCTCTTCAAAAAGCAAGAGTTCGACAAAAAACTGAGGAATCGCCTGTGCCAGTTGCGTAAGTCCTGAGCTGTTGTTGGCTGTAAATGTTATGAGTCATAATAATAGATCCTGCCTCTACGAGGGTTAGGTTTTACAAAGGGCGATCGCTTCGTTGTCCAGACGGGGGCGGTCGTCTTTTGATATCTCTATTTTATCAACTCTCAGTAGACAAATCAACTCTTAGGCGACATTTTTTTGCAAAATAGCCAAAAGTTCAGATGGGTCAATGTATACAGCCGGAAACAGTTGCTTAAAATCAGCATCAAGCGCATTGCAGATAGCTACAATTAAATCAGTGGAAACAGCTTCTGCCTTGCCTGATTCCAGTTTATGAATGTACTGGTAGGTGCAAGTGACTCCATTGTTATTAACTTTGTCAGCAAGGGTTCGCATGGGAACGTCACCACGTAATGATTGTAAGCGTTTTCCCAGTTCAGTACTCCATTTAAGTCTGTCAACAGAATCGAGAGAAATCATCAGTTTACTCTTATCATTCTTACTCACATTGTAATCTCCCAGTTGACTAAACAGCTTGGTGACTACTATGAGTTTAAAGTTCATCAAAAGCTGTGAGAATATGAACTCTAAGATTTGGCAGACAGTATTTAATAATGGTTCTGTTCTTGGTTGTAATTCGGCAGTGTTTTACTAGGGGAGATGAATAAAAGCCCTAGTAAAAACCGCCGACGTAAGGGCAAGGGGAACGGCTCTATTTATTGGCGCACCATTACCAGGAACGGCAAAGATTACCCCCAGGCTTACTATCACTGGCAGGAGAACGGGCAGAAGAAGACCAAGTACATTCCCAAAAAGTTACTAGGGGATATTCAAGAAGCTAACGCAGCTAAACGCCCAGTTGTAGAGATACTACAGCTGTTGGGGGTTGAGGTCAGCCCTAGTAATTTACTAGGGGATAACGAAATAAACCCTAGTAATGAAGCCCCAGAGATAAACCCTAGTAATAACATATCCCCTAGTAAAACGCGGCGAAACAAGGGGGAAGGGAGCGGTAGCATTTATTGGCGAACGATTACCAGAAACGGCAAGGATTATCCGCAGGCGTACTATCACTACGAGTTTTGGAACGAGGGCGATCGCTTAGTCAAATCCTCGAAGTACATCCCCAAGCGGCTGCTGAAGCGCGTTCAGGAGATGGAGCGGGGGAAAGCGGCAGTGAGGGAGGTATTGCAGGTGTTGGAGGGAATGAAATCAGGATTTTGAGGTTATATCTACACAGGACTATACCAACCTCTAGCAGCTACGGTATAGCTGCGTAACTAAGGACAAGCAGCAGTTAACGCAAGTAAGTAATTGGGCAAAATTAAATTCATCTGCGGGAACAGAGGGCAGGGAACAGGAAAACAATTATCAACATTAGTTAGGATTTAATGGTGTGAAGTTATACCCACTAGGAGATGTGTTATCTTGTCTAACCTTGACTAAAAATGCTTTCCCATCTTTGCGATCACCCCATTGCTGAAACTTAATCTTTCGCGTTGCTCCATTAATTGAAAAACGAGGACTCGATAACTTCTTCTGCAACCCTTCACGAGTTGGGCTACCTTTCAAGCCTTCAATAATCGATATTGTGGCATCATACGCCATTGCGGTGCGCCAGTTTACATTTCCACCCCAAAGTTTCCTAGCATTGTCAGGAAAGGTACGATCTGAAATTGAATCAGGATGCCAAAATACAGGGATGACTAAGTTATTAAAAACTTTCCCAGAAAGTACCGTTTCATATGTATATAATGTTGGGCTGCCAAAAAGCGCTAACCGTCCTTTATTAGCATTTGCTACAATTACAGATCTATCAATTCTATCTACATAGGGAGCTATTAGTAAGCTATCTGCCCCAGCTTTAATAGCATTATCAATTACCTTACTGGCGTTTAAGTTAGGGTCAGCCAAATTACAGGATACATAAATAAGATTGACATTAGGAGCATCTTCGACGAATTCATTTCTAAACGCTTCATTATCAATAGCATCTGGATCATCACAAATAGCAATCTTGGTCTTGTGAGCTTTTTTAACAATATATGTAGAGAGTGCGCGTGCTGTAGAATTAATACTAGGAACAGTACGAAATATGTAATTTTGGCTAAGTTTACTATTGCTGCTTTCAGTTAGACTTTTAGAAAAGCTGGTTGGCGAGATCATTACCAACTTATCCTGATACACTTTAGCGGCGGCAATCGAAACATCACTGGCGTTATGACCGACCACTGCCAAAATCTTAGAATCTTTGACAAACTTGTTGGCAAGTTGTATGGCAATTTTAGGATCGTTATCATCATTAGCAATCTCGACCTGTAAAAGCTTCCCCTTAATTCCACCTTTGCTATTTGTCTCATTTTGAGCCTGAGCTACACCGCGCAGAATTTCTTGTGCCACATTCGGGTTGCTACCAATTGGCACACTGACAGCAATTTTGAGAGTATTGCCACCATTAGCTTCGGCATTATTTAGGTAAATTAAAGTTTCTGGATCATTGTGATTAGATTTAAGTGATATTTTAAAGTTCTTAGTGGCTTCGTTAAATTTTCTAGAAGCAAACGCTTTCACCCCTGCTTTCTTATTAGGGTTTGTGTTTGATTCTACTAAAATTTTGTCCCCTAAGCTAATCCGTTTTAGTAACGCTATATTATTACTTACCTGATTTTGCAGGAATACTACACACGCAGTTGTTAAGCCAACCAATAATATGGCACTAATCGAGAATCCAATATTCCTCTGCCGCTTAAGTTTATCCTGGGCTTCAGCTAAGATTTGGTTTGCTTGTGTTTGTACCTCTAAAGCCTTTCTTTCCTTTCTTTCTGCCTCTAAAGCTTTTCTTTCTGCCTCAAAAGCGATTTGAAGTTCTCTATTTTCCAACTCTCGGCTAGCAGCTAAGAATTGATAATCTTGATCGCTCAATCTTTTACCAGCTGCCCATGTCTGGGCATCTTGCAATGCTTGCCGTCGCAGCAGCCGGGATTCGTCTTGATAGTTAGAATTTACCCATGCTTCTAGTGCTTCCGCATAGGGTCGCAGAGTTGATAATGCTTTTTCAACCCAGCTTTGATTAAAAACAGACTTATAGATGGAGTTGTTAACTATCAATTTGCCTTGCTGCTTTACCACCAAACCTGACAGTCTTAGCTCTATTTGTTCTGGGCTGTCATCTGCTTCTATTTCACCATGTTGTAAAATTCGCTGATATAAACTTAGTAGTTGACTTGTACGCTGTTTGCTCTTAAAAATGCGATCACGAATCGTCCTCAAATGCTCTGGTTCATCCTGAGATTCCCAGTTATCGATAATTTGGCGTTCTACGAACATTTTTACCCACTCTGCCTCACTCAGAGCAGGAATAGGGGATTGAGAACTAACTATTAATTGGCATAACTTTTGGGTAAGAAATGGTTGTCCTCCCGTCCACTCCAATACCTCTTTTAAAATAAATTCGGGATTGTCTGCCAACTTTTCTAACCCCTGAATCAAAGATAATTTGGCTTCCTCTAACTTAAATCCAGTCAAATTAATTGCTTGACCAATATTAAATGGTGTCCGCCGTTTATCAGCAATTAAATCTGATGGCGTTGCCACCCCTAATAGACAAAACGTGAGGCGATTGTATTCTGGATTGTCCACTCGCTGATTATAACAGGCGCGAATAAAGGCAAAAAAGTCATCACTCGGAAAATTTAAACCGAGAACACTCTCAATTTCATCAATAAAAATAACAATATTTTGGGCGATTTGCGCCAGCATCACCGATTCAATAAATTCTCTCAATCTCTCCAAAGGAGACAACCACTCACGTTCGCGCCACCAATTTCTGAAATTGATTTCTAAACTAAAGTCTTTTGTTAGACGATTAGCGATTCCAGTATACCACCGTTCAATAGTTACTTGCTCAACACCACCCATTGAAAGGTCAATGACAGTACAAGCAAATTCTGCTAGTTTTAGCCGACGCATTACTTGAACTCGCAGACTAGATTTCCCAGTCTTACGGGAGTTGAAGACATAACAAAACTTTCCAGCTTTTAGACCTTCATAGAGTTCATCATCTGCCTGCCGCCTTACATAAGTGGGTGCATCTTCTGGTAAAGTACCACTAAATATATATTCGTAAACCATAGATCAACCTAGTTAACTGCTGTGTTCAACCATCGATTTGAAAGCGATTTTCCTATGTTGCTGTCAGACGAACCGAAAAATACTGACGATACAAATTGCATCTCGGACTGCAATCATTACCTTGCATTTGTACCAAACCCATCCTGTTTAATTTAAATGCCTCAGCAGATTCTAGTGTCACAGGGTTGTTTGTCGTCATTACTTGGTGTAAAGCTGCTGCTAGTTCTGGATATTGTTGTACATCCCCCAACTGTTTTCGCAAGTAATTACCAAATGGACTTGCTTCTGTGTCAGCCATTTGCAAAAGGTTCAAGAGCGTGTTTTCCTGACTTTTAAGATAATCAAAAGCTATCTGTACTAAATAAGGATGTCCTCCTACGATAGCCATCAGTTGCTCAACGTCATAGTTGCTTAACCAATCAAGTCCATTTTGCTGTACTAAATCCTGCACTTGCTCTTGGTTAAATTCTGGTAAAAAAATAGTCTCTCCTACGCCAGCAAGAGGTGAGGAGAGGATATTTAGTGAGCGATAAACATCTGTAGAATGTACCAATATCAACCGAAGATTTTTCCAAATCGCACCTCGGTCATCGCTCCTCCTCGCCATGTCATGCCAACCTCGTAACAAGCAACAAAAATCATTGGCAATAGCAGAGTGTTCAAAAACTCGATCCACTTTATCCAAAGCAAGTACCAAAGGAGAAGTGCATTCTACTAACAGATACTCCTCGAAGTAAGCTGTGGTGTTATCGTTACAGCCAAAAATGTCGTCCCAACGATTATTCAACTCGTTAGGCAGCCCTAGTAGCCTACCTACGCTTACACAAAACCATTGAGAAAATTTACATATATCTTTAAATACTGTACTATCCGGTAGCTCAAAACTCAATGTTACAGTTTTATAGTTCTGCTTTCTTGCTTCAATGAGAATCCGATCGAGAAGTAAAGTTTTACCCATCTGCTGAGGTGCTTTGATGCGGATGAGCGCTCCTAACTGTTGTATAGCCTCGTAACAGCGAGACTCAACGGGTGGGCGCTCTACATAACAGGTAAAAGTTAAAGGAACTGAACTCTCATTCAGTTCTGCTTTTGGTGCTAATTCATCTAGTTTAGATTTGCGTATTCCATGCCACTCGTCGTAAGCAACAATATCTATTGGTTGCAATTTAAACACCTTAACAATACTTTCGATAGTGTTTTTATCAACCTTATCTTTAAGAAACCGCTCATATGTATCAAGACTTACCTCTGCTTTATCCGCAAGAGCTTGACGAGACCAACCATTATTAATTCTCTGAGATTCAATTATTTCTATTCCTTCTTTAGTAGCTTTAACACCACGATATCTGCGATTCTGATTCATAAGTGGCGGCTCAGTAGACTTACGGATAATAATACTATAGCTACTTTGAGAGATCGTTCTCAAGTGTAAATAAGTGCAGATAACATATCTGCACTTATCTGCGGCGGGGCAAACGCACGGTATTTCTGAACCCCTTGCTGGATAAGGATATTGACGAAAAAATTGGCTCAATCAAAAAAAGCCGAAACCCTTGCTATTAAAGGATTTTTATACTTTAGATGCGTTTGCCCGGTTATCTGCGGTGATTTGCCCCTTTCAGAATATTACCTTTCTAGATATTTTGATTATGCAGAGGTGCTTAAACAGTGAGAATTCAGTTTTGATACTTTTAGCAGATAGTCACAATAGTACAGCAGTAGCGAGTCCGCGTATAGCATTGGGGTTTTATATCAGGCAACACTCAATGGTTGCGCTTGTGAACGCCGCGCTGAGATTAAATACAAGGTATAAAATGCACTTTGCGCTTTGGTGAGGAGTCTGAATTCCTTATGCCTCTTGTGCCAGTTCCTAGTCCTTAGTTACATACTCAATAAAACATCAATGAAAACTATGACGCTAACGTTAAAAAACCTAGCTTGCATGACTACAACCACAGTCTTTTTTGGACTAACAATAGGATTTTCTAGTATAAAGCCAACTTCAGCTAAATCTCTATCAACAACCCCATCCACAACAGGTTCTCAAAATTTATCATTTACCATTGCTCAAAATACTCCACAACTAATAGATGCTAAGACTCCCATTTATGGAGCTTGGAAACTACGTTATAGCGTTGATGGCATTGTTTATGAGAGTTTTCTGAAAATGCAAGGCAACTCCGGAACCATGAGGACTCGTTTTTTCAGCCCTAATGTAGATCGAACTGAAATTGTAGACCAAACTATGCAACTTCGTTCTTCTGCCGAAGGATTAATCTTGTTAGGTTCTCATCCCGTCTATGGTGGAACTACTATTTCACATCCTACTTATAGTCCTGATAATTTTTTATTCCGAATCAATCCAGATGGCTCAAAAGAAGTTTTTACTTGCGATTATCTTAAGCAGTGTTCACCTGTAAATTTAGAAACGCTCTGATTCTGAACGTTTAACTAGAACATTCGTAATCAGCGTTTATTAACTAATTAAATTGGACTAGAAATATGCTTTCCCTTACTCGTTATCAATGGACAGTTTTTTTTGCTGCGTGGCTTGGTTGGGGCTTCGATTTATTTGATAGTTTGCTATTTAGTTACGTAGCACCAAACTGTGTACCAACTCTGTTAGGTTTACCAATTGGTTCTTTTGAGGCTAAAGCTGCTACCCTTTTTTGGACTGGATTATTGACTTCAATATTATTATTAGGCTGGGCAGCAGGAGGCATTCTTTTTGGTATGCTTGCCGATCGCATTGGTCGTAGTAAGACGATGATGCTGACCATACTCTGTTTTTCCCTTGGTACAGCTACTTGTGCTGTTGCACCTAATATAGCAATCTTAATTCTTTCGAGAGTTATTGCCAGTTTAGGACTTGGAGGAGAGTGGGCAGCAGGAGCGTCACTTGTAGCTGAGGTGATGCCAGAGCGATCGCGGGTAGAAGCTGGAGCGCTTCTTTACACATCCGCTCCAGTTGGTCTAACTTTAGCAACACTAGTGAATCTACTAGTTGCAGGAGTCTTGTTCAAGAACAACCCCGAAGTTTCTTGGCGCTTTGTCTTTTTATTTGGCTTACTTCCCGGTGTAGTTGCCTTTTTGTTGCGTTACTTCGTCAAAGAGCCAGAATCGTGGCGAAAAGAAGCTAGGAATACGCCTGCACCCAGTATCCAAGAACTATTCAATCACAAAAATTTTCCCCTAACTCGGTGTGGCTTTCTGACAGCAACAGTAGCCTTACTGACTTGGTGGACTTGTAATGGTTTTATTCCAGTAATTTCGGCTGGTTTAGCGCAAACGGCAGCTCTTGCTCAAGATTTAGATAAGGTGGCAACACAAGCACTTATCGAGCAATGGAAAACTATTGCATCCAACAGCTTTAATTTGGGAGGACTAATCGGCACTCTACTGACAGTTCCCCTAGCTAAATACTGGGGACGCAGAAAAATGCTTTTTCTTTACTTTTTACTGTCAGGTCTTGCCTTGATAGTCACTTTCGGACTGAATTGGTCGCCCTATACTCGTCTTTACTTGTACTTCCCGATTGGGTTAACTGTTTTTGGTGTATTTGGCAGTTTCACCTACTACCTACCAGAGCTTTTTCCTACTAGGTTGCGAGCAACAGGTGCTGGTTTCTGTTACAACGTCGGGCGAGTGATAGCAGCAGGTGGCCCATTTCTAGTAGGTGCGATCGCCTCAAGCGGCTCTAATGTTCTCCACAGTGCTTTAGAATTACAGCTTTGGCTAGCTGTTGTACCGCTGATTGGTCTGTTTTGTATGCCTTGGGTAATTGAAACAAAAGCTATTAAGTCGTAAGCATACCCCGCGATAAATCGACGGGGCTTTAGCCACAGATTTGACGGCTATTTCAATAGCCGAGTCGATTTTCCTCCCAGAGCTAAAGCTACTGGGTTTCTAATCTCCCGGAGATTTCTAGATGAGACAGATTTTAGGCGGACGTTATCAAATCATTTGTCTTTTGGGGAAAGGAGGTTTTGGAGAAACTTACTTAGCCAAAGACAGACATTGCCAAGAGCAAATTTGTGTTGTTAAGAAACTTGTACTTGGGACTGACGACCCATTTAGGTTGCAGATAGCAAGACGTTTATTTGCTGAAGAAGCGAAAGCCCTATATAAATTGGGTAGACACGAGCAAATTCCCCAACTCTTAGCTGATTTTGAGGAAAACCAAGAATTTTATCTTGTTCAAGAATTCATTGATGGTCATGACTTAGACCATGAAATTAAACCAGATAAGCAGTTGAGTGAGGCAGTTGTTATTCAACTTTTACAAGATATTTTAGAAGTCTTGGCGTTTGTCCATGACAATAATAAGATTCACCGAGACATAAAACCCTCAAACATAATCAGACGCAAACAGGATAACAAAATTGTCTTGATTGATTTTGGTTCTGTTAAAACAGTTAGCACTCAAATTCACTCTTCTCAGGTTCAGTCTTTAACAGTGCAAGTTGGAACCCCAGGTTATATGCCGGAGGAACAAAAGCAAGGAGAGCCAAAATTAAGCAGTGATATCTATGCAGTTGGAATGGTTGCAATTCAAGCTCTAACAGGTGTAATACCTTATTGTCTTTCAAAAGACCTCAACGGGAAAGTTATCTGGTATCATAGAACACAGGTCAGTAATAGACTAGTGGATATCTTGAATAAAATGGTGCGTTGTAATGCTGACGAGCGTTACAAATCAGCAGTAGAAGTTTTGCAAGAACTTTCTTGCATAGTAGCGCTACAACCACAATTACGACCTTTGCAAAATAATCTAACCCTACCTCTTCAAACACAATCTTTGCAAAACAACCTGACCCTTGCTGCTAATCCGACTTGGGTTAGGCGAAGACTTGAAATTGTAAGGTCTCTGAGGTCTTTACATAAAAGGCTTGTATTTGTTGCACTAGTGTTCATTGCAGCTTTCATGACGATAGTGATCCCAATATTTGCATCGCCGCCAACCTGTCCTTTAAAGTTTGAGGATTATTTAAGTTGTGGAGAAGAAACATTATTTCCACTAGACTCAGCCATCCCAGAAAAACAACAAGGAGTTAATGCCCTGGCACACAAGGATTATAAAAAAGCAATTCCTTTGTTTGAAGCAGCATATAAAAAGCGAAAAAATGACCCAGAGACATTAATTTACCTAAATAATGCTCAACTAGCAGCTGAAAATACAAAGACTTACACAATTGCTGTATCAGTTCCTATTGTTAATAACCAATTGATAGCTGAGGCAATTCTGCGGGGAGTTGCACAAGCCCAAAATGAGATTAACAAAGGGAGAAAAATTAATGGCAGAGGTCTTAGAGTACTAATTGCTAATGATGCTAATAACTCTAAGCAAGCCCGACAAATAGCTGAGAATCTTGTGTCACAGCGAGATATTCTAAGCGTTGTAGCTTACTATGCAAGTGAATTAACTGTAGAAGCTTTGCCTGTTTATCAGCAGAATCATTTAGTATTGATTTCTCCTGGTAGCACTGTAGACCAGATTCGAGAAAAAGTTACTCCAAATGACTTTTTCTTTCGCACTGTACCTAATGCTAGCGTGAGTGCAGAGGCTTTAGCTGACTATCTGCTTAAACAAATCCCTAACCACCCAACAGCAGCAATTTTTTACACTCCCGAAAGTCTTTATAGCGACTCTATGCAGAAGGATTTCCGCAGTAGTTTCCAAAATAAAGGAGGAAAGGTAATAGAGCTAACAAATGCGGAATTTAATTTGTCTAACCACAGTTTCGTATCCCATAACGCTATAGAACAAGCAAAACAAAAAGGAGCCACAGTGCTTGTCCTGTTTCCAGATGGTCAGGTTAACCCTTTCTCTTTCAAAAATACCTTAAGCCTAATTGATGCCAATCAGCAAGAGTCTGTTTTAATGGTAGGAGGATGGGTACTTTACGATACTCAGATTTTACAAAAGGGACTATCCGTTGCAGAAGGTCGCTTAGTGGTGGATGTTCCCTGGCATCGCTTGACCAATCCTAATTCTATTTTTCTCCAAACAGCCAGGGATTTATGGGGGACGCAGCAGGTGAACGCACCTACAGCAATGTCCTATGACGCGACTCTTGCTTTGATAAATGCTTTAAAAAAACTAGACAAACCTGACCGCACTCTCTTACAAAAGACATTAGCTGACCTTCAATTTACTGGAGCTTCGGGACAGATTTCTTTTGTAAATGGCGATCGCAAGCAGTCTACTAATCACTTGGTCAAAATTGTACCATCTAGGTGTTCGTCTTATGGGTATACATTTGTACCTATTGAGTATTCTAATAATCCAGTTGATAGTATAAGGTGTGATATCTAACAAGATAACGGGCCTAACTAGCAATCAGCAATGCTAGTTGAGCCTGTTATTGCCGATCCCAACAAATTACCAAAGACAACCCCGAACTCAGAGGCAAAGGTGGGTGTTGCGCGATTATCAATCAGGTAAACGAGTTTAGTTGCACTGTGAGAACCTGGGATGGCGAGTACACGGTTGGGGTGCAGTATCTGAAGTCATTTGACTATCTACCTGCCGAGTGTGAACAGATGCAGTCCTTGAGCGATCGCATTACTCGAATATATTCCAATACGGTTCAGTTAAGGCTAAGAAGCTGATTAGTGATATGAAATTTCGGAGCTTCTACTCGTTTTCCAGTACCTCTGTGTTTTAGTTTTTTAGAACGAAACTTTGATACAGGTTTTTTCACAACTCTGGGATTAATACGGTGAATTCGTTCGGGTAATAAAGTATCCAGAATCTCTACGGTTAACCAATCGAAAAAAGGGGGAATTCTTCTGATTGCAAATGTTGAAATTTAGGAATGGCACGACGAATGACCCGTAACTCATATCTTGCACCTGAAAACTTGAATGTCAATTCCATGACTAAGTGCCAAGTCTCTCAGACGTTCAATGTTTTGTAAAAGAAGTAACAGCACTAATTGTGGAAATATAGTTTGGAACGCAATTTCTGCGGCTTGTCCCCAATCAGGTAAACTTGTAGCTGCGCTCGTTGTTGATAAGTAAGCCCAATGCGCCAAGATATAGGAGATAAGAGACAGTATCAACCAACGGTAAACGCCTAAAAGTGTTCCTTGTCCAAAACGGTGCAAGCCGAAACGGTGTTTGGCAGTCTTAAACCAACCCTCTATCTGCCCTTCGGGTTCGCCAGTTGCTTCAAGTCGGGGAACCCGCCCAACGCACTGGCTCACCATCGTCGTTTACCCCACCAAGAAATGGTGCTAGCTTTGAGAACCTTGGTAGAGACGACAAATCGTTTTTCATACTTGCCATCATCACGTTTAAAATAGTACCAGGATACAGAAACAGGAAATTTCAACCCGTGAAGGTACAGCTGTTGTCCTCGCTTATGTAGTCGAGCAACACAGCGTCCATCTGTTAATTTACGGGTGCAAGCTATACCAGCAATCACGTGGTAATTCAGCGATAATGATAATCAAATAGGGTGTGGGAACGGTTGCCATTGGCAACTGTTCCCACACCATGAAGCCTTTTATGGTGCTGGCTTCCAATGGGAACTGCCACTACCTACCTATACAATTATCATTTTCATGAAAACTGAAGATTCAGATGTTTTTTAAGAATATTCACTAGACAAATTTGTTAAATAATTATCTATTGCTTACGTAGACTAGTTTATTGTTCCCTTGTCATAGTTTTACGCTCTTTTTCACTAACCTGTGGTTTATCCAGAGAGGTGCAAGATATGAGGTAATGTTCCTGTAAAACTTAGACGCAAAGGAGGAACAGAAGCACTAGTTGCAGCTTGAAACATCAACACTCTGACTGACCAATGCCCCAACAACCAACCATACACTTCTTGTACAACTTCTCGTGGCTTTTGGGAACGAACATGGGTTTTTCGCCCCAAGAGATGTATTTTTAATTCATCTAAGATGACTAATCTTACTTTTGGAAATGCTGCAATTGTTCCAGGACGACTGCTCGGACGACCAAAAACTCTTGCATTTTCTTCGCTGTCTGGGACATCAAAACAGGTGCCATCAATGACTACAATTCTTAGCCCATTTATAAATGCTCCTAATGTCTGTTGTGTCGCCATTGGTCGTATTAACTGATGAAATAATTGGCTCATCACTCTTGCGCCTATTCGCTGCCGAGCTTGTGTGATAGCTGACTTACAAGGTACTCGCCAGTATTTCCCAACCTTAATCCATGCCTCGGAGAGACCATCAATCAAGTTCTTCAGTACATCCCGCATTGAGTCTTTCGACCACAAACTCATAGCGATTACAAGGCTTACCACTAATTGTGCTGGTAATGACCGCTTGCGTTCTTCTTCACTTTGAGTTTTAGCGATCGCCTGTTCAATTGCCGTTGCTGGAATAGCCATTTCGATTGCTTTCAGCAAGTCAGCATTTTGTATCTCAGGAGACACCAACGAAAAATCCCTCAGATGCACGATACTTAATTTCCATTCTTGGGAACAATGCCGAATGGCACTAAGAAAAGCTCTAAGCTATGCTCTGTAATCATTACAGGCATTGATGCCATTAAGCAGTCAAGGAGTAGCTGCGATCGCTATTTTTGTAGGTGCTGTGAAATGGGGGCAGTAAGGGT
>JAESGP010000244.1_pt1 | contig 12851 bp, 8 predicted proteins | sample 9269741 | NCBI WGS metagenome assembly JAESGP01 (sample SAMN15720684, study PRJNA650882) | algae metagenome | isolation source: Desmonostoc vinosum HA7617-LM4 and co-occurring heterotrophs from cave wall | place: USA: Waikapalae cave, Hawaii | collected 2011-05-27
TACCTGGACAAAGGCCAGGAGGGCGACACCTGGTACCTGGAGCGGGTGCGAAAGGGCGCCATCATCAACGGCGTGACCAAGATGCCGTCCTTCGAGGGCACGCTCTCGCAGGAAGCCCTCTGGGCGATCCGGAGCTATCTCGAAGCCAAGCACGAGGGCTAGGCGGCGTGCCGTTCTCAGCCGGCCTGCGCCGCCTCATCCTCGTCGCCCTCGGGCTGGTCTTGGCCGGGCCGGCCTTCCCGCGCCCCCTCGACGAAGTGAAGGCGGCGGGTGAGATCCGCATCGCGCTCTACAGCGACAACGCGCCCTTCTCGAACGAGGAGGCCGGGCGTCAGCGCGGGATCGAAGTCGACCTCGCGAAGGCCATCGCGGAGAAGCTCGGCGTACGCCTCAACCTCCGTCTCGTGGACGCGGGAGAGAATGTCGACGGCGATTTCCGCCTGAACCTCTGGCGCGGCGACCTTGCCGGCTCGACCCTCGCCGATCTCATGCTCCACGTGCCGCACGACAAGATCCTGGCGACGCGCAACGAGCAGATCTTCCTGACGAACCCCTATTTCGATCAGCACCTCGCTTTCGCCTATCGCCGGGACAAGGTCGAGGCCTTCGAAACCTTTGCCGACATCGAGGGTCGCGAGGTCGCGGTCGAGGGCGCGAGCGCCTCCGACATGCAGCTGCTGCTCGCCGAGGGTGGACGCTACCGCTCGGCGCTCAAGCACTTCCGCAACTTCGACGAGGCCGCCAAGGCCTATCTCGCAGGCGAGACCGCGATCCTGGCCGGCACGCGCCCGGCGATCGAGGCGGCGCTCCAGGCGGCGGGGGCCTCGCGGGAGGAGAATCGGATCGTCGAGATCGCCCTCTCGGGCCTCGTGAAGTCGCGCTGGGATCTCGGCGGCGCGGTGCGCAGCGATTCCCGCGACCTGGCCTATGCGGTGAGCGATGCCATCACGGCCCTTACCGCGGAAGGGCGCCTCAAGGCGATTTGCGAGGCGCACGGCGTAAGCTTCATCGCACCCAAGGGTTATTAGCGGGGCGCAAGCGCCGCCATGCCGCGGCAAGTCAGGGCGACAAGTAAGACGTCGAGTGTCTGATTCGGCGGTCGGCGCAGCCTTGCTTGCGAGATCTTGCCGATGTCCTCGGTAATGAGTGTCGCATTCGACTAATGGGCAATATTAAGCCGCCCAATCTGCGCATTACCGTCCACTCCAAGGGGCGCAATCCGAGCAACGGAGGCATTCGACCCTGACGGCGCAGGAGAACCGGCGCCGCGCAACCAAGACGGAGGACACCCATGAGCGTGCGAGACCATCTTCTGACGGCTGCGGGAGCGGTCGCGCTCCTCGTCGCCGCCGCCGCGATGCCGGCCCTGGCCGCAGACGTCAGCGAGCAGGACATCGCCGACGACGCCAAGACCACCGGCGACGTCGTCACCTACGGCCTCGGCCTGCAGGCCCAGCGCTTCAGCCCGCTGAAGACCCTGAACCGCGACAACATCAAGGGCCTGATCCCGGCCTATTCCTTCTCCTTCGGCGGCGAGAAGCAGCGCGGCCAGGAGAGCCAGGCGCTCGTCAAGGACGGCGTCATCTACGTGACCGGCTCCTATTCGCGGCTCTACGCCCTGGACTCGCGCACCGGCGAGAAGCTCTGGGAGTACAATGCCCGTCTCCCTGAGGGCATCCTGCCCTGCTGCGACGTCGTGAATCGCGGCGCCGCGCTCTACAAGGACAAGGTCTATTTCGGCACCCTCGACGCCAAGCTCGTGGCGCTCGACGCCAAGACCGGCAAGGTCGTGTGGCGCAAGGACATCGACGACTTCAAGGCGGGCTACAGCTACACGGCCGCCCCGCTGATCGTGAAGGGCAAGATCATCACCGGCGTGTCGGGCGGCGAGTTCGGCGTGGTCGGCCGGGTGGAGGCGCGCGACGCCGAGACCGGCGAGGTGATCTGGAAGCGGCCCGTCATCGAGGGCCATATCGGCGAGCTGAACGGCAAGCCCTCGACCATGACCGGCAAGGTCAACGAGACCTGGCCCGGCGACATGTGGAAGTTCGGCGGCGGCGCCACTTGGCTGGGCGGAACCTACGATGCCGAGACCAACCTCCTCTATTTCGGCACCGGCAACCCGGGCCCGTGGAACTCGGCCATGCGGCCGGGCGACAACAAGTGGTCGGCCTCGCGCATCGCCCTCAACCCGGAGAACGGCGAGATCGTCTGGGGCTTCCAGACCACGCCGCATGACGGCTGGGACTACGACGGCGTCAACGAGTTCATCCCCTTCGACATGCAGAAGGACGGCAAGACCGTGAAGGCCGGCGCCACCGCCGACCGCAACGGCTTCTTCTACGTCCTCGACCGCACCAACGGGAAGTTCATCTCGGCGACGCCCTTCGTCGACAAGATCTCCTGGGCCAAGGGCATCGATAAGGACGGCCGCCCGATCTACGACCCGGCCTTCCGCCCCTCCGATCCGGCGAAGTCGCAGGACGGCAAGAAGGGCTCCACGGTGTTCGCGGTGCCGAGCTTCCTCGGCGGCAAGAACTGGATGCCGATGGCCTTCAGCCCGGACACCAAGCTGTTCTACGTCCCCTCGAACGAGTGGGGCATGGACCTCTGGAACGAGCCGGTGAACTACAAGAAGGGCGCGGCCTATCTCGGCGCCGGCTTCACCATCAAGCCCGTGTTCGACACCCATATCGGCTCGCTCAAGGCGATTGACCCGACCAGCGGCAAGACGGTGTGGGAGTACAAGAACAAGGCGCCGCTCTGGGGCGGCGTGCTGACGACGGCGGGCAGCCTCGTCTTCACGGGCACCCCCGAGGGCTTCCTGAAGGCGTTCGACGCCAAGACCGGCGAGGAAGTCTGGAAGTTCCAGGTCGGCACCGGCGTCGTCTCCTCGCCCGTCACCTGGGAGCAGGACGGCGAGCAGTGGGTCGGCATCACGGCGGGCTGGGGCGGCGCGGTTCCGCTCTGGGGCGGCGAGGTGGCGAAGTCCACGGCCGGCATCAACCAGGGCGGCAGCTTCTGGGCCTTCAAGCTGCCGAAGACGGTGGCCTCGCGCTAAGCGCTCACGGACGCCGGGGAGCACGCGCTCCCCGGCGTTCGAATTTCGGAGGCGGCATCGCATTCGACTGAGCAGATGTCGAGCCCTCGGAGATTAGGGTACCCACCCATGCATCTCCTGATCGTTGACGATCATCCGCTGTTTCGGGATGCGCTGGGCAGCGCGATCCGCCTGGCCTACCCGGACGCTGGCCTGCACGAGGCCGACAGCATCGCGGGCGCGCTCGCCGCGCTCGCCGCCTGCCGGGGCATCGAGCTGATCCTGCTCGACCTGTCCATGCAGGGGGTCACCGGCTTCGACGGCCTGCTCAGCTTGCGCGCCCGCTTCCCCCGCCTGCCCATCCTGATCGTGTCCGGCCACGAGGACCCGCGCATCATGCGCGAGGCCCTCCACCACGGCGCGGCCGGCTTCGTGCCGAAAGCCGTGGACAAGACCACCCTGACCCAGGCCATCGCCACCGTGCTCAGCGGCGCCCTCTACACCCCGCCCGCGCTGGCCCGCGCGCCCGAGTCAGCGCCCGCCGGCCGCAAGGCGCCGCTCTCCGAGCGCATCGCGAGGCTGACCCCCCAGCAGCTGCGGGTGCTCACCATGATCCGCCAGGGCAAGCTCAACAAGCAGATCGCCCACGAGCTTGGGGTGGGCGACTCCACCGTCAAGGCGCATGTCTCCGAGCTTCTGCGCAAGCTCGAGGTGATCAGCCGCACCCAGATCGTGATCGAGACCGCGCCGCTGGCCTTCGATCACTCCAGCCACGCGCACGCCGGCTGACACAAACCTCACAACGTCGGCGCCGCAACCTGGCCGCGCAGGCCCGTGATCACCGCCTTCAGGACGTCCGAACCCGCATCGCCGGCGCCGCCGGCCCTGGCCGCGTCGATGCGCTCATGGACGAAGGCGAGCTTGGCGATGACCGGCGGCGTCAGCCTGAAGGGATAGAGCGCCGGCTGACCCATGCTGCGGCTGAGCGAGTTGATCGCGTAGGTCAGCGGCAGCCACGCCTCGATCATGCGGCCGAGATCGGCGCTGCGATGGGGATCGAAGTCGATCGTCACCGGCGCGGCGGGGCCCTGGCGAAGCTGCGGGCGCAGGTGGAGCGCAAAGGTGCTCGCCGTCTCCAGCGTGTCGACGATGTGGAGGTAATGCGCCCAGGTCTCGGCGAAATCCTCCCAGGGGTGGCTCGTCGCGTAGGCGCTGACATAGGCCTCCGACCAGTCGGCCGGCGGACCGTAGGCGTAGTGCCGCTGCAGGGCGGAGCCGTAATCCTGGCGCTCGTCGCCGAACAGCGCGCGGAAGCTCCAGAGGCTGCGGTCCTCGCAGACGAGGACGTCCCAGAAGTAATGGGCGATCTCGTGCCGGAAGTGCCCGAGCAGCGTGCGGTAATGCTCGCCGAACAGCATCCGCCGGCGCTCGCGCTCGACGTCGTCGGCCTCGGCGATGTTGAGGGTGATCAAGCCGTTGTCGTGCCCCGTCAGCACGGGAGGCCCGACCCTGTAGCTCTCCGCCGGGTCGACAAGGAAGTCGAAGGCGAGGCCGTTGACCGGGTCCTCGTCCCGGGTCTTCAGCGGCAGGTCGAGGCGCAGCAGCGAGTAGAACAGCCGGTGCTTGGCCGCCTCGATCTGCCGCCAGCGGGTCAGGTTCCAGGCGATGGTCAGGTCCGGCACGACCCGGTTGTGACGGCAGCAGGTGCAGAAGCGGTCCGGGACCTCGTCCGGCACCAGCCAGTTGCAGGCGCCCTCATCGGCATTGGCGCAGAACCGGTACTTCCTCCCGGAATCGGCATAGGCGTGCCAGGCACCCCCCGAAGGCTCCAGTGCCGACATCTCATGCAAGCCGACCACGTAGCCGAGCCGACGCTCGCAGCTCTCGCAGCGGCTGCTTTCGAAGCTGACCGGCTGATCGCAGGCTTGGCATTGGAAGATCTTCATGGCGGCGTCCCGTGCCCTGAAACGCGGGACCCGATGGAACGTTCGCCCGGCGCTGCACGGGTCTTGCTTGATCGCGCCGGATAACCGCGGCCGGGATTCGCCTCGATTCGCTTACGAGCCTACCATGCCGGCCCTTGGAGCAGGCCGCTCCCGAGCACTGCAGGAGCGGTGTCCGGGTCCGCGCCGCCGCCGACGAACCAGCGGGAGCCTTCGTGTCGATCAAAGCCGCCCTGCACCACGTCACCCATTACAAGTACGACCGGCCGATCGCGCTCGGGCCGCAGGTGGTCCGCCTGCGCCCGGCGCCGCATACGCGCAGCCAGATCCCGGCCTATTCCCTCAAGGTGACGCCGGAGAGCCACTTCATCAACTGGCAGCAGGACCCCAACGGCAACTGGCTCGCCCGTCTCGTCTTCCCGGAGAAGACGAGCGAGCTGAAGATCGAGGTCGATCTCACCGCCGAGATGGCGGTGATCAACCCGTTCGACTTCTTCGTGGAGACCTACGCCGAGACCCGGCCGTTCGCCTACGAGGAGGACCTGACGGCCGAGCTGAAGCCCTACCTCGTCACCGACGACGCCCAGGGCCCTGAGATCGACGCCTTCCTCGAGCGCCTGCCGAACGAGACGAACACGGTGATGTTCCTGGTGGCGCTGAACGCCCTGGTCCGCTCGGAGATCGCCTACGGCGTGCGCATGGAGCCGGGGGTGCAGGCGCCGGCCGAGACCCTGAGGCTCAAGAGCGGCTCATGCCGGGATTCCGCCTGGCTGCTGGTCCAGATCCTGCGCCGGATCGGCTTCGCGGCCCGCTTCGTCTCCGGCTACCTGATCCAGCTCGTGCCCGACACCACGGCGGTCGACGGACCGGCCGGCACCACGACGGATTTCACCGACCTCCACGCCTGGGCCGAGGTCTACCTTCCGGGCGCGGGCTGGATCGGCTTCGACGCCACCTCGGGCCTGCTCTGCGGGGAGGGGCACATCCCGCTCGCGGCCACCCCGCATTACCGCTCGGCTGCGCCGATCTCGGGGCTCGCCGAGCCGGCCGGGGTCGAGTTCGGCTTCGAGATGACGGTCACCCGCGTGGCCGAGGCGCCGCGCATCACCAAGCCGTTCTCGGACGCGGTCTGGGCGGCGATGGACGCGCTTGGCGAGCGCGTCGACGCCGACCTCACGCGCCAAGACGTGCGGCTCACCATGGGCGGCGAGCCGACCTTCGTCTCGGTGGACGATTTCGAATCGCCCGAATGGAACGCCGCCGCCGTCGGGCCGACCAAGCGCGGCCTCGCCGACCAGCTCATCCGCCGCCTGCGCACCCGCTTCGCCCCCGGGGGCATGCTGCACCACGGCCAGGGTAAGTGGTACCCGGGCGAGAGCCTGCCGCGCTGGGCCTTCGCCCTGTACTGGCGCAGGGACGGCAGGCCGATCTGGCGCGACGCCGACCTGATCGCGCCCGAGACCGGCCCCCGCGACGCCGATGCCGCCGGGGCGCGGGCGCTCATCGACGGCCTCGCCGCGCGCCTGGGTCTCGGCCCCTACGTCCTGCCGGCCTACGAGGATCCGGTCTATTGGGAAGAGCGGAAGGACGAGCTCCCCGTCAACGTGACGCCGGAGGATGCCAGGCTCGCCAATCCCGAGACCAACGCCCGCATGGCCCGCGTGTTCGAGCGGGGCCTCGGCGAGCCCGCCGGCTTCGCGCTGCCGCTCGCGAGCCTGGCGGTGGGCCGGAAGGATGCGGAGCGAAAGTGGATCTCGGAGGCCTGGGAGTTCCGCCGTGGCCACGCCTTCCTGACGCCGGGCGACTCGCCGGTGGGCTATAGGCTGCCGCTGAGCTCGCTGCCCCACGTCCCGCCCGAGCATTATCCTTATTACCAGCCGCAAGATCCTCTGGAGGACAGAGGTCCGCTGCCCGAGGGCAAACCCGGCAAACCGACGGTCAACGGCTCCGGCGTGACGGGCGTCGCCGTGCGCACGGCGCTGGCGATCGAGCCCCGCGACGGGCTGCTCTGCGTGTTCATGCCGCCGCTGGAGCGGGCGGACGAGTACCTGGAATTGCTCGGTCACCTCGAAGAGGTAGCTGCCGGCTTGCGCCTGCCGCTGCATATCGAGGGCTACGAGCCGCCCTACGACCCGCGCCTCAGCGTCATCAAGGTCACGCCCGATCCCGGCGTGATCGAGGTCAACGTGCACCCGGCCAAGTCCTGGCGGGAGGCGGTGACGATCACCACCGACCTCTACGCCGACGCCCGCGAGACCCGGCTCGGCGCCCAGAAGTTCATGATCGACGGGCGCCACACCGGCACCGGCGGCGGCAACCACGTCGTCATGGGCGGCGCCACGCCCGCCGATTCCCCCTTCCTGCGCCGGCCGGACCTGCTGAAGAGCCTCGTGCTCTACTGGCAGCGCCATCCGTCGCTCTCCTACCTGTTCTCCGGCCTCTATATCGGCCCGACGAGCCAGGCGCCGCGAATGGACGAGGCCCGCCACGACGGGCTCTACGAGCTGGAGATCGCGCTCGCGCAGGTGCCCGCGCCGGGCGAGCCCAACATCCCGCACTGGCTCGTCGACCGGGTGTTCCGCAACATCCTCGTCGACGTCACCGGCAACACGCACCGCTCCGAGATCTGCATCGACAAGCTCTACTCGCCGGACGGACCGACGGGGCGACTCGGCCTCCTCGAGTTCCGCTCCTTCGAGATGCCGCCGGACCCGCGCATGAGCCTCGCCCAGCAGCTCCTGCTGCGCGCGATTGTGGCCTGGGCCTGGCGCGAGCCGCAGACGGGCGGCTGTGTCCGCTGGGGCACGGGCCTGCACGATCGCTTCATGCTGCCGCACTTCCTCTGGATGGACTTCCTCGACGTGCTGGAGGACCTGCGCGGCGCCGGCTACGATTTCGACCCTGGCGCCTTCGAGGCGCAGCGCGAGTTCCGCTTCCCCGTCTTCGGCAAGGTCGAGCGCGGGGGCGCCACCCTCGAGCTGCGCCAGGCCCTGGAGCCCTGGCACGTGCTGGGCGAGGAGGGCGCGATCGGCGGGACGGTGCGGTACGTGGATTCTTCCGTGGAGCGGCTGCAGGTGAAGGTCGAGGGCTTCGTCCCCGGCCGGCACGTGGTCGCCTGCAACGGGCGGCGCCTGCCGATGACGGGGACCGGAACGGCCGGCGAGGCGGTCGCCGGCCTGCGCTTCAAGGCCTGGCAGCCCGCCGCCTCGATGCACCCGACCATCCCCGCCCACGCGCCGCTGACCTTCGACCTCCTCGACGCCTGGACCGGCCGCTCGCTCGGCGGCTGCCGCTACCACGTCGCCCATCCCGGGGGGCGCAACTACGAGACCTTCCCCGTCAACACCTACGAGGCGGAGGGGCGCCGCCTCGCCCGCTTCGAGGCGCACGGCCACACGCCGGGCAAGGTCGCGATGCCGCCCGAGGAGCCGAACGCCGAGTTCCCGCTCACCCTCGACCTGCGCAGACCCGCCCCGCGATGAATTTCGTGGCTGCAGCGCGGGCAGGGGGCCCCTCGGAGGGCCACACCGAGCGGCTGGCGCGCTGGAGCGAGAGCTACCGGCCGCTACCCGGCGTGCCGGACGAGTTCATGGATCCGCAAGGCAGGCCCAGGGGCGCCTGGCCGCGGTTCCTCGACCGCCTCGGGGACTTGGATGAGGCCGAGATCGCGACCCGCTTCGCCTCGGCCGAGCGGCACATCCGCGACACCGGCATCTCCTACCGGATCTACGGCGACCAGCGCGAGCACGCCTGGCCGCTCGGATCGCTGCCTCTCGTCATCGACGGGAAGGAATGGGAGGCCCTGAGCGCCGGCATCATCCAGCGTGCCGGGCTGATGGAGGCCATCCTCGCCGATGTCTACGGGCCCGGCGAGCTCGTGGCCCGGGGCCTGCTGCCGGCGGCGCTGGTCGCCGGCAGCCCCGAGTTCCTGCGTCCGCTGCACGGAATCCGGCCGCCGGGCGGGCGCTGGCTCAGGCTCTACGCCGCCGATATCGGACGCGGCCCGGACGGGCGCTGGCGCGTGCTGGCCGACCGCACCCAGGCCCCGTCGGGGCCGGGCTTCGCGCTGGAGAACCGGCTGGTCCTGGGACGGGCCTTCCCGGACCTCTACGCCGACCTCCATGTCGAGCGGCTCGCCGCCTTCTTCCAGGCCTTCCGGGACGGGCTGATCGCCGGGGCCCGGCGCAGCGACCCGCGCATCTGCCTGCTCACCTCCGGCCCCTTCAGCTCGACCTATGTCGAGCAGGCGGCGCTCGCCCGCTATCTCGGCCTGTTGCTTGTCGAGGGGGACGACCTCGTGATGCAAGACGGCGTGCTCCACGTGCGCACGGTCTCGGGCCTCAAGCGCGCCGACGTGCTCTGGCGGCGGATCGATTCCGACTTCGTCGACCCCCTCGAACTGAACCCGACCTCGCGCCTCGGCGTGCCGGGACTGATCGAGGCCCTGCGCAACGGCAGCCTCGTCGTCGGCAACATGCCGGGTTCGGGCCTCCTCGAATCCGGGGCGCTCGCCGCCTACCTGCCCGGCATCGCGCGCCATCTCCTCGGCGAGGATCTTCAGCTCGGCGGCGTGAAGACCTGGTGGTGCGGCGACCCGCGCGCCCTCGTCCATGTCCGCGATCGGCTGGACGGCCTCGCCCTGCGGCCGGTGGCGACCCCGCCGAAGGGCATGGCGCGGGATGCTATCATGGGGCCGCAAACCATCGGCGCCGAGCGCGCCCGGGTGCTGGCCGCCCTCGGCGGCCGCCCCTTCGACTACGTGGCGCAGGAATCCTCGCCCCTCTCAACCACACCGGGATGGGAACGGGCGGGGGAGGGGCTGCGGCTGGTTCCCCGGCCCTTCGCCCTGCGGGTCTTCGCGGCGGCGACGCCCGACGGCTGGCGGGTGATGCCGGGCGGCTTCTGCCGCATCTCCGAGCGCCCGGACGTCGAGCCCGTCGAGATGCGGGCCGGGATCAAGTCGGCCGATGTCTGGATCCTGTCGGATCGCCCCGTCGAGCCGGTCTCGCTCCTGCAGCCCGGTGGGCCGCGGGTGCGCCGGATCGCGGGCCATCTGCCCTCGCGGGCGGCGGACAACCTGTTCTGGTTCGGCCGCTACGTCGAGCGCGCGGAGGCGGTGATCCGTCTCACGATCGCCCATCTCGGCCATGTCGGCGACGCGGTCGTGGCCGACATGGCCGGCGACGCCAAGGCGCCCACCGCCCTTCGCATCCGCGCGCTCCTCGACGAGTGGCACGCGGTGAGCGCGCCGGATCTCTCCACCGCAGCGCTCGCGCGGGAGGCGCTGAGCGGCCGCGCCCTCTACGGCTCGGCCCTGTCGCACAGCCTCGCGGCGCGCAACAACGCGGCCTCCCTGCGCGAGCGCCTCTCGGGCGAGGCCTGGCGCGTGCTCACCGACCTGCGCGAGCTCCTCGACCTCGACGAGGGGCGGGACGGCACCGGCGCGCCGGAGATGGCCGAGGCCCAGCTCCTCGGCCTGGCCGAGCGTGCGCTCAGCCACATCGCGGCGCTCTCGGGGCTCGCGGGCGAGAACATGAACCGGACGGTGGGCTGGCACTTCGTCGATCTCGGCCGGCGCATCGAGCGGGCGATCAACACCTGCACCTTCGCCGTGAGTTTCGCCGGCGACGCGGCGAGCGCCGAGGACCTCGCCGTAATGCTGTCGCTGTGCGATTCCCACATCTCCTACGGGGCGCGCTACCTGCACGGCGTCGCCCTCGACCCCGTCCGCGACATGGTGCTGCTCGACCCCTACAACCCGCGCTCGGTGGCCTTCCAGATCGAGGCGATCACCCGCCACCTCGCCGAGCTGCCGGCGCTCCGGGTCGACGGCATCCCCGAGCCGCATCGGCGCCAGGCGCTCCAGCTCGCCAGCGCCTTCTCGACGGGCGAGCCGGCCGAGTTCGACGGCGCGGCGCTCGCGCGCTTCGAGAACGCCCTCGAGAGCCTCGCCGACGCGATCGCGGGCCGCTACTTCCCGAACGGGCCGCACGCGCTGCGGCCCGAGAAGCTCGTGGGGCTCGCGTGATCTACACGCTGCGCCACCTGACCCGCTACCGCTACGGCAAGCCCGTCCGCTTCGCGCGCTGCGCCATGCGGCTGAGGCCGCGCGACGGCGAGGGCCAGACCGTGCTTGAGAGCCAAGTCACGATCGACCCGGAGCCGCGCACCCGGGTGGTGCGCCACGATTATTTCGGCTCGGAGACCGTCTCGGTCACGATCGACACGCCCCATAGCGAGCTGCGCGTCGAGGCGCGCTCCCGCGTCCGCGTCGAGCGTCCGCCGCTGCCCGAGCCAGAAACCGGCGCACCCTGGGAGCGGGTCAGGGAGGGGGTTTTGGCATCCCGCGCCCTCGGCCCCGATGCGGCAATCCACTACCTCTTTCCCAGCGCCCGGGTGCCCCTGGTGCCGGCGGTGACGGACTATGCGCGCGCGAGCTTCCCGCCCGGCCGCAGCGTCTATGGCGGGGCTTTCGATCTGATGCAGCGGATGCGGGCCGATTTCCGGTTCGACGCCAAGGCGACCAACGTGCACACGCCGCTCGCCAGGGCCTTCGCGCTGAGGGCCGGGGTCTGCCAGGACTTCGCGCATATCATGATCGCGGCCCTGAGGGGCCTTGGCCTGCCGGCGGCCTATGTCAGCGGCTACCTGCGCACGATCCCGCCGCCGGGCCGCCCGCGCCTGCGCGGCGCCGATGCCAGCCACGCCTGGGTCTCGGTCTGGTGCGGGGAGGGCTGGATCGGCCTCGATCCGACCAACGGGATCGGCGTGCGGGACGACCACATCCTGGTCGCGCGCGGGCGGGACTACACCGACGTCTCGCCCATCGACGGCATCGTGTCGTCCTCGGGCTCGCAGAAGCTCAAGGTCGAGGTGGACGTGATCCCGGACGGAGAGCCGATGCCGGAGGCAGTCGAGACCCTGGAAGAAGCAAGCTGAGCCGCGGACAAGAACTTGCGATTATTCCGTGATCGCAGTAATTTCGATCTCGACCTTCATCTCAGGTCTCAGCAGACCGGCCACGATCACGATCGTGGCGGCCGGCCTGATCGCCGCGAGGACGCGTCCGCAGACGCCGAGCACCGCCTCGGCATCGTTGCGGTCGGTCACGTAGTAGGTCGCCCGGACGATGGCGTTCCGGGAGGTTCCGGCCTCTTCGAGGACGGACGCGATCGTGCGCCAGCACGCCTCGGCCTGGGCGCCCGCATCCTCCGGCATGGTCATGGTCGCGTAATCGTAGCCGGTCGTGCCGGCGACGAAGACGAAGCCGCCCTGCACGACGGCACGCGAGTAGCCGTAGGCCGCCTCGAATGGCGAGCCGGACGCGATCAGGCGCCGTTCGCTCACCCGCGCCGGAGCGCTTCGAGCACCTTCGCCCCCGGCCGGCCCGTGGCGGGCATGCCGAGCTGGCGCTCCACCGCCTTGATCGCGTCGCGGGTCTTGGCGCCGACCCGGCCGTCGGGCTCGCCGACATCGTAGCCGCGCGCGGCGAGCCGCACCTGGAGGTCGCGGCGCTCGGCCCGCGACAGCGGCGGGTCGTCGGTCGGCCATTCGGCCTGGATGCCGGGACGGCCCTTGAGCCGGTCCGACAGCACGGCGATGGCAAGGCCGTAGGATTCGGCGGCGTTGTAGGAATAGATCGCGTCGAAGTTCTTGGTCACGAGGAAGGCGGGGCCGTCGACGCCCGCCGGCACCAGGATGCCAGCCGGACCTTCACCGGTGAGCGGGCGCCCGTCGATCCGGGTGACGCCGAGCGAGGCCCAATGCGCGACCGCATGCTTGTTCTTGCGGCCCGCGGCCGCGGCGTTGAAGCCGCGCGGCAGGCGGACCTCGTAGCCCCAGGGCTGCCCGTTCGACCACTTGGCGGC
>JAESGP010000245.1_pt1 | contig 12585 bp, 10 predicted proteins | sample 9269741 | NCBI WGS metagenome assembly JAESGP01 (sample SAMN15720684, study PRJNA650882) | algae metagenome | isolation source: Desmonostoc vinosum HA7617-LM4 and co-occurring heterotrophs from cave wall | place: USA: Waikapalae cave, Hawaii | collected 2011-05-27
CATCACGAAGAGCGGCGTGCCATCGATGGTGCCGTAATAGTGGCGGAACGGCACCTCGCCGAGCATCGCCATCTCGCCCCGGCGCGTCTCGTGCAGCACCTTGCCCGGCTGGGCATCGGCCGACGGGTCGGCGGCCTTGGCCTGGGTGGAGGCGAGGTAGCGCAGCACGCCCTTGCCGAATTTCGGGTCGATCCATAGCGCCATCATCGCGGTGATGATGCCGTCGCGGCCGAACACGGTGGAGTACCAGGGAATGCCCGCGAAGGGGTAGATGCCCTCCGGCGTGCGGCTCGCCAGCATGTAGAGGTCGGCAGTGGCGCGGCAGGCGGCCTCGTTGAACTGATCGTTCGAGGAGATCACCGTGGTGATGCCGGCGGTGAGCTGGCGCAGGTCGCGGCGGGAATCGCGGTAGGCCCGGGCGAAGACCACGCCCTCGGCGAGGCCGCGCGGATGGCGGGCGCCCGCGTTGCTGCCGGCCGCCCGCGAGAGCCCGGCAGCGGCGTCCTCGCCGACCAGATCGGTGGCCGGCGCGCTCGTGTAGGCGCGGTGCGACTCGAAGACGACGCGGATGAACAGCGACGCCTTCTCGCCCGGCGCGAGCGAAACCGCAAAAACCGCCTTGCCCGGCTCAATATGCTTCGGCTTCGGCCCGAAATGGAGGTTAGTGGTGCGAACCATTTCGTCGAGGCCGACGTAGCGGAACTGCACCTCGGATTCGCTCGCGACCTGGACACTGCGCTTGCCCCGATGCGCCCGGTCCATCCCGCGCACCTCGAAGAGGTCACGGAAATCGGCGTCGAAGGTGATGGCGATCGTGAGGTGGCGGTGGCGCGAATCGTAGTTGCGCAGGCCGATCCGGTCGTAGCAGGCACCCCGGAACAGGAATTTGGTGCGCTCGATCGCGATCAGTTCGCGAGGGATCGATGTCTCGTCCTGCGCATCGATCCGGATGTCGGGCGTCGTCATGTCGACGCTCAGGGCGCCGTTGTCGTCCTGCATCACGGAGGAGAGCAGCAGCGGGCGCTGGTCCTCGATGGTGAAGTGCAGCCGCGAGAGGTAGCGGGTGTCCTGGAAGTAGAGCCCCTCGGGGCCGGGCAGCACGCCGATGTCGCCGTAGCTGTCAAGGACGGCGAAGGCCTCGCCGAACTTCAGCGAGCGCAGGGGCCGTTCCACGAGGGAGGTCTGCGCCTCGATATGGTACTGCGGCAGAACCTCGTCGGCATCCTGGAATCCCAGGGGCGAGCGCCCCTCGCGTTCAGCCATTTCCGCCATCGCCTTGAGGTCGTTTGCCGCCATGCTTTCACGTCTCCGGAAGTGAGGGGCAGGAACTCTGGGCCGCGAATCGAAGGGCCGCCGGATCGCTTATGCGACACGACGGCCCTCAACGGCAGCCCCGAGGGGTAATCTTTCGGCACCGGCCCATGCTGGACCGGCGCCGAGATTGTCAGGCCGGCATCGCCGCCGCCGTCAGGGACGGGCGCGAGGATCCGTTCAGGTCGCCGTATTGCGGGGCGAAGGCCGCCGCGTTCGGAAGCTGAATCACGTTGCCCTCGGCCGCAAGCAGGGTCTCGTAGGCATTCACGTATTTGTGCACCATCTTCTCGGCGGTGAACCCGCCCTCGAAGTGGCGGCGCACGCCAGCGCGGCTCATCGTCTTGACCCGGTGCACGGCCTCGACCGCCTCATCCAGGGTGTCGACCACGACGCCGCTGACGCCGTCGGCGATCACTTCCGGCACGGAGCCGTTGCGGAAGGCGATTACCGGCGTGCCGGCCGACATCGCCTCGATCATCACGAGGCCGAAGGGCTCCGGCCAGTCGATCGGGAAGGCGAGCGCCAGGGCGTTGCCCAAAAAGTCCTTCTTCTGCTCTTCGTTGATTTCGCCGATATACTCGATCAGCGGGTGGTGGATCATCGGCTCGATGACCTCGTCCCAGTAATCCTGGTCGGCCTTGTCGACCTTTGCGGCGATCTTCAGCGGCACGCCCGAGCGCTTGGCCATCTCGATGGCGCGGTCAGGACGCTTCTCGGGCGAGATCCGGCCGAGGAAGGCGAGGTATCCGCCCTTGGCCTCGGGGTAGAACGGGCAGTTCTCCTTGGGCAGGCCGTGATGGATGGTCGAGAGCCAGTTCGCGTTCTTGGGCATCGGCAGGCGCTGATGGTCCGAGATCGAGACCAGCGGCATTCCCGTGAAGGTGCGGTAGACCGGCATGAAGTCCGGCACGTCGAGGCGGCCATGCATCGTCGTGAGGCACTTGTGATTCAAGTCCTCGAACATCGGATACTGCAGCAGGTCGATGTGGAAATGGAGCACGTCGAACTCGTGCGCGCGCCGCCGGATCTGGTGCAGCATCGCGAGGTGGCTCGCGGTATGGTCGCGGTAGCCGAGCAGGCGCAGGCCCTCCGGCGTGCAGGCCGCGAGCTTGGCCGAGGTCTCCGAATCGCCGCTGGCGAACAAGGTCACGTCGTGACCCTGGCGGACGAGTTCTTCGGTGATCCAGGACACCACGCGCTCGGTGCCGCCGTAAAACTTCGGAGGTACGGCCTCCGACAGCGGAGCGATCTGGGCAATGCGCACGAATTGTCTCCTATGAGGTCGAATGTTGCGCCGAATTAACGCGATCCGGCCTGAGTGGGACATGAACGAAACCGACGGCCAAGGTTATGGTTCCGCAGCGCACCAATCCGCTACAGGGATTTCATTTGACAGGATGGATGTCCCCGAAATCCCGCGCCTGTATGGGTGATCCGGCCGTTACGCTGCATGGCCGGGACGCCCCATAGCCAAGACGGGGAAAGGGCCCTGCCGGTTCCGTCAAATCGACTCGCTCGCGACCAGGGCGAAGGCGAGGAAGTCGACGGATCTCGCGCCGGCGCGCAGCAGCACGCGCGAGGCGGCGTTCGCGGTTGCACCCGAGGTCATCACGTCGTCGACGAGGATCACCCGTCGGCCCTGGAGCCCAGCCCTTGCCCTGTCCGGCACCCGGAAGGCGCCCTGAAGGTTCGCCGCGCGGGCGGGACGACTGAGTCCCACCTGCGGCCGCGTCCGCTTCACGCGGGCGAGTACCCCGGCCTCGACGGGAAGGGCGGCGATGCGGCCGACGCCGCGAGCGAGCAGGGCCGCCTGGTTGAAGCGGCGCCGCCACAGGCGCGACCAGTGCAGCGGCACGGGGACGAGGCAATCCGCCTCCTCCAGCAACTCGGCTCCGGCCGCGGCCATCATCCGCGTCATCGCGGCGGCGAGATCGAGGCGGTCCTCGTATTTCAGCCGATGCACGAGGTCGCGGGCGACGCCGTCGTAAAGGGTCACCGCGCGAGCCCGGCCGAAGACGGGCGGGTCGGCGATGGCGCGAGGCGAGAGCAGAGGCCCAAGATCGATCGCGAAGGGCGTCCCGAGCCGCTGGCAATAGGGCCGCTCGATCAGGCGCAGGCCCGACCAGCAGGATGGGCAGAGCGCGTGCGCATCGCCGACCGCGCCGCCGCAGGCGACGCAGGTCGGCGGATAGACGAGCCCGAGCATCCCGGCCAAGGCCGAGCGGGCGCCATTTCGTAGAGCTCGCGCCGCGTCCATGCTCGCCGGTCGTCACCCCCGTGATGGAGCCCCACCATCGGCGCGGCTCCCGGGCCGGCAGTCAAGGTTGGCGCCCAGGCTATCCCCGGGCGTGTGACGGGTCGTGGAGCCGCCCGCCGCCTCCGCGTCGCTCCCCCTGGCGGACGAGGGCAGCGGCGAGGCCGGCCGCGACCGCGTCTTCCGTGAGGGCCCGTCCCCAATCGGAGGCCGAGCGCGTGGTGCCGCCGCGGGCCTTGCGGCCGATGAGCGTCCCGGCGACCGCCCCCGCCATGCCGATCAGGCCTGCCGTGGTCGGCGAGGTGCCCCTCCCGGCGAGCGCCGCGCCGCCGACGGCGCCGATCGCCAGGCGCACCGCGACGGAGGCCGGGATTCGGCGATCGGGCGCGAAGGGCATCTTGTCCCCCGCCATCTCGGCCAGGGCCATGGCGCTGGCGAGGCCGCGCGCTTCGGGGCTTCCCGGAATCCACTTGACGCGCGAACGCCCCTCCGCGGCGGCGAAGCTCAGCGCGGCGCAGGCCGTCATGCTGCGCATCCCCGTCACGAAGCCGATGCCGAACGAGGCCCAGTAATTTTCCATCACGCCTGCTCCTTCGCCTTTGCGGGGACAAGCCGCGGGCGGGGCGGATGGTTTCGGCGCAGCGAGGGCTTAGCGCATGTGATCCGCGGCGGGAGGCTTTCGGCGGTATGGAGGATGCCCGTCAACGATGGGCGGTGCCGCGAGGAGCATGATGATGGATGCGCGGAACGGCGGTAGGACCGGATTCCCGATTTCGGCCGCGATCCTGTTCGGCCTCGGCATCGGCGGATTCTTCGACGGGATCGTCCTCCATCAGATCCTGCAATGGCACCACCTCGTCACGAGCGCCGGATATCCGCCTGACAGCGTCGAGAACCTGAAGATCAACACCCTCTTCGACGGCCTCTTTCACGCCGCCACCTACCTCTTCACCCTGGCCGGCCTCGTCGTGCTCTGGCGCTACGCGCGGCGGAACCACGTCCAATGGTCGGGCCTGCTGCTGCCGGGCGGACTCCTGATCGGGTTCGGGCTCTTCAACCTCGTCGAGGGGGTGATCAACCATCACCTGCTCGGCCTTCACCACGTCAACGAGACGGTGCCGCGCGAGCAGTGGATCTATTGGGATGTCGGCTTCCTCCTATGGGGCGCGGCGATGCTGGTCGGCGGCTGGATCATGCTGAGGCGCGGAAGGGCGCGCACCCTGGCTGGAGCGAGTTCGTAAGAGGCTTTCGACTTCGAGCCCGGACAAGGTGGCGGTTCGCGCCGGCGCCTCCATCTACCGGCGATGGCCCATCCCCCGCCCCTCTTCGACACCGCGCTCGCGCGCCGACGCCTCGCGCGGGCCAGGGCTGCGGGCTATGCCGACTTCCTGCTCGCGCGCCTGGCCGACGATCTCGACGACCGGCTTGGCGCGGTGCTGCGGCGCTTTCCCCGCGCGCTCGATCTCGCTACGCCGACGTCCATCGCCGCGGACCGCCTGCGCCGCGATTCGCGAATCGACACGCTCATCCGCCTCGGTACTGTCGCCTGGGAGCCCGGGTGGGGCCTCCTCATCGGCGATCCCGAGGCGCTGCCCCTGCGCAGCGGCGCGTTCGATCTTGCGGTGTCGCTTCTGGCGCTCCAGCACGTGAACGACCTGCCCGGCGCCCTGGTCCAGCTTCGCCGGGCCTTGCGGCCGGACGGGCTCTTCATTGCCGCTCTGCTCGGCGGCCGGTCTCTGTTCGAGTTGCGCCAGGCCTTCGGCGAGGCCGAGAGCGAGATGGAGGGCGGGATCAGCCCCCGCGTGGCACCTTTCGCGGAAGTGCGCGACCTCGGCGGTCTGCTGCAGCGGGCGGGCTTCGCCCTGCCCGTCGCCGACACCGAGACGCTGACGGTGCGATACGACGATCCCTTCGCGCTGATGCGCGACCTGCGCGCCATGGGCCTGACCAACGTGCTGACCGAGCGCCGCCGTACGCCGCTCCGCCGCGCGACCCTGATGCGGATGGCCGCGATCTATGCCGAGCGCTTCGCCGATCCGGACGGGCGTCTGCGTGCGACCTTTGAGATCCTCTGGCTGTCCGGCTGGGCGCCCCATGAGAGCCAGCAGAAGCCGCTCAAGCCCGGCAGCGCCAAGGCGCGCCTCGCCGAGGCCCTCGGCACGACCGAGCAGAATCCAAGCAAGGGGAGCGAACGATGAGGGAACCCGGACCGGATCATCCGATCACGATGACGCCGCATCCCAAACGCGTCAGGGTTCGACTCGGGAGCGTCATCGTCGCCGAGAGCGCCACCGCCCTGACACTGAAGGAGGCGCATTACCCGCCCGTCTTCTATCTCCCGCGCGCCGACGCCCGAATGGAGCATTTCAGGCCGAGCGCTCGCCGGACGCATTGCCCGTACAAAGGCGACGCGGCCTATTTCAGCCTGCAGATCGGCGACCACGTGCGGCCGGACGCGGTCTGGAGCTACGAAGACCCCTTCCCCGCCGTCGCGGCGATCAGGTGTCACCTCGCCTTCTATCCGGACAAGGTCGACGCGATCGAGGAGGTGCCGGCCTGAGCGGTCTCAGCGCCCAAGCACCGCTGCCACCGCGCGGGCGGCCCGTTCGCCCTCCTCGTAGGCGCCGCCCGCGGTTCCCCATTGCAGCCGCGAGAGCGCCTCGCCCGCGAACCAGATCCGGTCGGCGATCGACTCATGCAGTGCCCGCCGTGCGCCCGCATGGCCGGGCGGGACAACGGCCCAGGAGCCGCGCGACCAGGGATCGTGCCGCCATTCGCTGATCGCCGGGATCGTGAGGTCGCGCAGCGCTCGGCCGCCGAAATGCTCGGCGAGAACGGTCCGGACGAAGCGGCGGGTGCCGTTCGGGCCGCTGCGGCGAGCGTCGAGCCTCGCGCAGGATGGCAGGTCGAGTTCGAAATAGTGGAAGGGCGTGCCATCCAGCCGGGTGAGCAGGCCCGGCGGCTTGTGCCGGCCCCCGACGACGCTCGCGAGCCGATCCGCCCCGCGGAAGGGACTCGAGGGCCAGTGCAGCACGGCGTGCTCGTAGATGCCGGGCCGAAAGCCGTCGATCGCCTCGCGCACCGCCTCCGGCAGCGCGGGTGTGAACGCCGGCCCGTGCCGCAGCACCATCATCGGCAAAGTGACGATGACCGCCCTCGCCGTGATCGCGGTGCCGTCGACGGTTTCGACCCGAACCCCCGGATCCGACCAATCTATGCGGGTCGCGGGCCGTTTGAGGGCGATCGGAAGCCCTTGGGCGAGGCGGGCCAGGTAGCCGCCGTAGCCGCCGGCGATGAAGCGGTTGTCGCCGTACTCCATGCTCGGGAAGTCCTGGAGCGACACCTCGTCGAGGGGCCGTCCCGACACGAGGCCGTGGACCAGGGCGACCCGCTCGCCCCAGGGTCCCAATCCGGCAGGCAGCGCGCGGGCCGCCGGCCTGTCCGAGCCGCCGCGGGCCGCTTCGGTGGTGAGGAAACGGTCGGTGACCGCGAAGGCCCGCCCGTGCGCCGCCGCTTCGGCGGGGCGGCCGGGGCGGCGGCCGACCCAGAGATGGCTGTGCTGCGCGGCGACGCGCAACGGTTCGCCCCGCGCGGTGCCGAGTTGGACGAGCGGGTTGATCGGACCGGCATGGAGCCAGTGCGCCCCAAGGTCGACGGCATGGCCTCGCAGGTCGGTCGTCACGGTGCGGCCTCCCACACGGCCGCGCGCCTCGATCACCGCCACCCTGACACCGCGGCTGACGAGCAGCCGCGCTGCCGCGATACCCGCCGCACCCGCACCGATGACGACGACCTCGGGATCGGAGGGCAGCTCGGCGAAGCGCGGCGCGGTCGTCGGGCGAAAGCGCTCGTGCTCCGGCCGCGCGATGCGGTTCAGCATTTTCCGCGATCGATCATCGCGTCGCCGCGCCGCCCTTCGGATCGAATATTTCCACGATGCCCGAGCGGTCGCCGCCGGGCTTCGGACTGCCCACCAGGGTATAGATGCGGCCCCCGTGTGTGACGGCACCGAAGCCGTGACGGGCCGTCGGGAGCCGGGCGAGGCTGCGCCAGAAATTGCCCGGCAAGTCGAAGGCCTCCACGGCGTCGTAAGTCTTCAGGTCCGATTCGCCGCCGATCACGTAGACGTCCTGCCCGAGCGCCGCGGAGGCAGCCCCGCTCCGGCGCGTCGGGAGCGGCGCAGCCGCTGCCCAGGAATCCCTGGCGGGATCGTAGATCTCGTTGGCCGCGAGGTTCTCGGCCGGGTTCCCATCGACGCGGCCGCCGATCACCAAGAGCCGGCCCCCGGAGGCCTGGACGGAGAGGTGGTCGCGCGGCGTCGGCAGGGGCGCTGCTTTGGTCCAGGTGTCCGTCGCCGGATCGTAGATCTCGTGCGCCGGATCGTTGGTCCGGCCCGTGATGCTGCCGCCGACGACGTGGATGCGGTCGCCGATGGCGGCGGCACCCCCGGCCGCGCGGGCAGTGGGCAGCGGGGCGCGGGGCTCCCAGACCTTCGTTCCCGGATCGTAGGACCAGACCCGGGCGGTCGCGTCCCAGCCGTTGACGTAGCCGCCGAACACGTAGATCCGGCCGCCGTGACCGACGGCCATGGTGTGGTGGACCGGATAGGGGAAGGCTGCGCCCTTCTCCCAGGTATCGCGGCTTAGATCGTAGACCAGCAGCTCCGTCGCACCGTTGAAGTCGCCGATGACGTAGGCCTTGCCGTCGATGGACGCGACCGCGACCTCCGAGCGCTCGGCCGGCGCCGAACTCGCGCCGGCCCAGGCGCCGACCTCATGAGCGATCGCCGGCTCCCCGGCGATGAGGGCGAGCAGGGCGAGGGCTGAGAGGGTGCGCGTCATCCAACCATCTCCGATCAGGCCGACGACGTTCCAACGTCCGGGCCCGGGAAAAGTGCGGATCGCGACGGGCCGGCCCTGCACCTGGACTTGCGCGCCGCCGCCGCTGCCGCCAGAACCGCCCTCGGGTGGGCGCGAAGGGCACGGCTCCGGCAGCGGAGCTCCCGATCAAGGACAGCATCGCATGCTCTTGAAAGCCGCGTTCGCGGCGTTCCGCCAGGTATTCTCGCCCCCGCTGCGCGCGATCCTGTGGAAGTCGCTGGGGCTCACCCTGGGGATTCTCGTCCTCGTCTGGTTCGGGCTGACGCGGCTGATCAACTGGTTCCTTTCGAACCACCACCTCTCGGCCGAGTACCCGTTCCTCGACACCGCGGCGGTCTTCCTCGCGGGCGCGGGGCTGTTCGTGGCGCTCGCCTACATCATGCCGGCCGTCTCGATCCTGGTCGCCGGCTACTTCCTCGACGACGCCGCCGAGATCGTGGAGCGGACCGACTTCCCCGGCGACGTCCCAGGCCGCGCCATGCCCCTCGGGACGGCGATGTTCTACGCCGTGCGCTTCGCGGGGCTCGCGCTCCTCGTGAACCTCGTGGCGCTGATCCTGTTCTTCGTGCCGGGAGTGAACCTCGTCGCCTTCTTCGGCGCCAACGCCTACCTGCTTTCGCGGGAATATTTCGAGCTCGCCGCCGCCCGCTTCCGGCCGCTTGACGAGGCGGCGGAGATGCGTCGGCGCAACGGATTGACGACGCTCTCGGCCGGCTCGCTCCTCGCCGGCATGATGATCGTCCCCGTCGTCAACCTGCTGACGCCGCTCTTCGGCATCGCGCTGATGGTTCACCTGCACAAGGGCCTGAGCCGCCGCGCAGCCGCCATCGGCCACACCGAGACCCGACACCTGCGGTGACCCTGCGGCTCAGTTCCGAAAATGGGACGCCGGTTAGCTCCAGGATGAAGCGTTTACCGCGTTTTCCGATGCTTCCGCGCCGGAAACCTCCGATTCGACACAAATCCCGTACCGTCGAAGCATGCATGCGACTTGCACGAGGGCGAGAGCGAGTTCCTGGGCATCCGGCCCGGGCGTGCTCGTCCTGAGGCGGCTCCTCCGACCATGACGCGCTTCGAGAGCAGGATCGACGGCCGCAGCGAGGCCTATGCGCCGACGCTGGCGCTCGCGCCCCCGGCCTCCGCGCCCGCCGACATCGACAGGACGGCGGAGCTCGGGGACATCTGGCGAATCCTCGCGCGACGGCGCGGCTGGATCGTCTGGACGGTCGCCCTGATGGTCGCCGCCGCCCTTGCCTACGGGCTGCTCACGCCGGCGCTCTACACCGCGTCCGCGCAGATCCTGATCGATCCGCGCGATCGCCAGGTGATGACGAACGACATCAACCCGGTCGCGGTCGCGCCCGATGGCGGCGTCACCCAGGTCGAAAGCCAGGCCCGCGTGATCGAATCGGCGAGTGTGCTCCTGCGCGCCATCGCCGCCCTCGACCTCACCAAGGACCCGGAGTTCGGCGGCGCAGCCGGGGGCTTGGCGGACAGGCTCCGCGGCCTGATCGGCCGACCTGCGCCTGCCTCGACCCCGGCCGAGATCGAGGAGCGGACGCTCCGGAACGTGAAGAAGCGGCTCGCGATCAAGCGCGCCGACAAGGTCTTCGTCATCGACATCATCCTGACCGCCAAGGACCCGAACAAGGCGGCGAGCCTCGCCAACGCCATCGCCACCGCCTACCTCGCCGACCAGACCGACGCGCGGACCCAGGCGGCGCAGCGCGCCTCCGATTCGCTCGCCGCGCGCCTCGACGAGCAGCGCGAGCGCGTGCGCGAGGCCGAGAACCGGGCCGAGGCCTACAAGGCCGCCAACGACCTCGTGCGCTCGGGCGGGCGCCTCGTCACCGAGCAGCAGCTCACCGAGATCAACCTCCAGCTCAGCACGGCCCAGGCGAAGACCGCTGAGCTGAAGGCGCGGATCGACCAGATCGAGCGAGCCCGCAAGGGCGGCAACGACGCGACCGCCGAGGCGATCCAGTCCTCGGTAATCACGCGCCTGCGCCAGCAATTCGCGGAGCTGTCCGAGCGCCAGGCGGATCTCGGCAGCCAGCTCGGCAGCCGCCATCCCACGATCGTGTCGCTCGGCGCCCAGATCGGCGAGGTGCGCGGGCTGATCAATGCGGAGCTCGGCCGCGTCGAACGCTCGGCGCGAGCCGATTACGAGCGGGCGCTCGCCAGCGAGCGCTCCATCGCGGCGAGCCTCAAGCGCCTCCAGGGCCAGAACAACACGACGGCCCAGGCCTCGGTCCGCCTGCGCGAGCTCGAGCGGGAGGTCGAGGCGAATAGGGCCGTCTACACGAACTTCCTCAACCGGGCGCGCGAGATCCGCGAGCAGTCGGGAATCGATTCCACGAACGCCCGGATCATCACCCGCGCGACCCCGCCGGAGGACAAGAGCTGGCCGCTGCCCGGGCTCTTCGCGCTGGGCGCGCTCGCCGCCGGCATGGGCCTCGGCACCGGGGCGGCGATGGTGCGCGAGTACCTGAGCCCCACGATCCTCTCGCGCAACCAGCTTCAGCGCCTCGCGGAAGCGCCGGTGATCGGGACGATCCCCAATCTCGCGCTGGGCCGGAAGGCGCCAGGCGCCGACGCGGAGGCCACGAAATCGGCGAACCTGGTGCTCGCCCGGCTCCTGGGCGCGCGGGGCGCCGCCTCGGGCGGGCCGGGCAGCGTGTTCGTCACCTCCGGGGCCGCCGACGAGGTCTCGCGCCGCCGGACCGCGCAGCTCCTCGCCGCCGCCGCTGAGGCGCGCGGGCTGCGGGTGCTCTACATCGAGACCGATCCGCGCGAGGGCGGCTCCTCGCCCGGCTTCTTTGACATCCTGCGCGGCGAGGAGGCGCTCAACACCGTGCTGCGGACCCAGCAGCCGACGAGCAGCATCCGGCTGCTCGGCGTTGGCCGCCAGAAGCGCGGCGAGCTCGTACCGAGCTCCGCCGCCCAGGAGCGCTTCCGCTCCGAGGTCGAGCATCGCTTCGACCTCGTCGTGATCGATGGCGGGGCCTTGGTCGAGAATGTCCAGGCCGGGCCGCTCATGGAACTCGCCGACGCGGTTCTCTTCGTTGCCTGCGCCGGAAGCACCGCGCAGCGCGACGTGCTGGATGCCGTCGAGGCGGCGGCGCTGGCCGGGCGGCCGATCTCGGCCGCGCTCCTCGTCACCGCGGCTTAGGATGCGCGCCGGCCTCGAGGCACGGGCGGCCTACGCGTATCCTGCGAAAGGGCGCCGGCTCGCGCAACGCCGGCCGGTGCCGATCTTCGCGCTGGTCGCGACCACGGTCGTGCTCTTCGCCTTCTCCGGCGGCGTGCTCTGGCACCTCGGCCTGAACTACGACGGCCTGAGCGGAAGCCCCGCCTCCAAGATCCATCCCTCGACCTACCTCGCCGTCCTGCTCGTCGGATGGACGCTGCTCGCCTCCGGCAATCCGGTCGGCGCCGTGGTGCGCACGGTCCAGGCCCGGCCGGCGAGCCTCTTCCTGCTCTGCGCGGGCCTGGTTCTAGCCGCGCATATCGCCCTGCGCAGCGGAAGCGGTCTCGCCGGCTCGATCGACACCTTCGTGACGCCCGCCCTCGTCGTGATGGTGCTGGCCTGGTTCGGCAGCGACGATCTCCGTGCCCTGGAGAAGACCCTGCACGCGGTCATGCTGGTCAACGCCCTGCTCGGCCTGGCGGAATTCGCGAGCGGCACGCTCGTCTTCCCCTACCGCTTCGACGGGGCGGTCTTTCCGACGGATACCCGGTCCGCCGCGCTCCAGGGGCACCCCCTCGTCAACGCCTTCATCACCGCCATCTATGTGCTGGCCCTCGTGTCGGGGGGTGGCTCCGCCCTGGGCCCCGCCTTCCGCCTCGCCATGATCGTCCTGCAGCTCGTGGCGCTGGTGACCTTCGGCGGCCGCTCCGCTACCGTCCTGGTGCTGCTGCTCGGCGGCGCCTACGGGCTGGTCGCGGGGTTTCGCGTGCTCAGGAGCGGGCGCGTGCCGCTGCTCGGCGCCGGGCTGGCGCTCGTCATCGGCACGATGGCGCCGATCGCGGCGTTGGCGCTCGGCGTCGGCGGGTTCTTCGACAAGCTCCTGGAGCGCTTCGTGTCCGACGGCGGCAGCGCGAACGCCCGGGTCGAGATGTTCGAGCTCTTCGACC
>JAESGP010000246.1_pt1 | contig 12534 bp, 10 predicted proteins | sample 9269741 | NCBI WGS metagenome assembly JAESGP01 (sample SAMN15720684, study PRJNA650882) | algae metagenome | isolation source: Desmonostoc vinosum HA7617-LM4 and co-occurring heterotrophs from cave wall | place: USA: Waikapalae cave, Hawaii | collected 2011-05-27
CTTGACTCCGCCCCAGGAGAAGCCCTGGCGGCCGACGCCGACGCCGTAGCGGATGGCTTCGCCCCCGCCGAGCACGTAGTACAGGCGGCGCTTGCCCGTCGAGATCACGATGGTGCCGGGCTTCTCCTTGCCCGTCCATGCGACGGTCTCGCGGGGGATCGCCTGCTGCCGGAAGATGTTCATGAAGTCGGCGATAGGACCGCTGTCGAACGGTCCGGCCTTCGCCGGCTGCGCGACCACCATCGCGGCGGCGAGCGCGCCGACCCGGAAGGCGGTCGCCAGGGGAATGCGACGCTGACGCATGGACTTCCTTTCTGACCGGACGGCACCGTCGCCGTGGGGGCGGGCGAAGTCGGGTCCTGTTGGAGGGTGCTCTGCGGCGGGTTGAACCGGGGGAAGGCTTGGCCGCGACGGTCCCGCAGGTCAACCGCCGGCAGGCGGGATGGAGCGGGCCCGTGGGATTCGGGCAACGGAATGTTCACCAGCCCCGGTGTTCTTCTCGGAACGTGAGGCCTCAGGACTTTGACAGGATGTCGCAGGCTGATTGCGGGCGGCGCGGTCTGCCACCACTGTCACAACCGTGAGATTGCAACGCCCCATGTCGACCATGCGCCGCTCCCGCTTCGGGAACCTCGCATCGAGAGCGATCGCCCGCGCGAGCCTCGGGCGCGTTCTGCCGCTCCTGCTCGTCTGCCTCCTGGTGTTGCTTCTCGTTCCGGATGGGCGCGCCGCGGCGCCGGCCGATGCGGGACGGGCGTTCGGGTCGATCCAGGCGGCGTCGCCGGATGCCTCCGAGCCGGCCTTGCGACCCGCCGCCGTCGCCCTCGATGCCGAGGAGGTTGCCGGCGATCCCTGGCAGGGCTCCTCGACCCATGTGGACCCGTCGAACCTCGACACGGGCCGCCGCCTGATCCGGCGTCAGGCCGATCTGCGTGCCAACGCCGGCCGACACGTTCCCGAGCGCCCTCCCCGCCTCCCGGCCTGAGCCGGCCCTTCCGCGCGATCACGATTTCGCGTGAAGGAATGATATCGCCGGCGCGCCGTGCGATCTGCCCCACAACCGTCAAGGTCGCACGCGATCCATCGCGACGCGGGGCTCGACGGGTGGAGCGCATCGTCATCGGACGGCTTTCTCCCGCGATGCAACCCGCATCCTACGTTCGGGCCCCATGATGGCGGCCCGGCGCTTGCCATAGCCGCAAGCTGCCCGCGCCGGTTTCGGCGAGGGCCCCGAGATGATCCCTAGAACGGTGACGACGGCCGCGAGCGCGGCCGGCACCGAAGAATGCCGCAGGAGCAGAGCGATCGTGACGTCCCGCATCAACCAAGTCCGCTGGACCTGGCCGGCTTCGCTTGCCGGTGGCGCCATCCTGCTTGTCGTCTCGGCCTGCAACCAGAAGCAGCAGGGCGCCGCCAACGTTCCGCCGCCGCCGCCCGAGGTCAGCATCGTCACGGTCAAGGCACAGCCGATTCCCTACCAGCGCGACCTGCCCGGCCGCGTCGCGCCGCTTCGCATCGCCGAGGTGCGCTCCCGCGTCGCCGGGCTCGTGATCAAGAGGACCTTCGAGCAGGGCAGCTTGGTCAAGGAGGGAGACATTCTCTACAAGATCGACCCGGCGCCGTTTAAGGTCGAGCTCGAGAGCGCGGAGGCCGTGCTCGCCCGCACCGAGGCGGCCCTCGTCCTGGCCCAGCAGCAGGCCGATCGGCTAGAGCAGCTGCTCTCGCGCCAGACCGCGAGCCAGGCGCAGTACGACGCGGCCTATGCCGCGCAGAAGCAGGCCGAGGCGGAGGTCGCCGGCGCCAAGGCGGCGCGTGATCGCGCCAAGCTCAACCTCGGCTACACGGACGTGCGCGCCCCGATCTCGGGTCGGATCGGCCGGGCGCTGCTCACCGAGGGCGCGTTGGTCGAGCAGGGCGGAACGGCGAACCTCGCCACGATCCAGCAGCTCGATCCGATCTACGTCGATATCACCCAATCGGTCGGGGAGCTGAACAAGCTCCGCCGCGACCTCGCCAGCGGCGAGCTGTCGCGGCTTTCCAACGACACCGCGAACGTCCGCCTGATCATGGATGACGGCGCCTTCTATCCGTCCGCCGGCAAGCTCCTGTTCTCCGAGGTAACCGCCGATCCGAGCACCGGCCAGGTCACCCTGCGCGTGCTGTTCCCCAACCCGCAGGACGAGCTCTTCCCCGGCATGTACGTGCGGGCGCGCATCAAGCAGGGCATCGATACCGACGCCATCGCCGTGCCCCAGCAGGCCGTCCAGCGCACCAATGACGGCAAGTCCGAGGTCTGGGTCGTGCGCGAGGGCGACAAGGTCATGCTCCAGCCCGTCGAGGTCGGGTCTGTCGTCGACAACCAATGGGTGGTCCGCGAGGGCCTGAAGCCTGGCGACCGCGTCGTCGTCGAGGGCGTCCAGAAGATCAGCGCCGGCATGCAGGTGAAGCCGGTGGATCCGATGGGGAGCGTGGCTCAGGCCGAGCTCGCGGTCCAGGAGCCCGAGGCCGCCGAGGCTGCCCCGGTCGCCCAGCCCGCCGCCGAGGTGCGCTGAGCCATGGCGCGCTTCTTCATCGACCGCCCGGTCTTCGCCTGGGTCATCGCGCTCTTCATCTGTCTCGGCGGCGCCCTCGCGCTCCCGAACCTACCGGTGGCGCAGTATCCGATCATCGCGCCGCCCTCGATCGCCCTCTCCACCGCCTATCCCGGCGCCTCGGTGGAGAATCTCTACACGGGCACGACGCGGCTCATCGAGGACGAGCTGAACGGCGCGGCCAACATCCTCAGCTTCGAATCCGCCAGCGACGGGTTCGGCGTCGTCGAGATCACCGCGCAGTTCCAGCCGGGCACCGACCCCAGCCTCGCGGGCGTCGAGGTGCAGAACCGCCTCAAGCGCATCGAGGCGCGCCTTCCGGCGGAGGTGCGCCAGCAGGGCACGCTGGTGGAGGAGGCCTCCGCCGCGACGCTCCAGATCATCACGATGGTCTCGCCCGACGGCTCGATGGACGAGATCGCGCTCGGCGACTTCCTCATCCGCAACGTCATCAACGAGATCCGCCGCATTCCCGGCGTCGGCCGCGCGACACTCTACTCGACCGAGCGCTCGCTTCGCGTCTGGATCGATCCCGACAAGCTGCGCGGGCTGTCGCTCAACGCCTCCGACGTCTCGAAGGCGATCTCCGCGCAGAACGTGCAGATCGCCTCGGGTGCAGTCGGCGCCCAGCCGAGCCCCTCGACGAACCCGATCAACTTCCCGATCATCGTCAAGGGCCAGATGACGGCGCCCGAGGAGTTCGGCGCGATCGTGCTGCGGGCCAATCCGGACGGCTCGAACGTGCGCCTGCGCGACGTCGCCCGGATCGAGCTCGGCGGCGAGGATTACAAGTTCACGACGCGCCTCAACGGCGGCGAGGCCGCGGGCATCTCCGTGACCCTGGCGCCCGATGGCAACGCGCTCCAGACGGCCTCGGCCATCCGCGCGAAGATGGAGGAGCTGTCGCAGTTCTTCCCGTCGAACGTGAAGTGGGACATCCCCTACGACATCACGCCGGCCGTCAACGCCTCGATCAAGAAGGTCTTCATGACCCTCATCGAGGCGGTCGTGCTCGTCTTCGTGGTGATGTTCCTGTTCCTGCAGAACATCCGCTACACGCTGATCCCCACCATCGTCGTGCCGATCGCCCTCATGGGCACCTGCACGGTGATGCTGCTCGCGGGCTTCTCGGTGAACGTGCTGACGATGTTCGGCATGGTGCTCGCCATCGGCATCCTGGTCGACGACGCCATCGTCGTCGTCGAGAACGTCGAGCGCATCATGAACGAGGAGGGGCTCTCTCCGAAGGAGGCGACCAAGAAGGCGATGGGCCAGATTACCGGCGCCATCATCGGCATCACGCTGGTGCTCGTTGCGGTGTTCATCCCGATGGCCTTCTTCCCCGGCTCCGTCGGCATCATCTACCGGCAGTTCTCGATCGCGATGGTGACCTCGATCGCCTTCTCGGCGCTGCTGGCGCTGACCCTGACGCCGGCGCTCTGCGCGACCCTGCTCAAACCCGTCGAGAAGGGCCACGGCCATGCCAAGGGCGGGTTCTTCGGCTGGTTCAACCGGGTCGTCGACCGCGAGACGGCGCGCTACGGGCGCGGCGTCGCCGCCTTCATCGCGCGCTCAGGGAGGGTGATGGTGGTCTACCTCATCCTCGTCGTCGGCCTCGCCTACGCCTTCGTGCGCATGCCCGAGGGCTTCCTGCCGGTCGAGGACCAGGGCTTCTTCACCGTCGACATCCAGACGCCCCCGGGCTCCTCGTTCAATCGGACGGCCGCCGCCGTGAAGAAGGTCGAGGAGCACCTGCTCGCCCAACCCGGCGTCGCGACGGTGACGATCGTCAACGGCTTCTCGTTCTCCGGCCAGGGCCAGATGACCTCGCAGGCCTTCGTGACCCTGAAGCCCTGGGGCGAGCGCGACGCCAACAACTCCGCGGCCAAGCTCGTGGAGGGCACCAACAAGGCGCTCGCGGGCTATCGCGACGCGGTGATCCAGGCTCTCGAGCCGCCGCCGATCGACAATCTCGGCAACGCTTCGGGCTTCTCGTTCCGCCTGCAGGACCGGGCGCAGAAGGGCTACTCGGCTCTGATGGCGGCGCAGGAGCAACTGCTCTCGCTCGCCAAGAAGAGCCCGGTGCTCCAGAAGGTCTATGTCGAGGGCCTGCCGCCGGCACCCCAGGCCGAGCTCGTCATCGACCGCGAGAAGGCGGCCGCCCTCGGTGTGAACTTCGAGGAGATCAACCAGACCATTCAGGTGAATCTGGGCTCGGTCTACACGAACGACTTCCCCAACCGGGGCAAGATGCAGCGCGTAATCGTCCAATCCGAGGACCTCCAGCGCCTGCAGGCGGCCGACCTCCTGAACTACGGGGTCAAGAACGCCCAGGGCACGATGGTGCCGATGTCGTCCTTCGCCGACCTCAAGTGGAGCGTCGGTCCGGCCCAGATCATCGGCTTCAACGGCTACCAATCGGTGCGCATCACCGGCGAGCCGGCGCCGGGCTACACCTCGGGCGACGCCATCGCGGAGATGGAACGCCTGATGCAGCAATTGCCCAAGGGCTTCGGCTACGCCTGGACCGGGCAGTCGCTGCAGGAGAAGCAGGCGGGCAGCCAGGCGACCCTGCTCCTCGCGCTCTCCGTGCTGATCGTGTTCCTGTGCCTCGCCGCGCTCTACGAGAGCTGGTCGATCCCGTTCTCGGTGCTGCTCGTCATCCCGCTCGGCGTCGTCGGCGCGGTCGCGGCGGTCTACCTGCGCGGCATGCCCAATGACGTCTACTTCAAGATCGGGCTCATCACGATCATCGGCCTGTCGGCCAAGAACGCGATCCTGATCGTAGAGTTCGCGAAGGACCTCTGGAAGCCCGGCACCTCGATCGTCGATGCGACCATCGAGGCGGCGACGCTCCGCTTCCGCCCGATCGTGATGACCTCGCTCGCCTTCATCTTCGGCGTCGTGCCGCTCGCCATCGCCACCGGCGCGGCTTCCAAGAGCCAGCAGGCCATCGGCACCGGCGTGATGGGCGGCATGATCTCGGCGACCGTGCTGGCGGTGATGTTCGTGCCGGTGTTCTTCGTCGTCGTGATGCGCTTCTTCCGGCGCAAGGACGTCGAGGAAGGGCTGAAGGCGGAGCCGGCGTCCGCACCGAGCAGCCATCCCGCCCCGGCGGAGTAGCGTCTTCCCTCCCCCTTGCGGGGAGGGATCAAGGGTGGGGGTGGCTGGGCGACCCTGGGTCGAGGCCAGCGGAACCACCCCCACCTCCAACTCCTCCCCGCAAGGGGGAGGAGAGGTTCTCCTCAGATCTCCCGCGAGATCATCATCTTCTTGATCTCGGCGATGGCCTTCGCCGGGTTCAGGTTCTTCGGGCAGGTGTTGGCGCAGTTCATGATCGTGTGGCAGCGGTACAGCCGGAAGGGATCGTGCAGCGCGTCGAGGCGCTCGCCCGTGTTCTCGTCGCGCGAGTCGATGAGCCAGCGATAGGCCTGGAGCAGGGCCGCCGGGCCGAGAAAGCGGTCGCCGTTCCACCAGTAGCTCGGGCAGGACGTGGTGCAGCAGGCGCACAGGATGCATTCGTAGAGCCCGTCCAGGCGGGCGCGGTCCTCCGGCGTCTGCTTCCACTCGCCCTCGGGCGCCGGCGTCTCGGTCTGGAGCCAGGGCTCGATCGAGGCGTGCTGGGCGAAGAAGTTCGTCAGGTCCGGAACGAGATCCTTCAGCACCGGCATGTGCGGCAGCGGGTAGATCCGCACCGCGCCGGTCTTCTTGCCCTTCGCGTGCTCCTGACACTCGTCGATGCCCATGGTGCAGGCGAGCGCGTTCTGCCCCTCGATGTTCATGGCGCAGGATCCGCAGATGCCCTCGCGGCACGAGCGGCGGAAGACGAGGGTCGAGTCGACCTTGGCCTTGATCCAGAGCAGCGCGTCCAGCACCATCGGCCCGCAATCATCGCGGTCGACCTGATAGGTGTCGACCCGCGGATTGGCGCCGTCATCCGGGTTCCAGCGGTAGATGCGGAACTCCTGGAGGTTGTTGGCGCCCGGCGGCCGGGGCCAGGTCTTGCCCTCGGTCACTTGCGAGTTCTTGGGGAGGGTGAATTGGGCCATATTTAATCGTCGTCCTCGTCATCCAAAGCAATCAACAGATCGTTGTTTTCTTCGATGCGAAGCATCCTGATGTCACGCACGGATGGTTTGAACCAAGGATATCGACGTGAGAGTTTCTGAATGACCCGCACGCAACGGACTGCATCAACCGATTCATCACCGAAGTACGCACTGCCCTGCTTCCACTCAAAGCCGCGTGATGTGAGATAGTTTCTCACGTCCGCGTAGGCATTGTTCCAAGACGGGCTTGGGTAAAGCTGCTTCAGTGTTTCGGTGTCGAAATCGAAGACAATAGCGTACACCCGCCCCCCTCCTCGGCTGTTGTGACCAATCTGTGCCGGACGCGGTGCCATGTTGCCTAATACACCCGCGCCTTCGGCTCGATATACTGGATCTCGTTCGACATCGTGTAGGTGTGCACCGGCCGGTAATCGATGCTGACCTGCTTCGAGGTGTCGTCCATCCAGGCGAGGGTGTGCTTCATCCATTCCTTGTCGTCGCGATCGGGAAAATCCTCGCGGGCGTGAGCCCCGCGGCTCTCCTTGCGGTTGGCGGCCGATTCCATCGTCACCACCGCCTGGCCGATCAGGTTATCGAACTCGAGCGTCTCGAGAAGGTCGGTGTTCCAGATCAGCGAGCGGTCGTTGACGTGGATGTCGCGGGTCGCCGCGGCGACCTGGTGGATGAGGGTCCTGCCCTCCTCCAGAACCTCGCCGGTGCGGAAGACCGCGCAGTTGTTCTGCATCGTCTTCTGCATCTCTGCGCGCAGCACCGCGGTCGGCGTGCCGCCGTCGGCGTAGCGGAAGCGATCGAGGCGGGCGAGCGCCTTGTCGGCCGAGCCCTTCGGCAGCTCCGCCTGCCGGGCGTTCGGCTCGACGATCTCGGCGCAGCGCAGGCCCGCCGCGCGGCCGAACACGACGAGGTCGATCAGCGAGTTCGAGCCGAGGCGGTTGGCGCCGTGGACCGAGACGCAGGCCGCCTCGCCGAGCGCCATCAGACCCGGCACCACCGTGTCGGGGTTGCCGTTCTTCAGGGTCAGCACCTCGCCGTGATAGTTCGTGGGGATGCCGCCCATGTTGTAATGGACCGTCGGCAGGACCGGGATCGGCTCCTTGGTGACGTCGACGCCGGCGAAGATCTTGGCGCTCTCCGAGATGCCCGGCAGGCGCTGGTGCAGGATCGTCGGGTCGAGATGGTCGAGGTGGAGGTAGATGTGGTCGCCGTTCTTGCCGACGCCGCGGCCCGCCCGGATCTCCATCGTCATCGAGCGCGAGACCACGTCGCGGGAGGCCAGATCCTTCGCGCTCGGCGCGTAGCGCTCCATGAAGCGCTCGCCCTCGGAATTGGTGAGATAGCCGCCCTCCCCGCGCGCGCCCTCGGTGATGAGGCAGCCGGCGCCGTAGATGCCGGTGGGGTGGAACTGCACGAATTCCATGTCCTGCAGCGGCAGGCCGGCGCGGAGCACCATGGCGTTGCCGTCGCCCGTGCAGGTATGGGCCGAGGTCGCGGAGAAGTAGGAGCGACCGTAGCCGCCGGTGGCGAGCACCGTCATCTGTGCGCGGAAGCGATGGATCTCGCCCGAGGCCTGGTCGATGGCGATGACGCCGAGGCACCGGCCCTCGTCGTCCATGATGAGGTCGAGGGCGAAGTACTCGATGAAGAAGTTGGTCTGGTACTTCACCGCCTGGCCGTAGAGGGTGTGGAGCATGGCGTGGCCGGTGCGGTCGGCCGCCGCGCAGGTGCGCTGGGCGGTGCCCTTGCCGTAATCGGTGGTCATGCCGCCGAAGGGCCGCTGGTAGATCTTGCCCTCTTCCGTCCGCGAGAACGGCACGCCCCAATGCTCCAGCTCGTAGACGGCCGCGGGCGCGTTGCGCACGAGGTACTCGATCGCGTCCTGGTCGCCGAGCCAGTCCGAGCCCTTCACGGTGTCGTACATGTGCCAGCGCCAATCGTCGGGGCCCATGTTCCCGAGCGAGGCGGAGATGCCGCCCTGCGCCGCCACCGTGTGCGAGCGCGTCGGAAAGACCTTGGTGATGCAGGCGGTGCGCAGGCCTGCCTGGCTGCAGCCCACCGTGGCGCGCAGGCCCGCGCCGCCGGCGCCGACGATGACGACGTCGAAGGTGTGGTCGTGGATGGTGTAGGCGGGCGTGCCGCCGTTCGATCCGTTGCTGGCCATCTGCGATAGTCCTCGAAGTTCCGGGGGCTCAGACCATGCGGCCCAGGCTCACGCGAAGGATCGCGTAGAGGCAGGCCACGGCGATGAGCACCGCGTAGAAATTGTTCGCGAACAGGGCGATCAGCTTCCATCCCTTGTCGTGGACGTAATCCTCGATGATCACCTGCATCCCGATCCTCATGTGGAGCGTCACCGAGATCACGGCGAGGATCAGGGTGAGCGCAACGACAGGGTGCGACACCAGGGCGACCGCCTCCGGGTAGGAGCGGCCCGACATCATCGCGACGATCACCACGAAGCCGAGGATCAGGAACGGGTTCGCGGCTGCCGTGAGTCGCTGCATCCACCAATGGCTGGCGCCGTGGCCCGAGGCGCCGAGGCCCTTCACCCGGGCGCGGGGCGTCCGCATCGTGACGGCAATGTTCTGACGGTTGTCGGCCATGGCCTGCTCCTCAGCGAAGGACGAGGGCGAGCGCCCAGATGAGGATGGTGAGCAGGGTCGAGCCGATCAGCGTGCCCCGCGACAGCCAGAGGCGCCACTCGCGGTCGAGGCCGTGGCCGAAATCCCAGACGAAGTGGCGCAGGCCCCCCAGCATGTGGTGCATCAGGATCCATGTGTAGACGAACAGTACCAGCCGCCCGACGATCGAGCCGAAGAACCAGGCGACCCACTCGTAGGCCGCCGGCCCCCAGGCCAGGGCCACGAGCCAGATCGCGACGAGCGCGATGCCGCCGTAGAGCGCGGTGCCGGTGATGCGGTGGAACACCGACATCGCCATGGTCCAGGTCCAGCGATAGATCTGGAGATGCGGCGAGAGCGGCTGGGCGGCCGTGGGGCGGACGGTTGGGGCCATCGGCGTCAGAATCCTCGGCTCGACGAAGGGTTCGGGTGGGAACGCGCGCGGAGGCGAGCTGATTCACCTTCAAGAAGGGATCGGCCCAACCTGCTCCCGCAGCCGGAGCGTACGGTACGGCGAGACGTGAGGCCGAGCGGCAGGCGCTCAACGCTTCTCATCACGATTGGGGGGATTGTCGCAGGGTGCGGAAGCGGCACGAGCATCGCGGCAGCAAGAAACGCCGCGACGGGATCGTCTGCCCATGGGGTCGCGCGGAGAACGGGCAGGAGTCCGGTCGACACGACCGGCACCTCACCGCTCAGGAACCCCGTTGCCTGCATGAACTCGACCCGTCTTCCGCCCTCGTGCCGGCAGGAACGCCACACCGCAACGCAGCATAGAAGCCGAATTGGAACAGTTCGCAATACGAGAGTCGAGGAACCATCCTTCGCGCAGGACGAAGGATCATGGCATCGGACGCCTGCTGCGCGGGCGAGGATGAAGCCCGCGCAGCGCTCGTCGATTTGGCCTACTTGTTCAGGTCCTGGGCCGACTTCAGATGCTGTTCGAGATGCGGCTGGTGCTTGGCGGCGAAGGCCTTCAGCTCGGCGTTCTCGCCCTCGGCGGCGTAGCGCTTGAAGAGGTCGACGGCGTTCTTGTGCGCGGTCACCTGTTCGCTGTGGTACTGCTTGGTGAAGTCCGCGCCCTTCAAGGTCTTGAGCGAGTCGAGCTTCGCCTGGTGCGTAGTGTCGAGCCCGGTCGGGATCTGCGCCTGGACCTTCCCGCCCTGGACGAGGGCCTTGAGCTCGCCGGACGTCTTCTCGTGGTCGGCGATCATCTGCTTGGCGTAGGCCTTCGTCGGCTCGTCGGATTGCTCCAGGGCGATCTGGCTCGACTGGATCTCGAACATGTCGCTGATCGCGGCCTGCGTCACGAAATCGGCCGTGGACGGGCTGATGCCGAGGAGCGAGTTCGCTCCGGATTTCTCGCCGAGCGACTGGGACAGGGCGGGCCCCGTCAAGGCGAGGCAGAGAGCGATGGCGGCAAGGTTTCTCATGATCCGACTCCTTTGAACTTTCGGTGCAGAGAAACATCCGATCATCGGCACTGTTCCTGGTCGCTGGCCTGCATCGCCCGGCATCATCAGCCCGCCCCGCACGTCCCTCACCCCGTGTTCAGGTGACGAAGCGCACAGCCGCAGCACGAACGCTGTGCTCATTTGCCCAGCTTCACGGTTGGAGAGGACATCATGTCTGACGTCCACGAGCAGCTCGTCGCGGCGCTTCGGGTCATCATCGCGCAGAACGGCGATCCGTGGTCGGTCGTCGGCCACGCCATCGAGGACATGGAGCGCGAGCAGGCCAGACCCCTCGCGGAGGTCGAGGACGAGCGGCCGGGCCCGTACTCGCCGAACGCGCTTTCCATCTACGCTGAACGGCGGCATTGATCGCTGGACACGCTCAGATGCGTATTGATGCTCTGATAGAGCGTCAGGATCGCGGACGGCCGGATCGAAGTCCCGTAGCAGAGCGATCAAATCCGCGATGATGCGCTCGCGAACGAGCATCTCCTGTTCGAAGATTCCGAACTCGTTCTGTGGGCGAAGCGGTTCGCGTCAGGAAAATTCCGGGCGATGCTCGACAATTAAAGCTCGGTGTCTCTGCGAAACGACGCAATGTCCTCTGCGCGATCGACGATGCTGAATTCGAGTCTCCCGATCATCGCGCTCAACACCGAGATCAAGGAGCCTCTCAACTCGGCTGGGGCAGGTTGCTGAAACTGCAGTAAAGCCTTCGCAGGCATTTCGATTGGCACACCTGCCGATGGACCGAGTTCGCTGCACTCGCTTCCAGGATGACACTGAGGCCGGTGCGAACCTGTTCCGCGCTCGCCATCGATAGAAGCCTGGGAAGCGGGGGTACCGCCTCAAACACTTCGGCGTATCATTCGAAAGCAGGCAGACTCATCGTGAGTCCCGCCCAGGGCATGATAGCAGTCGATCTTCGCCCACGTCGATGTGAATCGCAGCCCGACGGCGTTTCATTGCTCGATGCCGGCATGTGCAGGAGGGGCGTTCTGTAAGCTCGTCATCGAGGTTTACGAGCATTGGATGACGCCTTCTGCAGGGGAGACGGCCTATGGCTGAGATGCGCGACAACGAGGCCTGCCCAATCAACTGATCTCACGAAAGACGGGTGAACCTTAGCCGTGGCGTGGCGTTTCCCGTTCAAGCTGAGCGGTTTGCTTGGCGGTTTTGGGAGATGGCTGTGGTGGAACTCACGGGGCGGTTCTGGTTTAAGCGAACCTGGAGCGGCAAACTCGTCCTTCTCGTCGAGGAACGGAGGCCACAGCGACGCCTGTTCAGGCGGACCGGTGATTTCACGCTGCGCTGGCGAGAGGCTCGGTTTCTGGACTTCGCCGAGCCGGCGTTGAGTGCCTTGGTGGATCTGGGTCGGCTCCAGCGGGCGGACGGCGGACGGGCGCGGTTTGCGCGTCCCCAAGCGGTGCCGACGCCCGCCGCTAACGATCCTGCCGCACGCATGGCTTCGTGAGATGGCAAGCCCGGGATTGCCGTCGTGGCGCCCCGGGCTCGTCTTCGGTCGATGCCGAGCGTCAAAGCTGACGCGTTGCAGCGGGTGATTCCTTCCGCATGGCAAGGAGGTTCATGACCGCGAAGGCGAGCGGCGTACCGAGGAGAAGAAGGGCAAAGAAGAGGGCCATGTTTCCATTCCCGTGCGTGATGGGACAGGGTCCAGCCCTGATCAGGGCCACCTGCCTTACCCACCTCAATGCCGAGGCAGCGCGGTAGGTTCGCGAACGCGATGCGGTAAGGGTAGCGAAAGGATCGACCGAGACGCGTGGTCCCTCTGCTGTCCCATCGT
>JAESGP010000247.1_pt1 | contig 12467 bp, 13 predicted proteins | sample 9269741 | NCBI WGS metagenome assembly JAESGP01 (sample SAMN15720684, study PRJNA650882) | algae metagenome | isolation source: Desmonostoc vinosum HA7617-LM4 and co-occurring heterotrophs from cave wall | place: USA: Waikapalae cave, Hawaii | collected 2011-05-27
AGGCGCTCGCGGGCGGCGATGTCCCGGTGGTGTTCTTCGCGGATCTGGATCACGGCCGTAGCCTCCCTGGGCTCGAGGCGGGAGAAAACAGCCCTCGCACCGAGCCATTCGAGGCCGGCCGTCCGGGACGATGGATGTCGGATCAGGCGCAGGAATCCCCTCCCCCTTGTGGGGAGGAGAGGTGCTTGTCAGATCACGTATTGCTGCAGGGGCGGGAAGCCGTTGAACGCGACCGCCGCGTAGGTCGTCGTGTAGGCGCCGGCCCCCTCGATCAGGACCTTGTCGCCGATGGAGAGCGACACGGGGAGGGGATAGGGCACCTTCTCGTACAGCACGTCGGCCGAGTCGCAGGTCGGGCCGGCGAGCACGCAGGGGGCCATGCGGTCCTCGTCGTGCTCGGTGCGGACGCGGTAGCGGATCGACTCGTCCATGGTCTCGGCGAGCCCCCCGAACTTGCCGATGTCGAGGTAGACCCAGCGGATCTCGTCCTCTGCGTCGGACTTCTTCGAGACGAGCACCACCTCGGCCTCGATCATGCCGGCATTGCCGACCATGCCGCGGCCCGGCTCGATGATGGTCTCGGGCAGCTGGTTGCCGAAATGCTTGGTGAGCGCGCGGAAGATCGCGTCGCCGTAGCTCTCCACGCCCGGTACCGCCTTCAGGTACTTGGTCGGGAAGCCGCCGCCGAGATTGACCATCGAGAGCGCGATGCCCCGCAGGGCGCATTCGCGGAAGATCATGGAGGCGGAGGCGAGCGCCCCGTCCCACGCTCCCGTGTTGCCCTGCTGCGAGCCGACATGGAACGAGACGCCGTAGGCGTTGAGGCCTTGGGCGTAGGCGTGCTCGAGGACGCCGACGGCCATCTCCGGCACACAGCCGAACTTGCGCGAGAGCGGCCACTCGGCGCCGGCGCCGTCGCAGAGGATGCGGCAGAAGACCTGGACGTCGGCGAGATCGACCTCAGCCGATTCGACGGCGCGCACGATCTTCTCGACCTCGGCCTCGCAATCGACCGCGAAGAGGCGCACGCCGAGCTTGAGGGCGCGGGTGATGCAGCGCTCCTTCTTGATGGTGTTGCCGAAGGAGACGCGGTCGGCGGTGGCGCCGGCGGCGAGCGCCATCTCGATCTCGACCACGGAGGCCGTGTCGAAGCAGGAGCCCATCTCGGCGAGCAGGCGCAGCACCTCCGGCGCCGGGTTCGCCTTGACGGCGTAGAACACGCGGGTGTCGGGGAGAGCGCGGGCGAAGGCGGTGTAGTTGTCGCGCACGATGTCGAGGTCGAGCACCATCACCGGGCCGTCGTCCTGGCCCATGTCGCGGCGGGCGCGCAGGAAGTCGCGGATGCGATCGGTCATGTTTCCAACCCACAGGTTCGCGGGCGCCCCTTTCCGTGGGGACGCGCTGTCGAAATCAGGACGACGCGAGTCGTCCGGCGTCTGGGGCGATGCGTCGCGACGCGCGGCGTGCTTTGGAGACACGCGAGCGGCGCGGGCGCGAGAGCACCCCGGAAGCTGCCGTGGATTGGTAAGGGATCCCTACCGCACGCCGGGCAAAGAGAAACAAGCCTCTTCGGTGCCGGCCTTTGGAGGGCCGACGAGACCAAAAAAGCCCGTTCGTCGTTGCTTTAAGCTGCGTCCCCCGTGGAGAGCGGGGTTCGCCGGTTTCGCCTCCGGCTGCCGGTTGTTGTCGGGGTCCGGTGTTTCCACCTGGATGCCGGCCGGAGGGAATCCACCCTGTCGACCATCGATCCTTTAAGACCCCTGGCGGCTGTCCGGCAGTTGGCCGGATGCCCACCAACCGACACGCGGCCACAGGCACGTGCGAAATTGGGCAAGGCGCATATACGTGCAGGGGGTTCGCGGGACAAGGAAAAATCGCGTCCTGGTGCGAGGAAATTCGATCGCGCACCGCCATTGTTGCAGGAAGGTCGCGCTCGGCCCGGGCGGGCCTTTTCAAGGCGGCCGGGACCGGCCATCTAGCGGGCGGTTCGCGGGGAGGCCCCGGCCCCACATCCTGTCCGGACGCGGCAGGACGACCCGCCAGAAGCGCAGGATCAATGACGCAACCGACCCGCCGCGCCGTCGTCACGGGCCTCGCCGCTGCCGCCTTGTCGGATCGGGTCCTGCCGGGTTCGGGAGCTGCCTCGGCGCAGGATTCGGGGCCGTTCGGCTTCGAGATGGTCGATCGCCGCGCGCGAGACCTCGCGGCGCGGCCTCACGACCCATCGGTCCCGGCCCTGCCCGAGCCCATCGCGCAGCTCGACTACGATGCCTGGCGCGACATCCGCTTCCGCCCGGACCGAGCCTTCCTCGAGGGCACCCGGTTCCGGCTTCAGCTCTTCCATCCCGGCTTCCTGTACAAGAAGCCGGTGCGGGTGAACTTCGTCCGCGATCGCGTCGCCACGCCGATCCCGTATCGGGCGGATCTCTTCGATTTCGGGCGGACGAGGATGGAGGCGCCGCTGCCGGGCGACCTCGGCTTCGCGGGCATTCGGCTCCACACCGACCTGAACAAGCCGGGGCGGCTCGACGAGCTCATCGTCTTCGTTGGCGCGAGCTACTTCCGCTTTCTCGGGCGCGATCAGCTCTACGGCCTGTCGGCGCGCGGGCTCGCGCTCAACGTCGAAGGCCGGGGCGGGCCGGAGGAGTTCCCTCTGTTCCGGGAGTTCTGGGTCGAGGTGCCGGAGGCGACACCTGGCTCCTGCATCGTCCACGCGCTGCTCGACTCTCCCTCGCTGGCCGGAGCCTTCCGGTTCACGGTGACCCCGGGGGATGAGACACAGGTCGCGGTGCGGGCCGGCCTGCACCCGCGGGTCGCCCTCGACGCGGTCGGGCTCGCGCCGCTGACCTCGATGTACCTCGTGGGCGAGAACGACCGGCGGCACCTGGACGATTACCGGCCCGAGCTCCACGATTCCGACGGGCTCCAGATCGCCAACGGGTCCGGCGAGTGGCTCTGGCGACCGCTCGGCAATCCCGCGGCGCGCCGGATCTCGTCCTTTAGCGACACCAACCCGAAGGGGTTCGGCCTGATCCAGCGCGACCGGCTCTTCGCGAACTATCAGGACCTGGAGGCGGCCTATCACAGGCGGCCGGGCTACTTCGTCGAACCGGACGACGCCTGGGGCGAGGGCAGCGTGATGCTGGTCGAGCTGCCCACCGACACCGAGATCAACGACAACGTGGTCGCGTTCTGGCGGCCGAAGGAGCCCTATCCCGCGGGCAGACCGGTGAGCCTGTCCTACCGCCTCCGCAGCACCGGCGGCGTGCTCCATGCGGGCGGGCGCGTCGTGAACACCTTCACCGCCGCGCCGGCCGCGAGCGGTGCGTCGCCGGGCGTCGGGCAACCGGACGCGGGTCTGCGCCGGCGCTTCCTCATCGATTTCGCGGGCGGCGGCCTCCCGGAGCGTCTCAGCGATCCGTCCGGCGTCGCCGTCGCCGCGAGCGCCTCGGCGGGGCGCATCACCGCGACCTCGATCACGCCGAACCTCGAGATCGGAGGATTTCGCGCGGCGATCGATCTCGAGCTCGACGCGGCCGGGCAATCGACGGAGCTGCGCGCCTTCCTGCGGGCGGGCGACAGGGCTCTGACCGAGACCTGGCTCCATCCCTGGACAGCCGCGTGAGCCCGCGCCCCGACCGATCCCGGACGGCGGCGGCCGTTCGCAGCCGCGCGGCGAGCATCGACGATCTCGACGCGCTGGTGGCCCTCGAACACGCCGCCTTCGCAGCCGACCGTGCCGAGCGGCGGGCCATCCGCCACGCGATCCGCTCGCCGACCATGTCCGTTCTCGTGGCGCTCGGCGACGACGGAGCGGGGGCGGAGATCCTTGTCGCCGCCGCGACGCTGGAGCGCCGGCGGAACAGCCGCAACGCCCGGCTGTCCTCGATCGCTGTCTCGCCGGCCCGCGCGGGCTCGGGCCTCGGCGGCATCATGCTCGACGCGGCGGAAGCCGAGGCCCGGGCGCATGGATGCGACCGTCTCCGCCTCGAGGTCCGCGCCGACAACGGCGCCGGAATCCGGCTCTACGAGCGGCACGGCTACACGCGGTTCGGCGTGATTCCGGATTATTACGAGGACGGGATGGAGGCCTGGCGCTACGTGAAGGCGCTGTAGCCGGAAATCAGCCTCGGTTGATCGGGTCGGGTGCTTTTCCCGCGTTCTTTCCCGGACGGGTGGAGCGCAGCGGAACCCGATCCAGGAGCCAGCATGAGAAGCCGCGAAGCGTCCAAACGACAGCGCGGTCCATTGTGAACCGCTGGCGCGGCGCCTTGCTCGCTGGGTCCCGGATCACCTTCCGCTGACGCTCCAGGCGTTTGGGAAAGGGCGGCGCAGCCGAAGCGATCAATCGGGATTGATGCTCAGGCCTCGGCGCGCACGCGGTGGAAGATCTCCAGATGCGCGGGCTCGGGCGGCACGCCCCTGGCGCGGGCGAAGGCGAGGCGAAAGAGATCCTCGGGGTCGCGCTCGGCGAGGCGGGCGGACGGGACCGGCTCCGGCTCGGCCGCGGCGGCGGCCTGCGGGGTGACGCGCAGGTCGACGACACGCACCGGGAAGCCATCCGCGATCCGGTCCACCTCGGCCCGGTAGCCGGCGCTCAAGCCCTCGCGCGAGAGTCGGATCTGCAGGTAGGGCCGCTCGTCCTGGGGCAGGGCGGGATCAAGGTCGAGTGCGGCCAGGCGATCGGCGAGTTCCGAGAGCGGCATGTCGCCGGAAGCCGGAAGGCGCAGGAAGGCGACGGGGCGCGCGATCGGGATGTGCTCGATCCGGGCCGGCCCGCCGTCGAGGGTCACGAGGGTGACGCCGTGGTCGTAGGGCTGCTCGGCGGCCGAGAGTGGGATCAGCGAGCCGCAATAGCGCACGCTGGCGCGGCCGATCCCCTGCGCCTTGTGCAGGTGGCCGAGCGCGATGTAGCGGGCCTCGGCCGGAAAGACGTCGGCGGGGACGGCGTGCTCGCCGCCCACCAGGATGCGCCGCTCCGCCCCTTCCGACTCGAGCCCGCCCGCGACGTGCAGGTGACCGGTCACCACGAGGGGGAGGCCATCGAGCCGGGGGAGGGCCGCCTCGAACAATTGCCCGTAGAGGCTGCGCACCGCCTGGACGATCGGCGAGCCCCCCGCCTCGGCGAGCGTCGCGAGGGAGGGCAGGCAGGCCGCCGTGGGATAGGACACCGCGAGGACCTGGGCCGCGACCCCGCCGCCGGTCTTGAGCGGCACGAGGTGGCGGGCGATGTCGATGGCGCCGTCCCGGCGCCGGATGTTGCCGATGACATGGACCCCGATCGCGTCGAGGAGCGGGCGGGGCGCCTCGAGGCGGCCCGCCGCGTCGTGGTTGCCGGCCGTGATCACGATGGTCATGGCCGGTCGCGCCCGGTGGAGGCGCAGGAGCAGCCCGTAGAAGAGCGCCTGTGCCTCGCCCGAAGGGTTCTGGCTGTCGAACACGTCGCCCGCGACCACGAGGGCGTCGACCTCGCGCTCGACGACGATGGCTTCGAGCCGCGTGAAGACGAGGCGGTGCTCGCGCTCGCGGGTGTGGCCGCGCAGGCTCTGCCCGATATGCCAGTCGCCCGTATGCAGGACGCGGATCACCAGAGCGCTCCCATCGCGCGGGCGACCTTCGCCCCGCTCACGGGCGGGGCTTGTAGCGCGGAGCGAGGACGCGTTCGAGTGGGCTTCGGATCAGGGGCAGACCGTGACGGTCTTGACGACCCAGCCCTCGCCGTCCTGCCAGAGCTTGCGGCGGCTGCGGTGGCAGGAAGCCTCGGGCTCCGCCGAGGTCCAGGTCGGGTTCGTGGCCCTGACGCCGGGTGCGACGGCCGCCGGCTTCTGCGGCGCGGGCTCGGCCGCCGCCGCGGGGGGAAGCACCAGGGCGGCGAGGGCGATCACGAGGCGGCGGACATGGGAAACCGGCACGAATCGACTCCGAGGGTGAGCTTGGCCGGAAGGCTGCGTCGTATGTCGGTGGTGCACGCGATTCCGCAATCGCCCGGACCGCCCTTTTCCCTTTCTTTTCGTCGGCCGCGCACAGGCAGGTGCGATCCGGCACCCTGACCGCGGTGGATGCGGAGTGACGGAACGCGGCCGTCTTGCTAGGGGCCGCCTTGATTTCGCCGCCGCAGGGGATGCAGAGCGCCCGCCATGTCAGATTCGATCACCCCCACCCGCCGCCTGCTTCTCGGCGGCGCCGGCGCAAGCCTGCTTCTCGGGACGATCGGGCCGGCCTTCGCGCAGCGGCGCGGCCCGCTGCCCGACGATGCCATCGACGGCGGCTTTCCCTACGACGACGACCTCATCTACCGCGACGAGGCGGGTGGGCTCTTCCGCAAGCGCGGCGGACGCTACGAGCCGTATGACGGTCGCTCCGCGGCCCCGCGCCGGCAGCCCGACCTCGATCCGCTGCGGGAAAGCGCCGGCGAGGCCAGGCCGAGCGGGCGGGCGGCGGTCTCCCGCCCCGTGGATGACGGCCCGATCGACTACGCCCGCGCCTACGCCGCCATCACCGACGAGCCCTTCCCCATCGCCGCCTTCAACTGGCGCCGCACGAACCCGGTCTTCCTGCGCCAGGAGGTCACCTATACCGGCCGGGAGCCCGCCGGCACGATCGTGGTCGATCCGCGCGCGCGCCACCTGTTCCTGGTCCAGGCTGGCGGCCGGGCCCGGCGCTACGGCGTCGGCGTGGGCAAGCAGGGCTTCGCCTGGTCGGGCGTCGCGACGGTGAACTCGAAGCAGGCCTGGCCGGATTGGTACCCGCCCAAGGAGATGATCGCCCGCACGCCGAAGCTGGCGCGCCAGGTCTCTCAGCTCCAGAGCGGGCTCGGGGTTCCGGGCGGGCCGCGCAACCCCCTCGGCGCCCGGGCGCACTATCTCTGGCAGGGCAACAAGGACACGCTCTACCGCATCCACGGCACCCTCGAGCCGGAGACCATCGGGCAGAGCGTCTCGTCGGGCTGCATCCGCATGATCAACCAGGACGTCATCGACCTCTACGGGCGCGTCGAGATCGGCACCCGGGTCGTCGTGCTCACCTGAGGCGACGAAAGTCCCGTCCGACCTCACTCATCGCCGCATCGTGCTAGGCCCAGCGGGGCTGATGGACATGTTCGGGATCATGGTCTCCGCTTGTCCATGCCCTCACATGGACGCTGCCGTCCAGAAGCACTTCGATGATCTTGTTCGCCGTGTCAGCGCCGAGTTGCACGACGACATCAAGGGCCCTTTGGAACAGATCGATCTGATCATCCCGGTCAACGTTCGGTACCACGATGATGACGCCATTGTGCAGGTCGTACTCCAGATACTCCTTGAGGAAGTGCCGGCGGTTGTTCGTGGCGACGATGTAGTCGTTGGCCAGGGCGAACGGGACCAGGTTCCAGTCCTGCCATCCGCCCTTCCCGATATGAGCGGCGTGCACAGCCGGAATGCCGCGCGCCTTGGCTACGGCGACAAGCGCCACGCTCAGGCACTCGTCAACGAGGATCGTGTCGCTCATTCCCCGCGCGGCACGGGCGACCGCCAACCCGATCCGTACGTCTCCTCCGCCCAACGCTCGACGGCCTCGATCCCGTCGATAGGCAAGGTCGGGTAATCCTCGAAGATCTCCTGCGCCGAGCGGCCGGTCCTCAGATAGGCGACGATCGTCTCCGCCGGAATGCGCGTGCCACGGACGACCGGATCGCCGCTCATGACGGTGCTGTCGACAACGACCTCAGCCTGGACGGCGGGCGGCTTTCTCAGCGCAACCATAGTCATTCCTCGCTACGGAGGCCGACACTAGCTTCAGCCGCGGGCCGATCCAAGCGTCGAAGCGGATCGGACTGTCGAGGGCTCAGCTCGGCAACCGCACCTGCTCGCGCCAGCGATCCTTCTCCCCGCCATCTTGCCGCGGGAACCATCCGCGAACCCTTCGAATTGGCCCAGGGCATGAGGCGCGCCGTCGAAGGCGCGCGCCCGCACGCCATTCATTCGGAGACTGCACGACCATGGCCAAGAGCTTGAGCGGACGCACGCGCGTCGAGGCCGATCGCCTGAACACCCCGACCGACCTGTCGCCCGAGGCGACCAAGAAGATCTCCGAAGGGCTGACGGTCCTGCTCTCGGACCTCTTCGCCCTCTACCTCAAGACCAAGAACTTCCACTGGCACGTCAGCGGCCCGAACTTCCGCGACTACCACCTCATGCTCGACGAGCAGTCCGAGCAGATCTTCGCGATCACCGACGACGTCGCGGAGCGCGCCCGCAAGATCGGCGGCACCACGCTGCGCTCGCTCGGCCAGGCGCACGCGAAGTCGCGCATCCAGGACAACGACGCCGAGTACGTGAATCCGCTCGATATGCTGGCCGAGCTGCGGGACGACAACAAGGCGCTCGTGGCGAACATGCGCGAGCTGCACGAGATCACCGACGAGCATAACGATTTCTCGACCACCAGCCTGATCGAGGAGTGGATCGACCAGGCCGAGGAGCGCACCTGGTTCCTCTACGAAGCCACTCGGTCCGCGACCCAGACCGGACACTGATCGGCACCGCCATACCGGCTCGAAGGAAGGCTCCCCGTCCCGGCGGGGAGCCTTTTTTCCTACCCCGCGCGCTCGGTAAATCGCCGGAAGGCGTCCAGTGTCTCGGCGCTGACGTGGTGCTCGATGCCCTCGGCGTCGCGCCGCGCCGTCTCGGCGCTGACGCCGAGCGCGCGGAGGAACTGCTCGACGATGCGATGACGCTCGCGGCTCTGCTCGGCCAGGGACTGGCCGGCCTGCGTCAGAAACACGCCGCGATAGGGCCTCTGCAGCACGAGCCCGTCCTCGGCCAGGCGCTTCAGCATCTTGGCCACCGTCGGCTGGGCGACGCCGAGGCGGGCGGCGATGTCGACCTGGCGCGCCTCGCCGCCGTCGCCGATCAGGTCCGCGATGAGCTCGACGTAATCCTCGACGAGTTCGAGGCGCCGCGCCTCGCGGGCCTGCCGGAAGCTCTCGACATGGACGTCCGGGTCGATGAGCGCCGCCTCGGGCGCGGATCGCGACGAATCCCGCATCTGCGGTCTGCTCCCGCTTCTTGGAGGCGCGTGATGCGCGTCGTCCCCGTGTTTAGCCCAAGCCGGCAGCCCGATGGGAGTCCCCAGGCTCACGGCGCCGAGGTGCGCAGATGGGCGACGAAATCCTTGGCGAAGGCGGGCAGGGTCTCCAAGGCGCGCAGGCAGAGCGTGAGGTCGCGGGTCGCCCAGGAATCGGTGAGCGGCACCAGGGCGATGTCCATCACGCGGACGGCCCGCCGGGCCGTCGTCTCCGGCACGATGCCGAGGCCGACGCCGCATTCCACCAACCGGCAGATCGCGTCGAAGCTGCGCAGCTGCACCCGCAGGCGCATGGCCGTGCCGCTGCGCGCGGCCTTGTCCGCGAGGAACCGGGTCAGCGCGCTCGCCCGGTCGAGGCCGACGAGGTCGTGGGCCAGGACCTCGGCGAAGGCGACCGCCTCGCGGCGGCTCAAGGGATGGGTGGGGGCGACGACGACGACGAAGCGGTCCTGGCGGAAGGGGTAGGTCTCGAGCGTCCCGGTATCGACGGTGCCCGCCACGATGCCGAGATCGGCGGCGCCCTCCGCGACGAGGCCGACGATCTCGTCCGACGTCCGCTCCTCGATGTCGACGCTGACGCCGGTGTGGCGGGCGAGATAGGCGCTCAGGACCTCCGGCAGGAACTCGGTCAGGGCGTTGGTGTTCGACAGAACCCGGATTTGGCCGACGGTGCCGCCGGAATAGGCGGCGAGCTCGCCCTGCATCCGGTCGATGCCGTCCATCAGCGCGCGGGCGTGCGCCAGCAGCGTGCGCCCGGCCGGCGTCGGCGTCACGCCCTGCCGCCCGCGCGTGAGCAGCGCGGCGCCCAGCGTCTCCTCCATCGCGCGGATGCGCACGGAGGCCGCCGCGAGCGCCAGGTTCGCGCGCGCCGCCCCGTGGGTGATGGAGCCCGCCTCGACCACGTGGCGGAACAGGCCGAGATCGACGAGGTCGAAGCGCATCATGGTTCGCGTGCCCTGAAAGCTTTCCTTAACCCTTCGGCAACCCTTCGGCGCGATCTTGGGCGCCATGGTGGTCCGCCGTCGCGTCCGTTCTGTTCTTCTTCCGCTCGGCCTCTACGCCGTGTCGGGGCTGTGCGTCGGCTATTTCGTGCATCAGGCCGAGAGCGGCAATCGCGGCCTCGAGGCCAAGCGCGCCCTCAAGATCCAGGCCTACGGCCTGAACCAGGAGCTCGCCGCCGCCCGCGCGGAGCGCGCGATCTGGGAGCACCGGGTCGCGCTTCTGCGCAGCGAGCAGATCGACCGCGACCTTCTGGAGGAGCGCGCTCGTGTCGTGCTCGGCCGCGTCCACGCCAACGACGTCGTCGTCATCAATCCCTGACTGTATCGCTGCCGCCTTCGGCCGGGGTTAAGCCCTCGCTTTCCGGCAAGCGCTGCCCTAGAACCTCTGACAAGAGCCGTTCACGGGAGGTTGCCGATGGATGCCGCGAAAGAGGCGGGACCCGCCAAGGTCGAACCGGCCGCCGCTCAGGAATCCGCGTCCCGGGATTCCCCATCCCACGCGCCGGCGCCGAACATCCCGCAATTCAGCCGCGAGGACGATCTCCACGCCTATCATGAGATGCTGCTGATCCGCCGCTTCGAGGAGAAGGCGGGCCAGCTCTACGGCATGGGCCTCATCGGCGGCTTCTGCCACCTCTATATCGGCCAGGAAGCCGTCGTCATCGGCATGCAGATGGCCTCGGAGGAGGGCGACCAGGTCATCACCGGCTACCGCGACCACGGCCACATGCTCGCCTGCGGCATGGACCCGAAGGGCGTGATGGCCGAGCTCACCGGCCGGCGCGGCGGCTACAGCCGCGGCAAGGGCGGCTCGATGCACATGTTCTCGCGCGAGAAGCAGTTCTTCGGCGGGCACGGCATCGTCGGCGCGCAGGTCTCCCTCGGCACCGGACTGGCCTTCGCCGACGCCTACACCAAGAACGGCAAGGTCAGCCTCACCTACATGGGCGACGGCGCGGCCAACCAGGGCCAGGTCTACGAGAGCTTCAACATGGCCCAGCTCTGGAAGCTGCCGGTCGTGTACGTGATCGAGAACAACCGCTACGCCATGGGCACCTCGGTGGCCCGCGCCTCGGCCCAGACCGACTTCTCGAAGCGCGGCGTCTCGTTCGGAATTCCGGGCGAGCAGGTCGATGGCATGGACGTGCGCACCGTGCGCGAGGCGGCCACACGGGCCATCGCGCATGCGCGCTCGGGGGATGGCCCCTACATCCTGGAGATGCAGACCTATCGCTATCGCGGCCACTCGATGTCCGATCCGGCCAAGTACCGGACCAAGGACGAGGTCTCGAAGATGCGCGACGAGCACGACCCGATCGAGATGGTGCGCAAGCGCCTGATCGAGGCGCACGGCGTGCCCGAGGGCGACCTCAAGGCCACCGACGCCAAGGTGCGCGAGATCGTCAACGAATCCGCCGAGTTCGCGACCCACGATCCCGAGCCTGATCCGTCCGAGCTCTGGACGGACATCCTGCTCGAAGCGAGGGCCTGACGCGCCTTAAGCCCGCAAGGCCCCCGCCAACCCCGACCGCACGAGTAATCCATGGCGACCGACATCCTGATGCCCGCGCTCTCGCCCACCATGGAGGAGGGCAAGCTCGCCAAGTGGCTCAAGAAGGAGGGCGACGCGGTCAAGTCCGGAGACGTGCTCGCCGAGATCGAGACCGACAAGGCCACCATGGAGGTCGAGGCCATCGACGAGGGCGTGCTCGCCAAGATCCTCATCGACGAGGGCACCGAGGGCGTGAAGGTCAACACGCCGATCGCGATCATCGCGGGAGAGGGGGAGGACGTCTCGGCCGCGGCCTCCGGCGGATCGAAGACGAACGGCGCCGGCAAGCCCGATGCCCAGCCGGCGCCCGCGCCCGACATGAAGGCCGAGGGACAAGCCTCGGCGCCGGCGCCCACCGCCAAGTCCCCCGACGACAAGCCGAACGCGCCGGCCGCGCCCGCCACCATCACCAACAAGGCCCGGGAACCGGTCATGGCCGAGTTCCCGGAAGGCACCGAGATGGTGACCATGACGGTCCGCGAGGCCTTGCGCGACGCCATGGCCGAGGAGATGCGCAAGGACGAGGCCGTCTTCGTGATGGGCGAGGAGGTCGCCGAGTACCAGGGCGCCTACAAGGTCACGCAGGGGCTGCTGCAGGAGTTCGGGGCGCGCCGCGTCGTCGACACGCCGATCACCGAGCACGGCTTCGCCGGCATCGGCGTCGGCGCGGCGCTCGCGGGCCTGAGGCCCATCGTCGAGTTCATGACCTTCAACTTCGCCATGCAGGCGATCGACCACATCATCAACTCGGCGGCCAAGACCCTCTACATGTCCGTCGGCCAGCTCGGCGCCCCGATCGTGTTCCGGGGACCCAACGGCGCGGCCGCTCGCGTCGGCGCCCAGCACAG
>JAESGP010000248.1_pt1 | contig 12389 bp, 9 predicted proteins | sample 9269741 | NCBI WGS metagenome assembly JAESGP01 (sample SAMN15720684, study PRJNA650882) | algae metagenome | isolation source: Desmonostoc vinosum HA7617-LM4 and co-occurring heterotrophs from cave wall | place: USA: Waikapalae cave, Hawaii | collected 2011-05-27
GTTCTTGAGATAGCAGAAGGCCGTCCCGAACGTGGCCTTCTGCTGTCCGAAGGCGGTGCTCACGATGCTGAAGTCGTCCTGGCTGAAGCAGAGGATCATGGTGGTGCTCCCTGGCTGTCGTGAAAGCGTGGAACATCCTGCCCGGAGGCGGTCCGCTTCCGGGGGATCGGTAGGCCGTCAGGCCTGCGATGGGTCTGCGGCGAGGCGCGCGGTCAGGCCGCCCGCGCCACCGGCGGTTGGTCTGCGGCCGTCGCCTGAACCGTCTTGTAGGCGGACAGGAAATCGCCGATTCCGTCGTCGCCGCCCGTGATCGGCGCGCTCTGATCGGCCGGCACGAATTCCTGGTACCAGCCGATGATCTGCGGCGAGGCGATGCGGATCACCACGCTCGTGCTCTGGACGTGCGAGGAGAACGACTTGCTGTCGCTGTGCTCGGCGCTGTTGTGCGAGACGCTGAAGCAGAGGATGCCGCCGCCCTCCGATTCATGCTTGTCCATGACGCTCCGGACTTGGTTCGTCACGCCCTCCGCCAGGTTGAAGCTGATGGTGACGTCTTTGGCGATGACGAAGGCGGTGGGGAACGCCGGCAGGGTGTCGGCGGCGGCCTGCTTGAACTGATCCGGTTTCAGTGGGCCGGCCGAGATCCGGCTGCCGGTTAGGGCGCGCATCTCCGCGGTCCGGCCGAACAGGCCCGGGTCGAACCAGTCGCGGTCGACCTCGACCTTGGCCGCCAGGAAACCCATGCTGAACTTGGTGTCCTTGGTCGTCACCTTGTGCCGGAAATCGGAGTTCGACTGGCTCCTCGTGCCCGAGGCGCTGCCGAAGAACACGTCCACCGACCAGCTGGTCTCCGAGAAGCTGGTGGAGAGGGACGAGCTGTCGTCGACGTCGGAACCTGCGAAGTCGATCTGGATCTGGCTGAACCGCTCCGAGGCCGTGTCGGGGAAGATCTGCTTGACCATGTCGGAGGAAGTGTTGGCGGCCACGTCGAGCTGCTTCTGGAGGTCCGCGACTTCCCTCGCGGCGGTGGCCAGTCGCTCGTAATACGGCTTCAAATTGGCGTATTGCGCCTGGTCCCCGATGTATTTCAAGGCGGCATCGGCCATCTTGAGGCCGCTCGACTGCATGGCCGACTGCTTCTGGATGAGATCGGTCTGGCCGGCCACCAGTTTGTCGACATCCTCGGGGCTGAGGGTGCCGCCGCCCTTCTTGCCCGACTCATCGGAGCCGGGCTTGGAGCCGCTGTCGAGCTCCTTGGTGAGATCGTTGACCTCGCCCGTCTGCTTGCTCTTGTCGGCGTTCTTCTTGGACAGGTAGATCTTGGCCGCCGTGGCGGCGTTGTTGGTGTAGGTGCCGAGCAGGTTCGTCTGTGCCTTATCGTAAGCGTCCTGGGCCGTGTTCAAGGCGTCGAGGTCGCCCTTCAGATCGGTCGGCATGTCGGCGCCGATCGCGTCGAGGTTCGCGGTCGCTTCGGCGATCACCTTCTGCGCGTCGGCGGTCTTCAGGGCGATCGCCTCGGGCGATTTCAGCATGTCGATGTAGCCGAAATCGCTGACGAGGAGGCTCGGCCAATCGCTCGGCGTGAACAGGGCCGGGTAGGCGCTGCCCCGGGGGTAGGACTTGCGGGCGGCCTCCAGCTCCTGCTTCGCCTCGGCGATCTCGCTGTCTCCGCTGTCGAGCAGGCTGTCGATCAGGGCCTCCTCGTCGGGCGAGAAGACCGTCGTGACCTGGACATGGGCCTGCTTGATGCCTTCTATCGCGGCAGGCGACTGCACCGCGAACCAGGTGTTGAAGGCGTCCGTGCGCTTGGCGGCATCGGCGTCGTTCGGATATTTCGCGTCGATCGCCTGCTGCTGCTGGGTCTGGGCGTCGGCCCAGGCCGCGACAACCTTGTCGTACGCCTCGACGAGCCTGTAGAACCAATCGAGCTTGGTCATCGATTGCTTGTTGCCGTCCGGCAGGGTCACCTCGATCGTCTGCTTCAGACCTTCGCGGAGGTCGCGGCGCATCTTCTCTAAGTCCGGATTCAATTTCGGAAGAAGATTGCCGAGCGCGGCCCGATACTGCCGCGGCAGCGTCCTGCCATTGTGGCTCGCGGCGACCTGGCAGACATCGAGCAGGTCGTTCACGAGGTTCGAGCACCGCAGCTCGATGTCGGTCGCGGCGCCCTCCGAGAAGTCCGCCTGCCGCAGCAGGGTGCCGGGCAGCATCATCGTGAAGATCTGATTGTCGTCGGAACCGCCGATGACCTCATTCACCTTGTCGTAGATCAGGTCGATGACCGCCATCGCTGTCGCTCCCCGTTGCACCGCTTCGACGCGGATTCTTTCGGCACGCGGGAGACATCGGTTGGCTGCAACCGCCTGTTCCGATTCTCGGCCCGCTGCTTCTCACTTCATGTGATAGTGTGAAAAAGCAGCCTTGCAACCTCTGATTCTTTATCCAGAGATTATCTACTCTGGATATGCCCTCGACCTGATGGTGTTTCATGCAGGATGTGATGACATGCAGGATGTGATGAGAGGACGCCGCACACCCGGATGAGTACGTGATGTCGGCCGCCTTCGCTCTTGCCACCGGCACCGGCCGGTGACCCGTCTGTTGGTTGGTCGCGATGGTATGCAGACCCTACCAATTCAGCGCGTCGCGGCTATCTTTGACGCACCAGACTCTCGCGAGCAGGATCATGGGAACGACCACGCCCTACCCCACCCACGCCCCTTCGCTCAGCCACGACATCGAGACGGCGGGCGAGCAGGCAGTCTCGGCACGGGCGAAGCGGGCGCTGCTGATGCTCGGGACCGTCGCGGCCTTCGCGGTCGCGGGAAGCCTCGATCCCTCGGCGACGAGTGCGGCCGATCCCGACCTGGTGCGGCTGATGCGCTTCATGGCGCTGCTCAAGGGCGCCTTCCTACTCGTTGCCCTCGTCGGCAGCTTCTGGCGGCTGGCACGCCCCGCCGCATCGTGGCGGACCGCGATCTATGTCGGCGGACCGCCTCTCATGGCGGCAGGAACCATGGCGCTCTGGCGCATGCAGGACGCCGGGCTGGCGGCGTCCGTGCTCCATGTCGGCCTCTTCGCGCTCCTCGCGGCCGCCCTGACGGACAGGGACTTCATTCCCGCGCTGCGGCGGGGCTAGAACATTTTTCGCCGAGGTGCTCGCCGGTTCGGCGACAGGAAATGCGTCACAACAAGAAGATGGAGCGTTTTCCGTGATTCGATGATCACGGAAAACGCTCTAGGCGCCCCCGCTTCCCCCGGACGCCTCAGCCCCGCTGGTCGATGGGGACATATTCGCGCCGGTCCGGACCGATATAGAGCTGGCGCGGCCGGCCGATCTTCTGGGAGGGGTCCTCGATCATCTCGGCCCATTGCGCGATCCAGCCTACCGTGCGCGCCAGCGCGAACAGCACCGTGAACATCGAGGTCGGGAAGCCCAGCGCCTTCAGCGTGATGCCCGAGTAGAAGTCGATGTTCGGGTAGAGCTTCTTCTCGATGAAGTACTCGTCCTTGAGGGCGATCTGCTCGAGCTGCACGGCGACTTCGAGCAGCGGATCGTCCTTGATTCCGAGCTGGCCGAGCACCTCGTGGGTCGTGCGCTGCATGATGCGCGCGCGCGGATCGTAGTTCTTGTAGACCCGGTGCCCAAAGCCCATCAGGCGGAACGGGTCGTTCTTGTCCTTGGCCTTGGCGACGTATTTCGCGACGTTGTCGGGCGTGCCGATCTCCTCCAGCATCTTCAGCGCCGCCTCGTTGGCGCCGCCATGTGCCGGCCCCCACAGGCAGGCGATGCCGGCCGCGATGCAGGCGAAGGGATTGGCGCCGGAGGAGCCGGCGAGCCGCACCGTCGAGGTCGAGGCGTTCTGCTCGTGATCGGCGTGCAGGATGAAGATCCGGTCCAGCGCGCGGGCGAAGATAGGATTGACCTGATATTCCTCGCACGGCACCGCGAAGCACATCCGCAGGAAGTTAGAGGTGTAGTCGAGATCGTTCTTCGGGTAGACGAAGGGCTGTCCAATCGAATACTTGTAGGCCATCGCCGCGAGCGTCGGCATCTTGGCGATCATGCGCAAGCTGGCGATCATGCGCTGCTTGTCGTCCGAGATGTCAGTCGAGTCGTGGTAGAAGGCCGAGAGCGCGCCGACGCAGGCGACCATGATCGCCATCGGGTGCGCGTCGCGGCGGAAGCCCTGGAAGAAGCGGTTCATCTGGTCATGCACCATGGTGTGGCGCGTGACCCGGTAGTCGAAATCGGCTTTCTGGGCCGGTGTCGGCAACTCACCGAACAGCATCAGGTAGCAGGTCTCGAGGAAGTCGCCCTGCTCGGCGATCTGCTCGATCGGGTAGCCGCGGTAGAGCAGAACCCCGGCATCGCCGTCGATGTAAGTGATCTTCGACTCGCAGGAGGCGGTCGAGGTGAAGCCGGGGTCGAAGGTGAAGACGCCCGTCTTGGCGTGCAGCTTGCCGATATCGATGACGTCCGGCCCGATCGTCCCGGTCTTGACCGGCAGGTCGACGTGGTTGTCGCCCACGGTGATGGTGCTGGAGGCGCTCATGGGAACGTGGACCCTTTCCTGGCAGCGGGCAGAGTTTTGCGACGGGCAGACCTTGGCGGCTGGCGGACCTTCACGGCGACGAGCGCCCGTCGGGCGGCGTTGGATCTCCGGCCCGGCGGCTGCGCGCGACGGCCGCGATTGCTGCAGTTGCTCACACGCCCTCCGAGTTAGCGGATCGGCCGGGCGCCATCAACTGACGGCGGCCGATGCCGCTTTCGCTCAAGCGAGATCCGGGCCGGACCTGGACCCGCGCAACCACCGGATCACGCAGCGGGAAGTTGGTCCTGCAGGCGACCCAGGCTCTCCTCGCGTCCGAGCACGGCCATCACGTCGAAGAGGGGTGGGGACGTCGCCCGGCCCGTCAGCGCCGCGCGGAGCGGCTGCGCCACCTGCCCGAGCTTGAGGCCGGCATCCTCCGCGAATTGCCGCACCGCACCCTCAGTCGCGGCCGCGTTCCATTCCGGAAGCGCCTGGAGCGGCGGCAACACGGCGGCGAGCCGCTGGCGGGCCTCCGAGCCGAGAAGCCCGGAGGCCTTCTCATCGAGGGCGAGCGGCCGGCTCGCGGTCAGGTAATAGGCGCTGTCGAGGAGCTCGACGAGGGTCTTCGCGCGCTCCTTCAGCCCCGGCATCGCGGCAACCAGCTTCGCGCGCAGCTCATGCGGGAGATTGGCAGGGAGCCCGCGCGAGGGCCCAAGGGCCGGCAGGATCCGCTCGATCGCCTCGACGAGGTCCTCGTCGTCGGAACCCCGGATGTAGAGTCCGTTCAGGTTCTCGAGCTTCGCGAAATCGAAGCGCGCCGGCGAACGTCCGATCGCCTTGAGGTCGAAGGCGGCGATCATCTCCTCGGTGGAAAACACCTCCTGGTCGCCGTGGCTCCAACCGAGACGGACAAGGTAGTTCCGCAGCGCCGCCGGCAGATAGCCGAGGTCGCGATAGGCATCGACGCCGAGCGCCCCGTGGCGCTTCGAGAGCTTGGCGCCGTCCGCCCCATGGATCAGCGGGATATGAGCCATCGCGGGCACCGCCCAGCCGAGCGCCCCGTAGATCTGGGCCTGCCGGGCGGCGTTGGTGAGGTGGTCGTCGCCGCGGATGACCTGGGTGACGCCCATGTCGTGGTCGTCGACGACGACGGCGAGCATGTAGGTCGGGTTGCCGTCCGAGCGCAGCAGGACGAGGTCGTCGAGGTCGCGGTTCTGCCAGGTCACGCGGCCCTGCACGCCGTCCTCGACCACCGTCTCGCCGTCGGAGGGCGCGCGGAGACGGATCACCGGCTTGACGCCGGCCGGAGCCTCGGATGGGTCGCGGTCGCGCCAGCGCCCGTCGTAGCGCATCGGCCGGCCCTCGGCCCGGGCGCTCTCACGCATGGCCGCGAGCTCCTCGGGGCTCGCGTAGCAGCGATAGGCGTTGCCCGAGGCGAGCAGGCTCTCGGCCACTTCGCGGTGACGCTCGGCGCGGGCGAACTGGTAGACGACCTCGCCGTCCCAATCGAGGCCGAGCCAGGAGAGCCCGTCGAGGATCGCGTCGATCGCGCCCTGCGTCGACCGCTCGCGGTCGGTGTCCTCGATGCGCAGCAGCATCCGGCCGCCGAAGCGGCGGGCATAGAGCCAGTTGAACAGGGCCGTGCGGGCCCCGCCGATATGGAGGTAGCCGGTGGGGGAGGGCGCGAAACGCGTGACGACGGCTGGCGACATCAATTGGGGCTTGGGCTTGCGAGGAAGCGGGACGGGGAGGGCCGAGGGTGGATCAACGAGCGGATCGACCGGCCCGACTGCGCGCGTGTAGCATGCGAAGACGGTTGCGTTAAGGAATCAGACGGCAGGCCGCAGCGCAGGACGATCGAGCGATGGCGCAGGGCCGGGCACGGGCGGCGGGATGGGGCTTGGCGGCCCTCGTCCCCGGCCGCCTCAATGCCCCCTCCCTCTGGCTCGGCGCGGCCCGGGACTGGTTCGCGGCCGGCCTGACGCGGGAGGCCGAGCAGCGGCGGCTGTTCCCCTGGATCGCCGTGGCCTTCGGCGCCGGAATCCTCGTCTATTTCACGGCCGTAGACGGAGAACCGGCGCTCGCCGCGCCCCTCCTCGTCGCCGGCGGGCTCGCCGCCCTGATGCCCTTCCTCGGCGCGAGGCCCGTCAGCCTCGCCCTCGTCCTCGCGCTCTCCGCCGCCTTCCTCGGCTTCGCGACGGCCGCGAGCCGGGTCGCCCGCGTCGCGAGCCCCGTCCTGTCCCGCACCACCATCGCGCCGCTCACCGGCCTGATCGAGGCCCTCGACGAGCGGGAGGAGGGCGCCCGGCTCATCCTGCGCGTCGAGAGCTTCGGCGCGCTCGGCCCCGAGACGCGGCCCCGCCGCGTCCGCGTCACCTACAAGGCAGCGCAGGCGCTCAAGCCCGGCGATTTCATCGCCGCCACCGCCCGCCTGCTGCCGCCGCCCGAGGCGGCCCGCCCCGGCGGCTACGATTTCGCCCGCGACGCCTTCTTCCGCGGGATCGGCGCCGTCGGCTCCCTCGTCGGCAAGATCGAGGTGCGGCCGCCGCCCGAGCCGCCCACGGCGGCATTACGCCTCGCGGCGGCCGTCGACGACGCCCGCAACGCGCTCACTCGGCGCATCACCGACGCCAATGGCGGGCAGGCCGGGGCGGTAGCGGCCGCCCTGGTCACGGGCAAGCGCGGGCTCATCAACGCCGAGACCAACGACGTGCTGCGTGCGGCGGGCATTTATCACGTCATCTCGATCTCCGGATTGCACATGGTGCTGGCCGCCGGGGTGGTGTTCTGGCTGGTGCGGGCGGTCCTCGCCCTGGTGCCGCGGCTGGCGCTCACCTGGCCGATCAAGAAGATCGCCGCCGCCTTCGCCATGGTCGGCGTCAGCGCGTATTGCGTCTTCTCCGGCTGGGACCTCGCGGCCCAGCGCGCACTGATCATGACCCTCGTGATGCTCGGCGCCATCCTTGTCGACCGGCCGGCGCTCAGCATGCGCAACCTGGCGCTGGCCGCGCTCATCGCGCTCGCCCGCGAGCCGGAGGCGCTCCTGGGCCCAAGCTTCCAGATGTCGTTCGGCGCGGTCGCGGGCCTGATCGCCTGCGCGCGGCTCATCCAGGGGAATCTCCTGCGCCGGGACACCGATGGGTGGCTCGGGCGGGCGATGTCGCTGACCGCCGCGGCGGTGGTCGGGACGCTGGCGACGACGCTCGTGGCGCAGATCGCGACCGCACCCTTCGCCACCTACCACTTCCAGACGATCCAGCCCTTCGGCATCGTCGGCAATGCGCTCACCCTGCCGCTGGTCTCCATCGCGGTGATGCCCTGCGCGGTTCTCGGCATCCTCGCCTACCCGTTCGCCCTCGATCAGCCGGTCTGGTGGGCGATGGGCCTCGCGGTGCGCGGCATGCTCGCGATCTCCACCTGGATCGCCGGGTTCGGACAGGCGACGGTCGTGGTGCCGGCCTTCGGGGCGGGCGCGCTGGGGCTGCTCTCGGCCGCCCTGATCATCCTGACGGTGCCGGTGTCGCGGCTGCGCTGGCTCGGGCTTCTTCCCGCCACCCTCGGGGTCGCCTTCGCGGTCACGCCCGAACGTCACGACATCTACGTCGACCGGGAGGGCGCCGGGGCCGTCGTCCGGGGCAGGGACGGACGGCTCGCGACGCTCGGGCGGCCGCCCTCCTTCGTCTTGGAGCAATGGCTGAAGGCCGACGGGGATTCCCGCAAGCCCGCCGACGTCCTGGCCGCCACCACCGCCCGCTGCGACCGGATCGGCTGCGCGATCGAGGCCGCCGACGGCCGACAGGTCGCGCTGGCGAGGGACAAGCGCGCCCTCGCCGAGGATTGCGCCCGCGCAGGCATCCTCATCGCGCGCGCCGCCGTGCCGCCGGGCTGTGCGGCACCCCTGATCCTCGACCGGAGGTTCCTCGCCGCCCATGGTGCGGCGGCGATCCGGTTTGCGCCGAGCGGCCCGGTCGTCGCGACAGCACGCAAACCCGGATCGATTCCTCCCTGGCGTGCGGCTGCAACCCCCGCAGACAAGCCGCGGGCCGCCGCCTCGTCACCGCCCGTCCCCGAAACCGAACCGGAGGACATCGCGATGCCACCTGAGGCTGCGCCCGAGCGCCTTCAGTAGCGCCGGACGAGGCTCACGAGGCGGCCCTGGATGCGAACGCGATCCGGTCCCAGCACGCGGGTCTCATAGGCGGGGTTGGCCGGCTCCAGCGCGATCGAGGAGCCGCGCCGGCGCAGGCGCTTCAGGGTCGCCTCCTCGTCGTCGATCAGCGCGACGATGATGTCCCCGGTATTGGCCGTCTCCTGCTTGCGGATCACGACGAGGTCGCCGTCGAGTATGCCGGCCTCGACCATCGAATCGCCGCGCACCTCGAGGGCGTAATGCTCGCCGCCGGCCAGGAAATCCGGCGACATGGTGATCGAGTGGCTTTGGCTCTGGATCGCCGAGATCGGCGTGCCGGCCGCGATCCGGCCCATCACCGGGATGATCATCGAGCGGCCGTTCTCGTCGGTCGCCTGAGTTGTCGGCGGCTTGGCGGGCGGCGCCTTGGCGCGGCCGCCCTCGACCACGCTCGGGGTGAAGCGGCGAACCTCGCCGGATGCCGCCGGCCGCGCCGCGTTCCCGCCACCCAGGCTCTCGGGCATGCGAATCACTTCGATCGCCCGGGCGCGATTGGGCAGGCGCCGCAGGAAGCCGCGCTCCTCGAGCGCCGTGATGAGGCGGTGGATGCCGGACTTCGACTTGAGGTCGAGGGCGTCCTTCATCTCGTCGAACGAGGGCGGAACCCCACTCTCGCGCATCCGTTGCTGGATGAACTGAAGCAGATCTAGCTGTTTACGCGTCAGCATCCGAGGGACTCACTCTCCAGGGCGATCGACTGCGACGCAGGACCGCGGAAACAAACCACGAACACGTTAGACGTTCCGTAAGTGTTCTGCAAGGGTTCCACCACGCGTTGCGTGCGAAACCTTAGAGTATGCGGCGATCGAGGCGGATGATGCGGCAGGGATCGCCCGCCCGGGCAGCCGGGGCATGGGGCGCGCGGACGAGGAGCGCCTCGGCTTGGCCGAGCACGGAGAGCATCGAGGAATCCTGGCGCACCTCCGGGTGCGCGACCGGGAGCCCATCCTCCGAGGTCTCGATCCGGGCACGCATGTAATCCTCGCGGCCGTCGTTGGACGGCAGGTCGCGCCCCAGGATCGCGGGCTCGCCGCGTGGCTCGCCCGCTCTCAGGTCACCGAGCAGCGCCCGGATCGCCGGCACGACGAAGAGAAGGCCGCAGACGATCGCCGAGACCGGGTTCCCGGGCAGCCCGATCACCAGCATGTCGCCGAGCCGGCCGTGCATCAGCGGCTTGCCGGGCCGCAGCGCCACGCGCCAGAACCCGAGTTCGAGGCCCTGCCCGTCCAGGGCGGATTGCACGAGGTCGTGGTCGCCGACCGAAGCGCCGCCCAGCGTCACCAGGAGGGCGGCGCCTGCCTCGCGGGCCCGCGCGATCGCGGCGCCGAGGGCTTCCAGGCTGTCGCCGGCGATGCCGAGATCGATCGGCTCGGCACCGGCCTCGCGTGCCAGCGCGGCCAGCGCGAGGCCGTTCGAGGCGACGATCTGATCCCAGGCCGCCGGCTCGCCCGGCGCCACGAGCTCGTCGCCGGTCGCGAGGATCGCGACGCGGGGCCTGCGGCGCAGGCTGACGGCGGCGTGCCCCCCCGCGGCGGCAAGCGCGAGGCGACGCGGGTCGAGAGTCTCGCCGGCGCGGAGCAGGGTCTCGCCCTCGCGAAAATCGAGGCCGCTCGCGCGGATATGGCGGCCGGCCGCCACGGCCTCCTTCGCGATGACGACGTCGCCGTCGCGCTCCGCGTTCTCCTGGATGAGGATGGTGTCCGCGCCCTGGGGCACCGGCGCGCCGGTGAGGATGCGCACGGCCTCGCCTGGGCCGACGGAACCGGAGAAGCCGCGCCCGGCCGCGCTCGTCCCCACGAGGCGCAACCGGGCCGGCGTCGCGGCGATGTCGGCGCTGCGGATTGCGTAGCCGTCCATCGCGGAGGCCGGGAAGGGCGGCTGGGTGCGGAGGGCCGCGAGGTCCGCCGCGAGAGTGCGGCCGGCGGCTTGCGCGATCGGCACCGTCTCGCACTCGGTCGGCCGCGCCACGCTCGCCAGGATCTTGTCGAGGGCCTCCCCGACCGGAATCAGCCCGCTCACGGCGCGGCGCCTTCCGCCCGGTAAGCCCCGGAACGGCCGCCGTCCTTGGCGAGCAACCGGATGCCCTCGATGCGCATGGCCCGGTCGGCGGCCTTCACCATGTCGTAGATCGTCAGGCACGCGACGGAGACGGCGGTGAGCGCCTCCATCTCCACGCCGGTCGGACCCTGCACCCGCACCTCGGCCCGCACCCGCAGGCCCGGCAGGGCCTCGTCCGGCTCGCACTCGACCCGGACCTTCGAGAGGAGAAGCGGGTGGCACAGCGGGATCAGCTCGTGGGTGCGCTTGGCCGCCATAATCCCGGCGAGCCGCGCCGTGCCGATGACGTCGCCCTTCTTGGCATCGCCCTCGCGGATGAGCCGCAGGGTCTCGGGCAGCATCACCACGCAGCCTTCCGCCGCCGCATTGCGGGTGGTGGCGGGCTTGTCGGTGACGTCGACCATGTTGGCCGCGCCGGCCGCGTCGAGGTGGGTGAGGCTCGCCACGATCAGCCCCCCTCGCCGAACAGGAGCCGGCGCGTCGCCGCGGTGACGTCGGCCTGCCGCATCAGGCTCTCGCCGACGAGGATGGTGTCGAGGCCGCTCTCGCGCAGGCGGGCCACGTCGGCATGGTTCGAGATTCCGCTCTCGGCCACCGCGATGCGGTCCGCCGGAATGCCCGGCGCCAGGCGGATCGCCGTCTCGAAGGAGACCTCGAAGGTCTTCAGGTTGCGGTTGTTGATGCCGACGAGCCTCGTGCCGAGACCGAGCGCCCGCTTCAACTCCTCCGCGTCGTGGATCTCGACGAGCACGTCCATGCCGAGGTCGTGCGCGGTCTCGACCAGGGCGGCAGCCTCCGCGTCGTCGAGGCAGGCCATGATCACGAGGATGCAATCGGCGCCCCAGGCCCTCGCCTCGTAGACCTGGTAGGGCTCGAACAGGAAATCTTTTCGCAGCATGGGTAGCGCGCAGGCCTCGCGCGCTTGTCCCAGGTATTCCGGCCGGCCCTGGAACGAGGGGGTGTCCGTCAGGACGGAGAGGCAGGAGGCGCCGCCGGCCTCGTAGGCGGCGGCGAGCACGGCCGGGTCGAAATCCTCGCGGATCAGCCCCTTCGAGGGCGAGGCCTTCTTCACCTCGGCGATGAGCGCGGGGCGGCCTTCCGCGATATGCGCGGCGATGGCGCGGGCGAAGCCACGCACCGGGCCGGCCTCGGCGACGCGCTTCTCCAGCTTGGCCAGCGGCAGGCGCAGCTTCGCCTCGGCGACCTCGCGGCGCTTGTAGGCCTCGATCCGCGCCAGCACATCGGTGCGGGGTTCGGAGGAAAGAGTAGTCGGGGCGTCTGACATCGTAACCCTCTCACACCGGCCCTTCCCGGACGGGTGCAGCGACAGCGGAATCCGATCCGGGGCCCAGCGCGGAAAGCCGCGAAGCGTCCGAATCCCGGCGCCCCTTGTCACGAACCGCTACGCGGCCCTATCCTCGCTGGATCCCGGATCGCCCTCCGCTGACACTCCAGGCGTCCGGGAAAGGGCGGGCAGATCAAATGAGTATCGGCCGGCCCTATCACGCATTCGAGACTTCGACGAGCCGCGCCAGCGTCGCCCGCGCCGCGCCTGAATCGATCGCCCCACCCGCGCGATCGACGCCCTCGGCGAGGCTCTGAACGGC
>JAESGP010000249.1_pt1 | contig 12375 bp, 13 predicted proteins | sample 9269741 | NCBI WGS metagenome assembly JAESGP01 (sample SAMN15720684, study PRJNA650882) | algae metagenome | isolation source: Desmonostoc vinosum HA7617-LM4 and co-occurring heterotrophs from cave wall | place: USA: Waikapalae cave, Hawaii | collected 2011-05-27
TATCGGCGGCGGCCGGCCCGTGCGGCTCGACGCGATGATCGACGCGCTGGAGGACGCGCTCGGATGCCGGGCCGAGCGGCTCCTGAAGCCCCTGCCGCCCGGCGACGTCGCCCGCACGCATGCGAGCACCGAGCTTCTGCGCGCCCTGATCGGGGGTGCGCCGGAGACGCCGCTGGAGACCGGCATCCCCGCCTTCGTGGCCTGGTACAGGGAGTATTACAGGACTTGAAGCCTCCCGTGCCGGACCAGTCCGGACACGCGACGTGATCCTGGAGGGGGTGATCAGAATTCAGGTCCGCCCCCCACGTTTCCTCTCGCGCTGCGTGGAGTCGACGTCCTGAAAAGGCGTCGTCATCCCCAAGAATCCGATCGATTCGATGGATTGGAATCTTCAAACGAGAGTCGATCGCGTCCGGCTCTATTTCGGCCCGAGATGATCGAAGCGCTCTCCGGCGATTTTCTTAAGAGAACGCTCACGAAAATCACCGATAACGTGGGTAACGACCTCTCGCGTGCAGGCACGGTCATGAGCAAGTGGGTTCCCGGCGTTGCTCTCCTTGGCCTCGTCTGCCTGATGGTGATCCCGGCGCCCGGCGTGCTGGGCCTGATCATCGGCGGAATCTGCACGGCCGCCATCATCATCAGCGGCCTCCTTCTCCTCCTCGACCGCGCCGCCAACCGCATCGGCCATGCCTGGGAGCGGAGGAAGTCGCGCAATCGCAGCAAGGCCCGGCGGGCCGTCCACGCCGGCTCGGGCATGGTGCGCAAGATCTGAGCGCGAAGTGCAGGTGCATCATCCTAGGCGATTTAGCCTAGGGCGAGAGACCTAGTAAATTTGTCCTATAACTGAGAGTGCTGGGATCGATTTTGCCGGTCGCGCATCTTGCTCGCGAACGCGCCTGATCTATCTTGCCGGTCATGAATCCGATCATCGTCGTCGCCCTCGTCTGCGCCTCCACGATCCAGGCTCCGGATTGCACGCGCGAGACCGCTCTCGACGTGATCACGGCGCCGGCGCTCACCCTGCAGGAATGCCTGATCCAGGGACCGGTCCTGGCTGCGAGCGCCGGGCACGGCATCGACAAGGACAGCTACGTGAAGACCCGCTGCGAACCCCGACGCTGATGAGCGAGGACGACGTCAGCCCCGAGCGCGCGGTGATGATCCGGCTGCGCGCTCGCCTCGCGGTGGTCGAGCGCGCTGCCTGGGCCGGATTCGCCGAGGCCATGCGCACGCGGCCCGCCGAGACCGAGGCCTATATCGAGGCGGAGCGCGCCAAATGCGCCGACGGCTTCGGCCACCGCGGCTGGGCCGCGGACCTCACCGAGGCGGAGCGCCGGATGCTCGGCGCGGAAGTCGATTCGGGGCTGGCGGCCCTCGTCGCCGACGCCAAGGCCGGCTGATCGGAGCGTCAGCCCGCACGGACGGCGGACGTGTCATGCCGAATTTGCAGGGCTCAGCACCAGAATCCGGTGCGTCCCCGCCCGTCTGCGCAGTGGTCCTTGTTTGCCGAGTCAAGAACCCCAGATATAACAATATCATGACGCCATCGCTGCCGATTCGCGCGGCGCCCGGCCTCGTCCAGCCGGGCGGTTCCGGTCACGGAACGTTCCGGTCGGGTGAGCGGCTTTCAACACCATCGATTCTGCTGGGCACGCGCCGGCAATCCCAACCCTCGTGAGTCACATCTTCATGAACCAACTCGTTCGCATGTCCCAGATCGGCGAGGCTGACGCGATCGCCGAGCCGTCGGCCGCCCTGCGGGTCCCGTTCGCGCAATCGGGTGCCTTCGTCTGCAAGTTCATCATCGGCGAGCCCAACGATCAGGCCATCTGCTGCGGCGCCCCCGTGCCGGACGGCAAGAGCTGGTGCGCCTTTCACCGTCGCGTGGTGTTCGAGCCGGCCCGGCCCGGCCGGATTCGCTGATCCTACGGAAGCCCGACGGACGTAGCCCCGCAGCCATCCCGGCAGATTGCGGGACCGTTCGCGTTCGGCCGATCACCCTCTCAGCCCGCCACGCGCGGAGCCGGCGCGGCGATCACTCGTCTTCGTCGTCCCCCTCGTAGGGGATGTAGGTCCGCAGCCGCCGCCCGTCCGGGAACTCGACGCTGCGCGAGCGCACCACCAGGAACCCTGCCGCCTCCGCCTGCCTGATGCGGCGCAGGCGCTCCTCCTCGTGGAAGCCGGAGCCCGTGCCCGCCGCCAGGGCGTCCGGCGCGTAGTGGTAGCGTACCGTGACCGGTGCCCGCTCCCGCGGAGCCTGGGCGATTCGCCGGATCGTGCGCGGCTCCGTTGCCCGGCGGCGTTCCGCGACCTTCGCTCGTGCGGGGCGCACGTCCTTCCGAACGGCGACCGGGGCGGCACGCCTCGTCTCGCGGGTCTCGGCCCGCTTCTGCGGGGCCTCCGCCTTGTCCGGTGTCGGTGCGGGAGCGGATGCGGCGGGCGTGTTGCGGGCCGGCGGATCCGTCCAGGTCCGGTCGCCGGAAGCCGGGCGGTCGGCCTGTGCCATCGCGCTGCCGATGCCGAGCGCGGCGCTCAGGACCAGGGCCGCGCTCAGGCGGCGGGGGATCGTGACGGGCATGAGGCTCTCCCGACTGTGATGCGCGGGCCGGCAGCACGATGAATTCTTAACAAAATCTTTGGATTGCGTCCACGAAGACGCGGCGGTTCCCGCGCTCTGTCCGGGCCGGCGACGAGCCGATCGAGGCACAGATTTTTCCCAGCCCGCCACACGCGCCATCGACGACGTTGCCGGGCGAAGAAGGCGCGGGTTCGATGCGGGCTGAATAGTCCGCGCGGTTGCCGCGGCAGCATGCCCGCCACACATGGCAGCCTCCGATCGATTCGACATGGAGAGCGACGCGATGCGATGGTTCCTCCCCGCCCTGGCCCTCGCCGTAACCTTCGGTCCCGCGCACGCCCAGACTGCGCCGGCTGCCGCCCCGCAGAGCTTCGAGGGCAACGTGGCGAACAACCGGAGCGAGACGATCGGCCGAATCACGATCCGCGACGGCGCCACGGCCCTGGTGATGCGGCTGACGATCGCGCCGGGCGGGCTGCCGCCGGGCTGGCACGGCATCCATTTCCACGCGGTCGGCGATTGCTCGGACGCGGACAAGTTCGAGCGGTCGAAGGCGCATGTGAACCACGACCAGAGCAAGCACGGCCTGCTCAATCCCGACGGACCGGACGAGGGCGACCTGCCCAACGTCTACGCCAATGCCGACGGCTCCGTGAACGCGGAGGTCTCGAGCGAGACGCCCCTGACCGGGGAGGGCGGTCTCAAGGACGGCGACGGCTCGGCGCTCATCATCCACGCCAACGAGGACGATCACACGAGCCAGCCGATCGGCGGGGCCGGCGCCCGCATTGCCTGCGCCGTGATCAAGTAGGACCGGACGCCCGATCTAGCGTTGCCGGCTCTTCACCGAGACCACGTTCGACCCCGGCTTCCGTTCTGGGAGGGTAGTCTGGACGGTCTGGACGATGGTGTCGGCATCGAGGCCGGCCTGGGCGTACATGCGCTCGGGGGTGTCGTGGTCCTGGTAGGTGTCGGGCAGCGTCAGGGTCCGCACCCGCACCCGGCCGGCATCCAGCGCGCCCTTGTGGCTGAGCAGATGCAGCACATGCGCGCCAAAGCCGCCCGCCGAGCCCTCCTCCAGGGTCAGCAGCACCTCGTGGCTGCCCGCCAGATCCAAGATGAGCGCCTCGTCCAGCGGCTTGGCAAAGCGCGCATCGGCCACCGTCACCGCGATGCCTTGCGCCTCCAGTTGATCGGCCGCCTTGAGCGCTTCCGCCAACCGCGTGCCGAGCGACAGCAGCGCCACCCGCGCCCCGCTCGCCGCCTCCCCGGGCCGCCGGACGACCCGGCCCTTGCCGATCGGCAGGGGCTCGCCCCGCTCCGGCAGCTCGACGCCCACCCCCTCGCCGCGGGGATAGCGCAGCGCGATCGGACCCGCATCGTGGGCGTGGGCTGTCGCCACCATGTGCACGAGCTCAGCCTCGTCTGAGGCCGCCATCACGGTCATGTTGGGCAGGCAGCACAGATAGGCCAGATCGAACGCGCCCGCATGCGTGGCCCCGTCCGCGCCGACCAGGCCCGCCCGGTCCAGGCAGAAGCGCACGGGCAGGTTCTGCAGCGCCACATCGTGCACGACCTGGTCGTAGGCCCGCTGCAGGAAGGTCGAGTAGATCGCAACGAACGGCTTGTAGCCCTCGGTGGCCAGCCCGCCCGCAAACGTCACGGCGTGCTGCTCGGCGATGCCCACGTCGAAGGTCCGGTCCGGGTGCGCACGCCCGAACAGGTCGATGCCGGTGCCGCCCGGCATGGCGGCGGTGATCGCCACGACCTTGGGATCGGCGTCCGCCGCCTTGATCAGGCTCTCGCCGAACACGCGGGTATAGGCCGGGGCGTTAGGCTTGGCCTTGGCCTGGATCCCTGAGACCACGTCGAACTTGACGACGCCGTGGTAGCGGTCGGCGCTCGCTTCGGCCGGCGCGTAGCCCTTGCCCTTCTGGGTGACGACGTGGAGCAGGATCGGGCCCTGGTCCGAGTCGCGCACGTTCTTCAGCACGGGCAAGAGGTGGTCGAGGTTGTGGCCATCGATCGGGCCGACATAGTGGAAGCCCATCTCCTCGAACATGGTCCCTGAGCCCACGATCAGGCCGCGGGCGAACTCCTCGGCCTGGGCCGCGCGCTGGTAGAGGGCCTTGGGCAGCAGCTTGCCCAGCTGCTTGGCGGTCTCGCGAAGTGAGCGGTAGGTGCCTCCCGAGGCCAGCCGGGCGAGGTAGGCCGACATGGCGCCCACAGGGGGGGCGATCGACATGTCGTTGTCGTTGAGGATGACGATCAGGCGCGAGTGCAGGGCGCCGGCATTGTTCATGGCCTCGTAGGCCATGCCCGCCGACATCGAGCCGTCGCCGATCACCGCCACGACATTGCGCCGGTGGGTAGGGGCAGTCCCGTCAGCCTTCGTCGCCGCCGCGTCGAGGTCGCGGGCGACCGCCATGCCGAGGCCCGCCGAGATCGAGGTGGAGGAATGGGCCGCGCCGAAGGGATCGTAGGGGCTCTCGGAGCGCTTGGTGAAGCCCGACAGGCCGCCGCCCTGGCGGAGCGTCCGGATGCGGTCGCGGCGTCCGGTCAGGATCTTGTGGGGGTAGGCCTGGTGGCCGACGTCCCAGATCAGGCGGTCGTGGGGGGTGTCGAAGACGTAGTGGAGCGCCACCGTCAGCTCGACGACGCCGAGCCCTGAGCCCAGATGCCCGCCCGTGACCGAGACCGCCTCGATCATCTCACGCCGCACCGCGTCCGCCACCCCAGGCAGCGCCGCTTCCGGCAACCCACGCAACGCGACAGGATCGTCCAATCCGTCCAAAACAGAATCCAACTGCCGTGACAATGCTCTACACCCGCTTGTTCATCCGCCCTGCCGGTCCGGAGCATTCTTGACCTGCCCGGCCGCGGCATCGGCTCTCGTGATCCCAAAGGCACAGGAGAACGATGTTGCTGCCCGGGCTATACAACAATCTCGCCGGGTTTTACCACGCCGGCATCCCTCGCAACGTTCGATCTCCCAAAGTTTCAATGCGGATTGGCCGCGTCGGCGAGGCCTCGAATGTTCCGTTTCGTACCGAATCTTGTCCTGCGCCGGCGAGGAAATCAGGCATGATCGTGCAGTCGACAGGTTCGGCACTGGCAGTGAGGCCCCTCCCGTGATCCGCACTGGCCTGACCCGAATCGCATTCGGCGTTTGCATCCTGGCGGCGTGCCCGGCCTGGGCGGGGGAAATCTCTATCCCCGGATCTCGGGCTCTCTCACCTCGATGTACGCCCCACGCGCCCTGCGACGACCGGCAGGTCCAGCCCTTCGAGGGCAGTCTCGGCCGGCCCTGCGGCTATCGCTGGCGACCGACTCCGTCGGGAACGCGCAAGGTCCGGGTCTGTTTCTGAGCCTCAGGCGGGCGGCGGATCATCCGGGACGTCCGCCGGATCGCGCCATGCCACGCCCATTCGCCGCCGTCGCCCTCCTCGCCCTGTTCTGCGCGTCCTTGGAGGCGAGGGCTGCCGAGACCTGTCCGGTCTTCTTCGCCGAGGGGCGACGGCCCGAACTCGTGAACCCGAAGCTCGCGGCGAAGACGACGCCGCTCTGCTACGAGGCCTTCGCGCTCCTGCATTCGGGGGAGACGCGCACGCCGCTCTACGCCGCGGAGCGGCTGACGCGCCGGGGTGTCGCCGCCGCGCGGAAGATCGACCGGGACGATGCCTTCCACGAGGAGGACAGGCTGCCCGAGGCATCGCGCGCCCACCTGGAGGATTACGTCCGCAGCGGCTTCGATCGCGGTCACATGGCGCCGGCCGGCGACATGCCGACGGACAAGGCGCAGGCGGAGTCCTTCACCCTCGCCAACATCGTGCCGCAGGCGAGGGTTCTGAACCGGAACCTCTGGGCCTCGATCGAGGAGAGCGTCCGCCGGTTGGCGGGCGAACGGGGCACGATCTTCGTGGTAACGGGACCCGTCTTTGCGGGAAGTACGGTGGAATCGATCAATGATCGCGTCCTCGTCCCGACGCAGCTCTTCAAGGCGGTCTACGATCCCGAGCGCGGCGAGGCGGGCGCCTACCTGGCGCCGAACCGGGATGACGGCGACTGGCAATCCGTCCCGATCGAGAAAATCGAGACGCTGTCGGGCCTCGACGTCTTCCCGGGCCTGCCCGAGGCGGTGAAGGCGCGCGGAATGGAGCTGCCGGAGCCGCGTGCCTATGGTGGCGGCCGCGACCGCCCTCGCGAAGAATCCTTCGAGGCCTGGGCGAGGAACGAACTGTACCGGCTGGCGAAGCGCCTGTGGCGCGACCTCCTGCGTTCGATCTTCTAGATTTCGCAGGATTGTCTTCTCAAAGCAGAATGATGCAGGAACTTCATCGCGTGTTGCCTTCAAAGAAGAATCTGCTCCGCCTCCTGCCGTGAGGAGAATGCCGATGCCGCGTGCCGGCCGAATCGTACCGACCTTCACGCCCTTCGCCGACGATGCGAGCGTCCGCAGCGTCGGCGGGCTCTCGATCGAGAACGGCAGGGACAGGATCGCCCTGCACGGCAGTCTCGATATCGGCCTCGACCGCAGGGGCCTCGAGCGGATCCGGGCACTGAAGGAGGCGATCGACGCGATCGCCGCCGCCCTCGAAGCCGCCGACCTGCCGGACGCGGTGGCGGAGGCGAGGCGGCCGACGCGGACGGTGAAGAACCCCTTCGCCTGAGCGGGCGCGATCGGGCGGCCGACGTTCTTGCGGGGCCGGGGCCGCCCTGGTACTCGGACGCAACAATCTGAAAGCCAATCGGATCGACGCGAGCGACGGCCGGCGGCGCCCTACGGCCGCCCCCTCGGGACGACGCGCGCCGAGTCCGATCCATGGAAGGACACCAGCGATGGCCCGCGAATTCATCTACCACATGCGGGGCCTCACGAAGGCCTATACCGGCGGCAAGAAGGTCCTCGAGAACGTCAACCTGTCCTTCTATCCGGACGCCAAGATCGGCGTGCTCGGCATCAACGGCTCGGGCAAGTCGACGCTCCTCAAGATCATGGCCGGGATCGACAAGGACTGGACCGGCGAGGGCTTCGTCGCTCAAGGAGCGCGCGTCGGCTACCTGCCGCAGGAGCCGCAGCTCGATCCGGACAAGTCGGTGCGCGAGAACGTGATGGAGGGCGTCGCCGAGAAGCAGGCGCTGCTCGACCGCTACAACGAACTCGCCATGAACTATTCCGAGGAGACCGCGGACGAGATGACCGCGCTCCAGGACAAGATCGAGGCGGGGAACCTCTGGGAGCTCGATTCCAAGATCGACCAGGCCATGGAGGCTTTGGGCTGTCCGAGCGACGAGCAGCCCGTCGCGACGCTCTCGGGCGGCGAGCGCCGCCGCGTCGCGCTCTGCCGGCTGCTGCTCTGGGAGCCCGAGCTGCTGCTCCTCGACGAGCCCACCAACCACCTCGACGCCGAGACGGTGAACTGGCTCGAAGGGCACCTCAAGCAATATCCCGGCGCGATCCTGATCGTGACCCACGACCGCTACTTCCTCGACAACGTGACGGGCTGGATCCTCGAGCTCGACCGCGGCCGCGGCATTCCCTACGAGGGCAATTACTCGGCCTGGCTCGTGCAGAAGCAGAAGCGCCTGGAGCAGGAGGGCCGCGAGGACATGGCCCGCCAGCGCTCGATCGCTCGCGAGCAGGAATGGATCGCGGCCTCGCCCAAGGCCCGGCAATCGAAGTCCAAGGCCCGCATCACCCGCTACGAGGAGCTGGTCGCCAAGCAGAACAACAAGGTCGACGCCTCGGCGCAGATCGTCATCCCGATCGACGAACGGCTCGGCAACAACGTCATCGAGTTCGACGGGCTCAGCAAGGCCTTCGGCGATCGCCTGCTGATCGAGGACCTGTCCTTCAAGCTGCCGCCCGGCGGCATCGTCGGGGTGATCGGCCCGAACGGCGCCGGCAAGACCACCCTGTTCAAGATGATCACCGGCCAGGAGAAGCCGGATGCCGGCCGGATCGAGGTCGGCGAGACGGTGAAGCTCGGCTACGTCGACCAGTCGCGCGATGCCCTCGATCCGAACGCCACGGTCTGGCAGGAGGTCTCGGGCGGCAACGACATCATCTATTTCAACAAGCGCGAGATCAATTCGCGCGCCTATTGCGCGGCCTTCGCCTTCAAGGGCGGCGACCAGCAGAAGAAGGTCGGCACGCTGTCCGGCGGCGAGCGCAACCGTGTCCACCTCGCCCGCACGCTGAAGGGCGGCGCCAACGTGCTGCTCCTCGACGAGCCGACGAACGACCTCGACATGGAGACCCTGCGCGCGCTCGAGGACGCGCTGGAGGATTACGCCGGCTGCGCCGTGATCATCAGCCACGACCGCTGGTTCCTGAACCGCATCGCCACCCACATCCTCGCCTTCGAGGGCGAGAGCCACGTCGAGTGGTTCGAGGGCAATTTCTCCGATTACGAGGCCGACAAGAAGCGCCGGCTCGGGCTCGACTCGATCATCCCGAAGAAGCTGAAGTACAAGAAGTTCTCGCGCTGAGGTGATTGCCGGGCGATCGCGTTCGTCGCTTCCCTCGCCCTTCCCCGGACGGGTGTAGCGTCAGCGGAACCCGATCCGGGGCCCAGCACGGGAAGCCGCGAAGCGTCCGAACCCTTGCGCTCTTCATGGAGGGTCGCTCGCGCGGCCCTCTAATGGCTGGATCCCGGATCGCCTTCCGCTGACGCTGCAGGCGTCCGGGAAAGGGCCGGAGTGGGAACGGTCAGGCTTGTCCGGTGTTTCTGGCCCATCCCGAGTCGGAGCCAGAACCTTGCGACACCAAGCCATTCGTTCGTTGCTGATCGCCGCGGCGCTGGTGCTCGGCTCCGGCAGCCTCGCGCAGCCGATCATCGAGCGGACACCAGCACCCGCCCTCACCGAGGAACCCGAGCCCGGCCCGCCCCCGGCACTGCCGGACCTGTCCGATCCCAATACCCGCTCGGCGGAATCGCTCTCGGAGCCCGGGATCGAGTCGCCGATCCCGAAATCGCTGCGCAGCTCCGGCACGAAGGCGGGCGGCCCGGCCAACGACCTCAACCCGAGCGGCCGTCCGCAGGAGCCGCGGCTTCCCGGCGGCTCGCCGCTCGACGCCGTGGCGGGACGGGACCTCTATCACGGCAATTATTGCGGCGTCGGCAACCGCGGCGAGGACCTGCCGCCGACCGATGCCCTCGACGCGGCCTGCCAGCGCCACGACGCCTGCTACGCGGCGGCCGGCTATCGTTCCTGCGCCTGCGACCGAACCCTGAAGCTCGATGCCGCCATCGTGTCCGAACGGCCGACGGTCTCCCTGCAGGTCCGGCAGCGGGCGCTCAGCGTCGCGGAGGCCGCGGAGGTCATGGGCTGCCAGGCGCCTTGAGATGATTCATGCCCGCGCGCTGAGGGTGAGGGCGTCGCGCAGGTCGGCGGCATCCGTCAGCTTCCGGCCCCGGCGCCGCAGATCCGCGAGCAGGGCCCGGTCCGGGAACGGGCAATAGGGTAGAACGGGCGGACGCTCGCCCTCCGGCATGCCCGCATCCGTGATCGTCGCGAGCACGCCGTCGAGAAGGAGCCGGCCGCTCTCGTGCAGCAGCACCGAGGCGTGCGAGGCCGTGGTGCCGGGGGGCAGCGCGACGACCTCCTGCGCCAGGGTCGCGCCGGCATCGATCTCGACGGCCAGGCGGTGCACGGTGATCCCGAAGGCGGGCTCGTCCTCGGCCAAGGCGTGGATCGTCGGCACGGGCCCACGGTGGCGCGGCAGCAGGCCGGGATGGACGTTCAATCCGCCGAGGCGTGCGAGGCCGAGGGTCTCGGCGGAAAAGATCTGGTCGAAGTGGAAGGCGAGGATGAGGTCCGGCGCGTGGCGGCGGAGCGTCTCCGTCACCTCGGCGCCGTTCACGTCGTTCACGACGAGGGTCGGGATGCCGAGCCCGGCGCAGAGGGATTTGAGGGGCGTGGCCGTCGCCTGCCCCGACGTTCCGGCCAAGCGCTGCGTCAGTCCCGCCAGGGGCGCCAGCAGGTCGGGCAGGCCGAAATTCACCGCGAGATAGGGCAGGAAGGCCGGCCCCGAGCGGGCGAGATGGCGGCGAACCTGAGCGGCGAGGCCGCCCGAGTTCGGCCGCTCGGCGTTCGAGAGACCAACGAAGGCGATCTCCTCCGCGTGGTCGGCCACGAAGCGGCGCACGGCCCGCGCGTTCGGCAGCGCCTCCAGCACGAACAGCGCGAGGCGAGGCCTCGCCATCAGCGCGCCGATCGCATCTTGAACTTGAAGCCGCTCATCCCGAGCCGCCGCAGGCGCTCGGGCAGGAGGGCGGCGCCGCGCGCCGCGGCGGCCAGCGTCCTGGGGAAGGCGACGATGTCCTCGTCGCGCTCCAGGCCGCGGGCGATCCGGATCGCGGCCTCGTCGGCGCTCATCTCCATGGGACGCCAGCCCTCGTACTCGCTGCCCATGGCGGTTCGGACATAGCCCGGCGTCACCACGTTCATGCGGACGCCGTGCCGCTTCAGCTTGGCCCGGAGCGCCAGCCCATGGGCCAGCAGCGCCGCCTTGGTGCCGCTATAGGCCGGCGCGTCGGGCAGCGGCGCGAAGGCGGCGAGCGAGGAGATCAGCGCGATCTGGCCCCGCCCGCGGGCCACCATGAGGGTCACGGCGGGCAGCGCCACGTTCAGCGCGCCCATGAGGTTCACATCCACCGTCTCGAAGGCCATCGCCTCCGTCTCGATCCCGCCCGTCGGGTGCCCGCCATTGATGCCCGCATTGGCGACGACGAGATCGAGAGGGTGGGCGGCGTCGCTCGCCCGGAGCCAATCTGCCACGGCCTCGCGGTCGCGCACGTCGAGGCATCGGCAGGCGACCTGCGCGCCCTTGGCCCGGCAGGATTCCGCGACCGCCTCCAGGCGGTCGGCGCCGCGCGCGTTCAGCAGCAGCGTCGTGCCGGGCGCCGCGTAGTGCCGGGCGAGCGCCGCGCCGATGCCGCTCGACGCGCCGGTGATGAGGATGACGGGCATGGCGCCTTCGCTGCTGATCCGGCCGGTGGCATAGCCGAGGGCCGCCGGGTGATCGAGCCTTTTCGCGCGCCCCGGCCCGGCCCCGTCAACTTGACGTGGCGCGAGCGATATCGGTACGGCAGACCCGGTCGCTCGGGGCCGCGGATGCGCGGCCGGCATCGCGACGTGCCGCGGACAGGCGGCGCCCCGGAGCGGGCCGGACCGCCCGGGCAGGAGATCGATGCGGATGGATCAAGGCAAGGTGAAGCGGCTGTGGCCGCGCACGCTCTCGCCGGAGGTCGCCCCGCCCGAGCAGCGCCGCGCCCCGCGCCTCGCCAGCGAGCCGATGTCCCGCCGCGTGCGCCAGACCGACCGCTGGACGGAGGGCTTCCTGCGGCTCGAAGGGGCCGCGACCGAGCGGGCGCTCAGCTACATCGTCGACGGCCTCGGGGTTTATTACGACGCCACCGCCCCGAGCGAGCTCGAAATCATGCTGGAGGAGGGCGGCTGGGAAAGCCCCGCGCTCATCGCCCGCGCCGAGGCCGGCATCGCCGAGCTGCGCCGCGCGGAGATCTCCCTCGACAACGATCCGCGCCGGTCCCGCCTCGCGGACGTCCTCGGCACCGAGCGGGAGGCCGGGACAAGGCGCGTCGTGATCGTGGACCAGCCCCGGGGCGATCCGGCGATCGGGTTCGGCCTCGCGGGCGAGGCGCGCTTCGCGACGATGCTGGAGACGGCCATCGTCGAGAACCCGGGCGCCGAGCTCGTCGTGGTGATGGACCCGGCCGCGCACCGGCATCCGGGACGGGGCCATCTCGACGCGCTCGCCGAGGCGAAGG
>JAESGP010000250.1_pt1 | contig 12273 bp, 11 predicted proteins | sample 9269741 | NCBI WGS metagenome assembly JAESGP01 (sample SAMN15720684, study PRJNA650882) | algae metagenome | isolation source: Desmonostoc vinosum HA7617-LM4 and co-occurring heterotrophs from cave wall | place: USA: Waikapalae cave, Hawaii | collected 2011-05-27
CCTCGGACATCGCGTGGATCGCATCCGGCCATGCACTTGTAGGCCACCCCATCTGGGCGGTCGTACAGGACCAAGGATGGGTTCTTATCGTCGTGGGCTGGGCAGCAAGCCTTCCAGCCTTGCCCAGAACGGCTGACCCTTCCGAGTCGCTGGGCGATGTCTTGAGAACGAAGAGGTGACGTCATTTCTCACCCCTGTCGAAGAATGATCGGGATGATGCGATTCTCTTCTATCCAAGCCCGAAGGTCACAGAGTCGGTAACGTACTGCGCCGTTCGCAAGGCCACCAACACGGATGTACGCGGGGCCTGTTCCTCGGCATCTGTGCTTCCGAAGCCACCAAACACTAACACCCAAGATATCGGCAGCTTCTATCTCGCGAAGAAGCGGCTCATATGAAGGTGATAACTTCTGCATTGCATGTCTCCTTACCGAGGAAAACATGCGACAGCGGAGAGAGCGGTAAAACGGCGCCAAGAGCTGCCCCTCTTGTCATTTATCGCGAACAGCGAGCGGCGCAGCTGAGAGCCTGTCTCGAAACGGTGTTGAATGGCTGGGGCGGTGATGATCTAAGGCTTGCTGGAGCCTTTTTTCGGACCTGTGAGAGGACGCCGACGGCCCGTCGGCAACATCGCCGAACAGAGCTGCGCTATGTGAGCGGTCCCTACCGACGCCGGATGGGCGCTACTTTAACCTTTGGCGCCACCGCCATGTGACTAGAGTCGACCGTGCACCTGGCCGATGCGAGAGGTGGTGTACGCCATCTCCGACGTGTTGCGCTCGGGCTGCCCGCTCCCGTCATGACCGACCTGGAGCACGAGGGGCGCGACGCGACCCCAACGGCGGTTATCGATGGCTAGCTTGTCGAGATCACCGAGGGCGGCGAACCCAGAGGCTACGAGGCCGCTAAGCGGGTAGACAGGGCGCAAGTGTTACGCCCTCGTAGACCCCAGCGAGACTTTCTTGCTTATGCTGTACCCCGCGAGCGTGCAGGACCGCGACGGCCCAAGGCTGGTTCTGAAGGCGTCTCACGCCGTCCATTCTCGTTCATCGACTTGCGTGCTCGCCCATGCCGGTTACGCCAGCGAGCGCGTGAGCGCGGCCATGCGCATCGCCGTCGACATCATCAGGAAGCGGCCCGACCAGGTCGGCCTCACCCTCCGTCCCCGGCATTGCATGGTAAAGCGGCTTTTCGCTTAACCCGGACGCACCAGGAGGCTCGCCAAAGACCTCAAGGCTACGCTCCCCTCGGCCGAGCCTTCCTTTGTGCCGCCTCCGTCCTGCTCCTCACCCGCAGGATCGCGCGTTCATGAGTTCGGTGGCAGACGCTGAACGACGGGGACGCCGAGTGCCTTCAAATCCCGTAGGATCCGCAGGCGTAGCTGTAGTCGTTGTTGTTGCACCACATCATTCCCGTGGGTGAGGCGGGCCATCCGCTCGTCGAGCCCTTCCATCAAACGTCTGTGTACCCTTCGATACAACTTCGCGTTCGCCTCCTCGCCTTTCGAGGACGAATGGGATGCATTCCGGTCGCCAACCCAGTCGGGATGGTGCATGGCGATGCAGCTACTCCAACTTAACTTCCTATGTTTGTATTTCCCATTTTTGTCAGGACTTGTAAGAGCTGTGTGTGGAGCAACCTTGCGCTGAAAATATTCCAAAGCAATCTTGTCCAGAACTTCTTCGCTGTCCACTAGCTCTGGCCCTTTCTCTCTCTGACGACCCGTAAGCGCTGCAATGGCGATTTCCAATCGTTCTGAGTCGCTACGCCCTAGGTCGTCTTTGGTATGGGCAGAAATGATCGCTAAAGCGATTTGCTCCAAGCTGCTGAGTGGCTCAAGATCGCCCTCAAGCAGGCGATCCAGGTCAAAGCCCCCACCCCCTTCACGTTCATCACCCATCCAGATGAAATCTGTGTGGTGATGCGCTAATCCAGGAACAGTTTGATCAATCTTCACCGCAGGTAGCGCATCAATTTCGGCAAGCAAATCTTTCAGCAATTCAGATGGTATAGGTTGCAGCACAGGCTTCTTTCGTCTTCCCAATTGTTATGCCCTCAATTTGGTTTGATATCGCTTCAATTGGCGCCCTTAATCTCTCAACATCAATGATGATGTACCCCTCAGTCACATCTTTCCCACCTCGATGATTTAGGAGGCGCTTCAGCGTGTAGGCGGGCACATCCAAGCTCTCCGCAACCGTGATGAAAGTACGTCGCAGATCATGGACCGAGAAGCTAATGCCGCATCGCTCGGTCACACGGGATGTGAACGTCTTTACCTCCTCAACGTGTCCGCTGGCGCTACAGCTCGGAAACACGAACGTTGTTGGTCCCAGGAGGAGTTTACGCGCGATCAAGAGACGCGTCAGAAACCCGGACAGCGGTAGCTCCAGGGGATCACCGTTCTTCGTCGTCGGCACTCTCAGCGTTCGGACCTTTAGGTCGATGTGCTCCCATCGTAGGCCTGCGATCTCCCGTCGCCGCATGCCTGTGAACAATGCGAGCAGCAGGAAGTCGCGCGAATGTCGGGGTTCCTCCATAACGGCCGCCCACCAGTCGGGGAGCGCGTGCGGAGCGATTAGGCGCCGACGTCTTTTCTCGGGCGCCCACGCGCGCGCCTGCGCGAGGATCGTCACGGGGTTGGGCGGGAAGTCGGCCTGTGAGGCTGCGGTGAAATTGTAGACTGAGCGCAGGTGCCGCATCACGGCATTGGCTGTCAGCGCACCGCGCTTGTCAGACAGTTCACGGTGTTTGGCCAAGATCATGGACCGACTGATCTCCTGTACAGGACGCTCTGCCCAATCGAGAAGGTACAGGTTCACGGTTCGGGTATAGCTCTCCACCGTCCGTGGCGACAGACTAGGCTTCGCTGCGAAGAAGCGTTGGAACGCGGCGCGAAGGCTGACTTGACGGAGTTCGTTGCGTCGCTTGTCCGCGTTCGGGTCACGGCCCTGTGCCATGTCCGAGAGACTCTTCAGCGCAAGTCGTCGCGCGATCTCTGGCGTGAGCGGGCCGTACTTTCCGATGGTCACCCGCACGGTCCGGCGGTTGACCTGCCCCTCAACGAAGAAGACTTTACTCTTAGAGCCGACGCGAATGCCAAATCCGGTCAGCTCGCTGTCGCGATATAAGATCTGCCCCAGCTCTGTGAGCGGAATGGCCTCAATCGTGCGCTTGGTCAGGTGAAAAGTTGGCATGGGTTTCGTCCTCCACGCCCCTCACCCGTAATCGTGAACTGGCCTGCGCGAAAGCGAATTCTAGATCTCTGGCAACAGAATCCTACTCCATCCAACAAGATCCAGAAGCATTGGCTTGCGGACACCTGCTATGTTCAACCGCCGGAGTGGGACATCCAGCGCAAAGCTGCGCCACTACGATGCGGTCGTTTTTTACGTCTAGGAGTGCTTATGGTCATCGGAGACACGGAATTCCCAACCGCTGCTGCGGCGGCTCGGTATGTCAGCGCAATCCTCAACCGCTACCAGCTGCTCGAACAAGTGTCGGAGCAAGACGCAACCTTCCTGCGGGCGTTGATCGACAGGCACCCTGATCGCGATGCCAAGCTTCGCGGCTGCACCATCACGCGCTTTGAGGTGCATCCCTTCACAGGTGGAACACGGTGCTTCTTTCTCTGTCGCAACGATGGGTCACGCGAACACTTCAGCTATAAGAAGTGCCTGCCCGGCAAGCACTAGCCTAATAAGATAAGCTCTGAAGCAGTCGAGCGGCAGCTTCAGAGCTATTGAGCCTATTGACAAAACAGCTGCTTTGAATCCGCTACCATCCACATTATTCTGCTATTATCAACATATTTCCGAAGCAATCGGTCCTTTTTCCCCTTCCAAGCGCTTCAATCAATAGCGCTATAATATGACTAAATCCGTTTAAAATCAGCGGCATAGGCTGCACTAATATTGCGCTATTGACCTATTGACTGGTACAAACTTGCAAAAAAGCACCATTCGCGCGCGCGCGCGCGATGCTGCCTCGAATAGCACAGCTGCTCAGCCAACATCCGGAACGGAATTTAGGACAGGCAAGCCGCCCTGCTCGGCTTCATGGCGGCGCAGTGCGATCAGCGCCTGCTCCCGCCGGTTACGAACAACCTTGTCTATACAGTTTTCGAATATCGTGAGCGTGATGCGCTTGTGCGTCTTCATCGCCTTATGAAGCGAGTGGTGGACTTTCCGAAAGCCGTTCGGATTGCCCTTTCGGTAGGGCCGCCCAACCTCAATGTTCGCGACGTTCTTTCCGTACTCACGGCGCGGGCGTGACGATCGCGTGTATTGCCCGATGTAGCAGCCGACGCCCTCAATTCGCCATTCGTAGATTCCTGGAAGAGCTGGGTCGACGCCCGGCACGGAAATCTCTTCGTACCAATCCGGGTGCAGATTGAGAGGCGGCAGCTCTTTAGTCACACAAAAAATCCTGCTCTCTGAATGAGTTGTAGCGTCCTTTATTGAGGGCCAAACCAGCGCTCCTCGCGCCTGTGGGTGGGACTGATAGCCGGACAGACCATGGCTGCTCAAAGGCGTTCGCAAGCGAGCGACGTGCGAACGTGTCTCCCTATGGTTCGACGGTACCGTAGGCATCCTCGTAAAAAGCATGGACGGATCGGCCTTGGTAAGTCCAGAACGGCCCCGGCGCGACGCTGTAGTCCAATTGGAGGGCCTCGCGGGTTGCAGCCGTCAAGGACATTTCGTCCTCGCCCATACGGACTTTCCGCGGACCAGCGACGGTCACGACGGTGTCGTTGCGGGTGCAGCATAGCTCTGCACCAATGGGGATGCCGAGCACGGTGAAATCGAGGTTGGGCCTCCGCGCTCGCAACGCGCGGGTTGCCCCTAGCTCCTGTTCGGAGATGACCGAGGGCTGAGCCTCTACGGTGCGCGTGGCATCCTCGACATGGAGCAGACGCAGGATCGCTAGGGCTTGCTCTGGCTCAATGCGGAAGAACTCACGGCGGGCGTTCACTCGCTGCGGACCGAAGGCGGTGTGCAAAGCCTGTTCGACCTGCGCAGAGTCAGCGACCCGGCAGGCGAAGACTAGCTCGAAGGGCACGGGCACGCCGGTGGTGTAGAGCTGGTCCAGCCGTGCCTGCGCGTCATGCTGGGCAGTGCGACCGATCTTCACCAACCCTGGCATAGCCGGGTTTGTAAGCAGGTAGACGATGCTCAGGGCCGGAGAGGCGCGGTCGATGCTGTCCATAGCCGATCACAGCACATTCGGTTCGGTTTGATCTACCCCACAACTCGGCGATCTCGTGACCAGCCTCGACTTTCAGTACGCGCAGGTGACCCCAGCACATCACTTAGGGCGGATTGATGATCCAAACGATGTGGCGACCCTCTCTGGCATTCCCGCGGCGACTCGTACCGCGTCCGCAGTCCACCCGCATGCGTTCGCTGGTATCTAGGCTAGCTGTATGTCAGTCCATTGAGTGCCTGCGCGGCATAGAAGATGAACTTACTCGCCGTGGAGCGCGTAGTCTTGCCAGCCGTTGTCGAGGTCAGTCTTCAGTTAGTTAACAATGGCAGAGCAGTGATACCATGCGATAGGTGATCATCGTCCCTTGCTAGACCCAATTTGGGAGGGCCGATTGCCCCGCGAGTTACCATCTGCCCATGATATGATGCACCCGATCCCCAAAGTGAATGTGCTGAAGCGATGGCGGCGGTGGTGTCATCGGTGGAAGGTCGAGAACGATGGGCATGATGTCGGGTCTCTCGGTGCCCGATGCATCGGCCCGCGCCAGCGCATGTTCAATCTCACGACCGACCCAGGGTGAGACTGCAGCGTGCGCCGACCAGAACAGCAAGAACAAGTCACTGCGATCGATCTCTTCATAGAGACGCCGCTCCCAACGCTCTCCGGGCTCCAGGGCGAGCAGATCCTGGAAGAAGCTGATGCCGGCCGCCTGCAACGCCTGAGCGCGCTTCAAAACCTCGGCTCGGTCCGGTGAGGCGTAGGAAAGGAAGACATGCCGGTAGCGCCGCGCGTGCCCCTCAAACTTGTCCGTTGCCGGAAGCGAATCCTCAGTCGGGGCGATAGCAATCGTGAAGCGAAGGGAACCAACGGGTATGTCGTCGATCAGCAATCTAACCCGGGCGTTCGCTGATGCCTTGGCGAAGTCGAAGGGAACGGTGACCGCGAACTGGCAGGAGCGAGGCTCACCCATCCAAAGAAGGCTCTGAGTCGGTTCCTCGATCATGAGCCCAGGGGTTTCGAGAACGACTCCGACGCGCGTGCGATGCGGTATTTCAATGGAGAGAGTCGTCAGCCCGCGCCGTTCTGCCTCCGGATCGGCCTCGCGCGCTAGGGAGCTCGCCCGCACCTCATCCTCCGCGGCGTGCAGGAAGACTTGAACAAGAAATTCCTGGCCCAAAGGAACCCTCTTCGGGCCGAACGCGCTGGCATCGACGTAGGTGTGACCCGCAGCCTGAACTGCGCCAGGAGGCGGTAGCGTGCCGACGACGAGATTGAAGAGAGCGGCTCCCCCAGCAAGCACCTCCTCACGAAATGCATATAGGAGGCCACCACCGACTATCGTGGCGCCTAAAAGGCAGAGCCGCCAAAGACTTCGGGATTGGTGCGATCCCCTAGCCGGCGGCGAAATTGGGATAGGAGGTGGTTCTGGAGCCGCGACCCGTTCCTGTTCAGGTGCCGGTGCCGCAGAAGTAGGCAAGGGGTGCTCAGCCGCCGCGGATGGAATGTCCGCCCATCCATCTGAGAAGTCGGCTTGTGGCGGCGCAGCCGCAGGACGAGGCGGGGACGGCGCCGACGCAGGCGAGCGGCGCTCCGCTCCTGAGAACGGGCTATCCGCCCACCAATCTAGGAAGTCAGATTGTGGCTGCCTTCCTGAGGGTGAGACGTCTGGCGACCAGTTCGAGAACTCGCCTCCAGTCGACTCTGTTGCTCGGTCCTCGGTAGGCTGAGGTCTGGTCGGGGGCAGCGGCGCGCCAAGCGGTCCACCTGGACGACCCACGGCGCGTGCATGCACTCCGCGGCGTATCGCCGTCATTTCGTCGAGGCCAAGAGGGCGTTGTGATGGCACGGCGTAGGCCATCATCCGGCAGCGATTGAGTAGAGGACGAACCTCAGGCGAGGCGTCGTCGATCAGGCTTGCCTTCGTCAGAGTGATCGTCAGTTCGGTCGGGAAAGTCTCGGCCGCGACTGACTCGTCAAAAATCAGAATGATCGTGGGCAGCCGCGCATCGACACGCGTGCGTAACGCCGTGATGAACACCAAATCGTCAGCAGAATTCTGTGTGACCAACCACACCGCCACCTGTCGCGTACGTGCTGCCAAGTTTCCGGCGACAGAGGCCTTCAACTTCTGCAGAGCGAGTAGGTCGACGATTTGCCTGCCTAGGCCGTCGTCGGTCTGACCGCACACGATGCAGATCATACTTCTTCCTCCACATTGCCCGCTTTCGACTGCGCCTGCCCCGCGGCAATTAAAAAGCTCGCCATGGGGCAGCCTCGCCGGGGCGATTTGCCAGCAGATCCAGCATTGCCGCGACGATTAGGGTAGCGATGGACGAGCCACTGATCCAAGCGCCGTAATCGCGGCCCTGTTCAAGGCGAATCTGAGTGTCGTTGGCAGGAGTGACACGCGCAACGAACCCCCAATTCGGAAGTACATTACCGAGAAGCCGCACGGCCTCTTCATACGAGGTAAGAAACGCGCCGAGTCGCAAGCTGCGAGCAGTAATGTAGTAATACCGCTGGAACTCATTTAGGTCGTGTCTATGTCTCGGGTCGGGACTATGCCCCTTGTCATTGAGATGGATGCTACTGACCCCAAGCGCGAACCGCGTACCGTCCGATTGGATCACGGGCGCAAAAAGGGCGTCGATGATCTCATCAACGGCCTCGACTTGCCGCCAACGGTAGGCATACGCGTCAAGGAGCCGGTCGCGGAGGGCAGCCAAACGGACGACATCCAGCACTCGCGGATCGGGCGGTCGCTGCAGGTAGCGCCTACCGCGGTAGGGCGCGAGCATTGCGTTGATTGCGGCTTCATCGCGTTCGTAATCTCGGTCGTCCAATCGAACGGCATTCTCTCTCAGAAGGCGCGCCATCCAGTCTGGCAGGTGCATCGCGAATTCCCGGTTCTGAACTCAGTCTCCCACTCTCCTAACAGCCTCAAAGGCTAGCCGCGAAGCTCGGGCACATAGCCTGTTGGCTCAAGCACCGTCGCGCCCGAGAGTGCGCCTGTCTGGTCGTCGGCTACGAACTGATGGTCACCGTATGCGGTACACCTACGGTGATCTCTAAAAAGTACCGGTCCGTGTTTATAGTGGATGTTGCGCCGATCCTAATTCCGCAGGCCTGTCCATTCGGAAACCTGTCCTCCCCCTCCTTAACATTTAGCCTTCAAGCAAGCGCTCAACCTTTGGATCGCCGAGAAGCAGCCGGCATCGAAGACCGTCTGCGGACGACAGTGCTGCGCCTAACTTGAGCGCGAGGCCGGCCGTGCCCTCCAGAGCGCGCGTCATAGACGGTGATGTCTTGGCCGCGCGACGCGCGAGTGGTCGGGCTGATTGACGGCGGCCAAGGTGAGGAAGCACACTTCCATCTCTAATCTGAACCTGCCGGCCTAAACGCTGTAATGGATCGTCACGAGCCGATAGCGATCTCCGTCTTTGTATCCTCGCCCGCGGACGTCATGCCGGAGAGGATGCGGCTGCAGGCCGCGGCCGCACGCGTCAATGCCCGGTTTGCCGGTCGTGTCCGCTTTGACCTCTATCGATGGGAGAACGGACAGTACTTCACGGCCTCCGAAACGATCCAGGCGCAGATCCCCGATACGTCCACCTTTCAGCTCGTGATCGGCATCCTCGGGCATAGGATTGGGACACAGCTACCCGTCACGGTCCAGGGGCCCGCGGGCAGCGAACTCTCGGGAACAGCCTTCGAACTGCTTACAGCCATCGAAGCGTCGCGCAGATTGCGCAAGCCAGACGTCTACGTGTTCCGCAAACGGTCGTGCCAAGTGCTGCCCATCGAGGCCGCGGCTCGCGCCGAGGCACTAACGCAGTACGAGAAGTTGGAATGCTTCTGGAGCCAATACTTTCGCGGTCCGGCCGGAGCGTTCCTGGCTGGCCAAGAAGACTACAAAGACGTCGAGGATTTTGAGAGGAAGATTGAAGGCCTGCTGCTGTTCTGGCTCGAGCGCAACGACCTCCTCACGGACACTGTTGCGTGGCCCGTCGAACGTCGTGGCTCACCCTTCCTGGGACTAAAGGCCTTCGGACCCGAACACGCCGCCATCTTCTTCGGCAGGGGCGCAGCCGTCAGGGCCAGCCTGTCCGCGATGATCGACGGATGGCAGCGCCGAGCCCCCTTCCTCCTGCTCTTGGGCCCCAGCGGCAGCGGAAAGTCTTCCCTCGCGGCGGCGGGCGTGTTGCCGAACCTCATTGCCCCGGGTGTGATAGCGGATATCGACGCTTGGCGCGTAGCTCGGATCCGACCAGGCATCGCCGGACCCCTCGCGAGCTTTGCGGTCAGCCTCTTTCCCAGCGAGGGCCAAGACGTGACCGGCGCTCTTCCGGAACTCGCGCGGACGAGCTACCCGGACGCCTGCACTCTGGCGACGCATCTCGCGCATGGCAGCCCGGCGCCAATCCTGCATGCTATGCGCTTGGCGGCCGAAGATCTCACCGCGCGCGAAGGCTTCGCGCGCGCCGCTCGGCTAGGCCTCATCGTCCTCGTCGATCAGCTTGAGGAAATGCTAGACCATCCGGAGGTGAACCGTCTGGCGGAGCTTTTGGGAGAGCTCATCCAGTCGCGGTCCGTGTTCGGGGTGGCGACCCTGCGGGCTGACAGCTACGGGCGGCTCATCGCGATTCCAGCGTGGCAGATGCTTAAGCAGCAAGGGGCCGTCATTGACGTGCTGCCACCCGATCGCGGCGCGCTCGCGGAAATGGTGCAGTCGCCCGCCGCCGCCGCGGGCCTCGCCTTTGAGGCGCGGCTCGCGCGCGATCCCGGCAGCGGCCAAACCCGTTACGAAACCCTCGATGCATTGATCCTGCGGGAGGCGGGCGATGCCGACGCGCTCGCCCTCGTTCAGTTCACGCTGGCAGGCCTACTCGAACACGCTCTGGCGGCGAATCCGGCGTCGCGCGTCCTTACCTTCGCCTCCTATGAGGCCGTGGGCGGCCTCATGCGCTCGGTCGCCAACGCCGCCGAGATCGCCATCAACGCGGTGCGGCAGCGCCACGGGCCCTCGGCGGTGGATGGGGCGCTGGACAACTTGATCGCCGCGCTTGTCCGAACGCAGCTTGCCGGCGACGGCAGCGAGCGCTGGGTCGCGATCGAGACGGAGCGTGCGGCACTGGATCGGGATCAGGTTCTCTCCGACATAGTGACGGCTCTCGTCTCGGCGCGCATTCTCGTTGCAACCACATCCGCCTCGGCCACCCCAACCCTGCGCCTCGCGCACGAGGCCGCTCTGCGCACGTGGCCGGCCGCTGTCGCGGCTCTGAACCGCTTGCATGACAAGCTCGCTCTTCGTGAACGGATCACGCGCCGCTATGTCGAGTGGGACCGAGCCGGACGAACTCACGATCTACTCCTTCCAGCCGCGCAGGTCGCGTCCGCGGCGCTCCTCGCGCAGGATCCCCAGCGGCTGCTCGCCCCGGACCTAATCGCCTACGTATCGCGCTCGCGCCGCTACCGCCTCCGGAAGCGCACTCTCGTTGCGGTCGTTACCGTTCTGCTGATCGGGCTCACGGTCGCGGTGCCGGGATCGCTCTGGCTCGCCGAGATGCGGCGGCGCCAAGGCGAGACGTTCCGGCAGGCCGCCACGGCTCTCGGGCGCGCCATCGTCCGACAGCCGATCGCTGCCGATGAGGAACCTCAGCGGCGTATCGCCCTGCTTCAGCCAATCAGAAGCGTCCTCGATCTCGTGCACGATCGGTCGGGCGGAGAGCCGATCCTCGACGAGGCCCGCTTGCAGATTCTACAGGACCAGTTTGCAGCGAAGCGGAGCCTCGACGACGCTGAGGGCGCTGCCGAGGTCCTGAAGGCGCAGGACGCGATTCTTGCGCATAGGTCGACGGACACCATGGCGCCCCAGCGCTGGCGCAGCTACGCGGCGATGGTCCTGGTTAACCATGGCGACCTCGACAGGCACCTCGGTCGGCGGCCGGAGGCGACAGCGCGCTACGCAGCCGCCCTGGAGCTTCTGGCAGCACATCCGCCCACTGCCGCTGACGGCCAACGCGCCCTGGCAACCACCCTCGAGCGGGTCAGCTGGAGCGCGCGTGAGGCCAACGACCTTCAGGCCTGTCGAATCCGGCTGGTGGACGCTCTGTCGCTGCGGCGCGCCGTGCTCGACGCCGAGCCCACCGATGCCAACCGGCGCGATCTCGGGATCACGCTCTTCAGCCTTGCCCAGGTCGACTTCGCGGCGGGCGATCAGGCGGCCGCCGCTCGGGCCGCCGACGAGGCCGTGACGATCCGGCGAGGCTTGGCGAACCGGCCGGCAGCTTTCGAGGCGCGGTTTGAATTGGCTTGGGCCCTGGCCGTCGCGGCAAGCGCCCGCTACGCCGAGCAAGAGCCGGGCGCTCAGGCGGACGCGATCCGCCGTGAAGGCGCGAGTCTGGCCCAGCAACTCGCCGCCGAGAAAGAGGGCCTGCCGGAGCTCGGCAAGCTGCTGCAGATCTTCGAGATGCTCGCGGATGGGCGCTGAGGTCCGGGCTCAGCGGTTGTCGCTCGGCATCTGTGTCAACAGGCTTTTGGCCTGCGTGAGGCAGCCGGCCTGAACCAGCCGTAGCGCGAGCGCCTCGGGATCGTCCGTACTGCTGGTGGTGACAGCGCGCAGATCGAGGCCCGAGTGCCCGAGCGGTGTCGCGATACTGTAGCGGCCCATGTCGCGCGCGCTGATCTCCGCGGGCCACGTGAAGGCCGGCCCGTCATTCTCGCGGAAGGCGAGGGCGCGCTCGCCGGTGGCGAGATCCTCGAGCTCGATGGAGTCACCGAAGGCCGATCGGTCGCCGACCAGCCTGGGCACGCCCGCGCTGGGGTAGCAGCCGGGCTCCAGCCGTTCGAGGGCGATCTGCCAGAGGGAACCCTGGCCCATTGCGCCCCCGCCCCGGAGGATCCGGGTCGGCGCCTCCTCGACGAAGGAGAGAATGAGGCGGCGGCGCTGCTCGGAGCGCGGATCCGCCCCTGCTTGGCAGCCGCGTGCCGCGCGATCGGGCAATGCCGCGCCAAGCAGCCGCCCGACCGGTCCTTCCCCGGGACCCGCGAGGTCGGCGAGCTGAC
>JAESGP010000251.1_pt1 | contig 12245 bp, 11 predicted proteins | sample 9269741 | NCBI WGS metagenome assembly JAESGP01 (sample SAMN15720684, study PRJNA650882) | algae metagenome | isolation source: Desmonostoc vinosum HA7617-LM4 and co-occurring heterotrophs from cave wall | place: USA: Waikapalae cave, Hawaii | collected 2011-05-27
AACGCCCTAGGACAAAATCACCACGCACTCCTGTGCAAACGTGGTGAGCCGGGGAACCTGTGCAAACAGGATATTAAGGCAGCAATGTCTTAAGAATCTCCGTGGCTTTAGCCCGGAGAGTGTCAATTAAGCTATTTCCTGTACCATTGATTGCGGCTGTACCAGTCAAAGTCAGATTTTCTAGATTCGCACCCAGAGTATAGCTAATTGAAGAACGTACACTATCTATTTCTGTGGCTGATGTTGAGGTTTCAATCACCACATCTCCCGCACTATCCACTACATAGGTGTCGTTACCTGAACCACCTCTAAGCGAATCGTTGCCTGCACCAGCCTCAATTGTGTCATTACCTGCACCACCTCTAACATTGTTATCAGCCGGAGTTACAGAAGTAAAGCGAATCGCGTGTCGTTACCACTGCCAGCTGTGACATTTAGGAAAAACTCAAAGCCTTGATAAGTGTTGCCACCAGAAACTATTGTTGCCAAGGTGCTACCATTGATTGTCAAGCTTCTACCCGTGGTATCTGCGGATAAATCAGCATCCACAAGGGTATCAATCCCTGTACCGCCATCAACTGTATCGGTTCCGGCTCCTTGAGTAATAATGTCATTCCCTGCGCCGCCACTAATCTCATCATTACCAGCACCACCATTGAGAATATCGTTGAGTCCCCCACCAATCAGTTCATGTGCCTGTGAGTATGTTATTACCAGCGTCACCTGTAATATTTGCCATAAATTTATCCAGCCTCAAAAGTAGATTTGAAAAAGTTTGACAAAACCAATTTTTCCTTCTGTCAAGCAATCAGCTAATTAATCTAATCTTTGTATATTTAAATCAATGAGCTTTTTAAACATGAGAAAAGAAGCCTAATTTAGCTCTTTTTTATGCTAAATTAAGCATTTATCTGCTTGACAAAAAAATGTTTTAGCGCTTGAGTATCTTATCCTTAATGTCGGAGAATTTTCAAGTAATTTTGATGGTGTTATTAATACATCGCTCAGAGAAAAATCAAGGTTTTTATTTTATCGAAGAAGGAAATAGGGAACAGGGAACGGGGAACAGTTTAAACAATATTTAAAATGTAGGGTGCGTCATTTTCTAAAATGACTAGGTTTCTTAAACTAACGCACTCTAATAGGCGCAATTTTAGGAAGAGTAATTAAGCACAAATAAACCTAGCAATGCAATAAAATGTAAAAATCCTGAAATCTTTGTGATCGATTCATTGTGCTTCCTTGCAATGACAGAAGTATAGTTATGTTTATTTACGCTCACCTGACTTGAAAAAGTTCTGAGTGCTGAGGAGCCAGCGCCGTGCGGGGGTTCTCCCCGTTGAGGCGACTGGCGCTGCTGAGTAAAAATATTATTTCCCTTTTTCATGCGTCCTAGTGTACGCAGTTCATGATGGCTACTTAGATTTGGTTTGTGGTGTTAGTTTAACTGCTAGTAGAAGAGGATGGACGCAGATAAACTTGGATCATTTGTACTTCAGCAAATTATGAAACGCCATATCTATTGTTGCGACAAGCGTTTTACTTCTTCACCTGCTAACATTTGATGGGCTTGAGCGAGAATTTGAGGAATTGTACCGGCGTGGAGACTTTGGGCAAGACATTGGCTGAAATCTAATTCGTTAAGTTTACCGGCTTTGTTGCCAGGAAACCAGTGATTGGCGTTGCCAAGCAGGTTATAGCGCATTTTGGCATACTCTACTAAATCGTAGGCAGTAGCCAAATTCCATAACCACAAAATTACTTTAATATTCACCTGATTGGGTGTTTCTTCGATAGTGGGTAAACCAGTTTGCCAGGATTTTACCCAATCTTCTCCTAAAGTGGCGATCGCTTCTGCTTCTAGTCTTGCTAATATTGGGGGCAAAATTTCTGAGGCCTCATCCAATAACTCTAAAGTTTTTAAATGTTCATCAAAATCTGCTGGTTTTGCTGCCCCTATACTCAAGGTATGCACTTGAGAATGACTCAAACAAAACAAGTCGTTAAACACCATCGGACTCAAAGGGGCGCAAAGATTTACTAACTTTTGCGGTGGTTTATATAACAAACCTCCTTTATCAGAGGGACTAATAATAAATACTCCCATATCGTGTTGGTTAGCTGCTACAATTGCTGCCCAATTCCATTGATTAATGTAATACCAGTGCAGATTCATATAATCAAATTGATTGGTGTTAATTGCCTGGATAATAACATTTGTCGGCCCATGGGTAGAAAAGCCGATAAATTTTACCTTACCTTCTGCCTGCAACTGACGCGCCACATCCAAACAACCACCAGGACGAACACTGTAGTCTAAAAACTCTGCATTATTAATACCGTGTAACCCCAATAGATCAACGTAATCTAACTGAAGATTTCGCAGTGATTGTTCAAATGTTTGACGGAACTGTTTCGCATCTGCTACAGGCGAAACTTTGGTTTGCACTATTAATTGTTCGCGCTTAAACTTGGGCAATATTCTCCCTAACTGCATTTCTGAGGAGCCATAACCACGGGCAGTTTCGATATGATTAATCCCAACCTCTAATGCTCGTCTAATAGTTGCTTCGAGATTTGCTTGGTTATCAGCAGGAATGTCTGACTGGGGAACATCTTGCCATTTAAATTGGTATCTCATGCCGCCGCAAGAAAACACCGGCATCTGTATTTCTGTACGTCCAAAGCGTCTGTATAGCATTACTAGATTTTAGATCGGTTACTTGTACTGAGCAAAATTGTACCCCTATGCTTAAGCAAGTACGTGTCACGTCTCCAACAAAAGAAGTATGAGTTATTAATAAATATGACAATATAAGAGCGATCGCTTTTGGCTTGTAAATGCCTACAACTCACTCCTAGCAAGCATTTAGAATTTTCGGATGAGTCTATTATTCACTGTTCACTGATTTAAAATTGCTACAATTTGCGTTAAAGATGTTTGAGAACAGTGTATTTATTATTATAGGCGATCGCATTCTCAGGCATCTGAATCATTATGTGTGTTATTTTTCAGTTTTTGTATTTCACTAATTGTATTTTTACACTACCATTGAATTTTAAGAGATTTAATGATGAAATTCTTGCTCCTAGCCTTAACTGTTTTGATTGGTGCGCTTTTTGTAACTCCGCGTGCCTATGCTAATGAAGAGAATGTTTCAAATACAACAAATGACCAAAATCAAGCTGCTGTTTTGCTAACAGAACCAGTCACAATTAATGATAGATGGAGTAATATTAACCAAACTAATAATTTCAAACAAACCGCTGACTCTATTTCCATTAAGCAGCAGCGAGAATGTCAAAATATTAACCCACTTGATTTTATTAGTGATGCAGATACTATCTTGAAGCAATGCCAGAAACAAACAAATAATCAAACTTCACCTACTGAACCAATTGAGTATCTTAAAGTTCCTCGACTCGATTCTGGTATTAATGTGACAGTTACCAAATTTTGAGCTAAAAAGTTTACAGTGTTCCTAAAATAATTATAAAAAATCAGAACCCCGACTTATTAAAAAAGAAGTTGGGGTTTTGTAGTTTTCATTTCTTGCAAATTTAAAGAAAGCTACCCACTCATAGGTGGGGTTTCTACCTACCTTGGGAAAAAATGATTAGACCTCTTACAAAAGTCGGATACTCGCCAGAAAATAAATTTTCTGGCTGATAACTCAAGTCGGTTTCAACCGACTAATAACAGTATTTTTAGTCCGTTTCAACGGACTTTTGCTATTAGGCAGAGACTTGAGTCTCTGACGGTTCAAGTATTTTTGCAAGAAGTCTATTCTTTTGCGCCACTTGTGGGCGTAAAGCCTACGGCATAGCTTCGCTTAAAGTACCTCACTTCTTTTCATAAATAGAGTAAAGATAAAAAAAGCAAAAAGCCCACTTAATAAGAAAATAGAATGACTATTAATCAGCCATTTACACCCGTGATAGGACAACAGCAAGCTATAAAATTACTGACTCAAGCTGTTAGACAAAACCGAATTGCCCCAGCATATATATTTGTAGGGCCAGAGGGTGTAGGACGGAGTTTAACAGCACGGTGTTTTGTAGAATTGCTATTTTCTCGTCAGACACAAAATGCTGGTGCTTTACAAAACCGTTTGCTTCATGGCAACCATCCTGATTTGTTGTGGATACAGCCGACTTACAAACATCAGGGACAACAACTAACACCAAAAGAAGCAGCCGAGAAAGGACTCAAGCGTAAGGGGTTGCCAGAAATTCGGCTAGAACAAATTCGCAAAATCACGGAGTTTCTTAGCCGTCCGCCGTTGGAAGCACCAAGACATATAGTAGTACTAGATCAAGCACAGACAATGGCAGAAGCTGCGGCAAACGCTTTACTCAAAACTTTAGAAGAACCGGGACAGGCAACATTAATCTTGATTGCACCTATGCTTGAGTCTGTATTGCCAACCCTGGTTTCACGCTGTCAACGGATTCCTTTTTATCGCTTAGATACACAGTCTTTAGCTTTTGTTCTGACTCAAACAGGACATGAGGAAATTTTGCAGCATCCAGCAGTGTTGAGTATAGCAGCTGGCAGTCCTGGAAGGGCGATCGCCTCCTATGAGCAATTGCAATCTATCCCCTCAGAGTTGCTGCAAAACCTCACCAAAGCGCCTTCATCCTATCGCAATGCCTTGGAGTTAGCCAAGAAAATTGACCAGGATTTAGATACAGAGGCACAACTGTGGCTAGTCGATTATCTCCAGCAATCCTACTGGCAAAAGTGGCATCAGCCCAGCATTATCAGTCAGCTTGAACAAACCCGTAAATACTTACTTTGTTACGCCCAGCCACGCCTAGTTTGGGAATGTATGCTTTTATCGTTATGTCAAAATGGGACATAGGAAATATGGAAAAAGACTTTATTTCCAGCAATTAAAAACAGCTATACTACTATAGCGATCACTGGAAAAGGTTAATTCCCCACTCCCCACTCCCTATTTTTATGTCTGCAAATGTAATAACTATCTGTTGTATTTTTGACCAAAAATGTGTATATTAAACTCCACGATTGCTAGATCCTCACCATGCAAAATAAATTATTTAACGCTAACATCGAAAACTCCCACGTCTTATTGACTCCACATGACGTGAAAGTAAAATTACCGTTAACAAAATCAGCAGAACAAACAGTTTTAAGATATCGGCAAGAGCTAGAACATATCCTAGATTTTCGGGATCGCAGAAAATTTATAGTTGTTGGCCCATGTTCAATTCACGACCCCAAAGCAGCACTTGATTATTCCCAAAAGTTGAAAGTTTTAGCCCAACAAGTCAAGGATAAATTGCTGCTAATTATGAGGGTTTACTTTGAAAAACCCAGAACAACTGTAGGTTGGAAAGGGTTAATTAATGATCCAGATATGGATGATTCTTTCCATGTAGAAAATGGTCTATTAATTGCGCGATCGCTACTTTTACAAATCACAGAGTTAGGATTACCTGCTGGTACAGAAGCGCTAGATCCAATCATACCTCAATACATTAGCGAATTGATTAGTTGGTCTGCAATTGGAGCGCGGACAACTGAATCACAAACTCACCGAGAAATGGCAAGTGGTCTTTCCATGCCTGTAGGTTTTAAGAATGGTACTGATGGCAGTGTGCAAGTAGCTTTGAATGCCTTACAGTCAGCCAGAAATCCTCACAACTTTTTGGGAATTAATCAAAAAGGACAAGTGAGTGTATTTCAAACTAGAGGTAATGCCTACGGTCATGTAATTTTAAGAGGTGGTAGTCAACCTAACTTTGATGCTGCAAATGTCAAATTAGTAGAAGAACAATTAAAACAGGCTAGTTTACCACCGAGAATTGTAATTGATTGCAGTCACGGTAACACGAATAAAAACTATAAATTACAAGCAGCCGTATTGGAAGATGTAGTTCAACAAATAGTAAATCGCAATACATCAATAGTCGGTATGATGTTGGAATCGAATATCCATGAAGGTAGTCAGCCTATTACTCCTCAACGTCAGCAATTGCAATATGGCGTCTCTGTAACTGATAAGTGTATTGGCTGGGAAGAAACAGAAAAAATCATTTTGGCAGCTTACGAACAACTCAAGCAGTTTCGTTAACTAGTGAAATATAGCCGCTGTATGGTCTTGGAGTCCAAGCCTGAAAGCGGCTTTTTGATATGTCTATTTACATTATTTCATATTATAAAGATTACATGTAGTGAAGAGTCAAAAGCTACTATTGTGAAGTCTTTACAGTTTTTGTTACTAGTAAATTATGCTTATCAACCAATAAACAACAGTTTTTAGCTGCTTAATAGCATGTTATTGCATTGATATTTATTTACAAAACATAAACATATAAAGAGTATATGAGAAATTTCAATCAAACAAATTTCTGTGTTAGTAGTAGTTATGTTAGCAACTTTTTAAAGATAGTTACGTAATTCCACTGAAATATTTCATATATGCATTGCTATGGAGTTATGAATGCTTTTGGTAATGCATGTGTGAGACCTAGATGCCCAGGAATGGTGAAAGATGCGATCGCATTTAGCTGTTCCTCTCAAATTTTGCTGAGCTAGTTTACCTATGCTGAGCCAAATTGGCTTATGGCTAGCAGAATACCTTAAGGAGAGAAAAATCACAACATGACGATAGGAATTATCCATCAAGCTAAATCAATTTTGCAGCGGTCTTTGATCAGATTCGCGATAGTTGGTACAACTTTGTGTCTGACAAGCACAGTAGCATCTGCATTTACGATCAAAATCACAGATCCAGATGTTACACACAAAGCCACTAGCGGCAAATTCATTACTACCCTCGATCCTGATACTCATTCACCACTGCCAGCAGGGACAACAGAAGCCATCCGCAATCTATTTAAAACAGATTACCCTGAATTCACTTACGTTGCAGGGGGAGCAAGAGAAGGAGTACTCACGATTAGCAAGTTAGATGCTTTTCAGGATGGTACCCAAGGAGGTTTAGATATCATTGCCAACTTTGCAGGTGCTGCTTCATCAAACATTTACCGTTGGATTCAGTATATCGAATTGAGTTCTATTAAGCCGCCCTTCAAAGGAGCGAAAACTAGTCCTTTTACTGATCCTCCACCAGACGATAGAGACGACAAACTACCATTTTACGAAACTGATACTGAAAGAAACACTGAGGGAACAGGATATGTTACAGGAGGGAATCTGAATGACAATCCTCGGTTTTGGGATGGCCCTCGTGCTAATAATACCAGAGCGCCTCTCACATTCCATTTGAATCTCTTCCTCACAGATTTTGACAGTGCCAAGAAGACGGTGACAATCTACGATGGTGTGCAGTACGGGTTTAAAATAGAAAAAGTTCCCGAACCTATTACCATTCTTGGCTCCAGTGTGGCTTTAGGATTTGGAGTTTTGTTTAGAAAAGAATTTTCCCGAAGGAGCAAGAAATCCTGATCAAATCATCAACATGTCATTTGCAAAATTCAAGGTTCTTGCCATGCAAACTGTAGCTGCAATGTCAGTTATAGTGTGTTTGACGGGATGCATCAAAGTAGAGACAAATATATCTCCCTCTGAGGATGCATTTTTATATGTGCATTATTTTGGTGAACAAGCTAAGCCTTTTCCTTTTTTGATTTTAACGCCAACTAAAGGTCGAGAAACTACCAATCTGCAACAGATACTTGCTCGCTACTCTGTAACAGCTAGACGTTACATTGTGTCAAGGCAAAAATTTTTCGACATTTGGCAATTTCTAATCAAAGAATATAACTGGCAAGATTTACCCGTCTCATCTCCTGTTGGAGATGATCTGTTTGAGATTGTTCTCTGGGATCAAATACCTAAGCAAACCTTGATGGATAGACAAAAAACTCGCACCCTCCTACAGCACATCTTGACAGTGGAGGGTGGTTTAGATTCGCGTCTGACAAACGAAATCGAGACTTTGATTCGACGATTGTCTAATTGAAGTGTCAATTCAAGAAAATAGCGATCGCCTAATTTTTGAAAATGCGATCGCTACTCTTTAACTTACAACACTGTACCAACTTCTTTCAAATAAACCCGTGTAAATGGTTCTTCTTCACCTAAAGAATAATCTTCAATCAACCCTTTACGACGGATAGAAATATCGTTTGCTTTCCTAATTACCACAGTAGAGTCATCGAAGACATCCCGCACTAGCATCATTTCAATTTCTGTGGGATTATCCAAGACTACCATGTTACTCCCCTGATAAAACATCCCCTGTGCTTCTAGAGTATCCTCCTGATACTCAGCAATCAGCAAATCAAGTTTGGGATTACGTAACAAAGTTTGGACATTAGTATTGTAATCTTTGCTTAATACTTTTTTCGACCGATTCACAAAAACTGCGTCACGACAAACTGCGCCGATGATCCAATCAGGATGTTGCAAAAGGATATGGTCAATCGTTGTTTGCAGTTCTTCAACTGAAATTTTATTAAATGTGATAATCGGTATCCTGGCATCTGCACTCGACTCAAAAAAAGTTTCTAAAATCCGCGCAGGCACATCGACACTTTCGCCAACAGCCGGGTTAAGATGCATCAAAATCCCAGGTGCAGCATTAATTTCCAAAATCGCAAAGTTGCCAGACTTCCAAGATTCTGCAAGATTCTTGGTAATAACATCAATTCCTAGACAAGTTAAGCGAAAATGTTGGGCAATGTCTTGGGCCAAGATGATATTGTCATGATGCATTGTTTGAGTAGCATCAATGCTCACACCTCCAGCTGAGAGATTAGCAACTTTACGCAAGTAAACAGTACGGTCTTCTCTAATAACACTATCTAAAGACAAACCCTGTTCTTCTAGGTAGAGTTCCATCGCCTCATCACACTGAATTTTACTCATCGGCGAGGTAGGTGTATCCCAACGTTTGGAGTTCCTATTTTCTCGCCAAATCAATTCTTCAATAGTGGAACGTCCATCTCCAACAACCCATGCAGGACGGCGTTCGGTAGCAGCAACGAATTTACCATCAACACACAACAAGCGAAAATCACTGCCAGAGATGCTTTTTTCGACAATTATCCGTGTTGGCTGTTCTTCAGGAATTGCTGCAAATGCCCTCCTGTATGCAGATTCTAGTTCTTTGGCATCTTGAACATCAGCCGTTACACCAATTCCTTTGTGACCTACCACAGGCTTAATCGCCACTGGGTAGCCTATTTCCCTAGCTATTGCTAAGGCTTCCCTTTCAGAAACAACGATATCACCATGAGGTACTGGGAAACCTAAAGTGTATAAAAACGCCTTACAATCATCCTTGCGGGTGGTGAAATCGGAATCGATATGACTATCACAGTCAAACGTCGTAGCGATACCTCGAATGTGCCTCTTTCCCAGTCCATACTGCATTAGCCCTTCTTCCCATAAATAGAAGGTGGGAATACCTTTTTCGTTGGCTGTTCGCAATAGAGAGTAAACGGTGGGGCCACCATAAACAGATTGTCGGAATCTATTTTGTAGTCTCGTCAGTTGTTCATCAAACAAAAAATCTTCGTCTTGGGTGATGGTTTCAAACCAATCCCACGCAAAGTAAATTACCTCTCTAGTGGTGCGTTCATGTAGTGATTGCACACTAATTCGCGCCCCTTTGGGTTGGGATTTGACACTCCAACGATTGAGGTGCAAACCCATTTCTAATTTTCCTACCTCTGACGCAGTTCGGGCGAACAGATGAGCGTGAGATTCGTAGGTTTGATCGCTCAAATGGGGATAGCGATCGCTGATAATTGAAAGATATTTCTCTATTGGCAAAGGCTCTGTGTACACAGTCAAAGCAAAATCGAATACCAGTGCCGCCGTATCTAAATAGGGATTTGGGCCGATGTAATACTTGAAGTTGAAAATATCGAAAACATCCGTTTTTCTAGCATTGACCCTAATTGCATCAGTGCTTGTTTGTTGAACCATTGATTGTCAACCTTTGGCTAAACACCCTGAAAATTGTAACTCTAAGTTGCGTTTATCCAGACTTATTGATTGTAAACAAGACTCATTTAACTGGCGCATACGTTTTCTGGCATGAATCAATATTCAAAGTTAAGCCTTTAGGTTATTGACTTTTTACCTTTGTTAAATAGAGTTGGAGTCAGAGGGCCGTTTTTGTAAAGGGGATTTATATCCCCTCCAAAAACCTTTCGCCTTTTAAGGCATTAGCGTAGCGGGACGAAGTCCGGTTTTAGACCCGATTGTTTCCATAACTTGGCTCTTGCAAATTTAAATATTTGCCTAAGTAGCCGAGAATAATTTTGCTACTAACCTTAGCAACCCGAATATAAATCTATTGTCAAGCATTTTCACCTATCCCAAGGCATAACTAAGCAATGAGGGTACTGGAGAATAGTCATAACTAAGCCACGACTCTGTTCTCCACACCCACCCCAAAGGGGCTTTGTAAAAAATTAAAAATATAACCTTTGAAAGGTGCAAAACTTTGACAAAACTTGTATAAATTTTAAAGATACGCTATTAAGGAGACAGCAAAGTCATGAATAGCACCCAAGCTCCCCCAAAACATTTGAGAGACGAAGTACAAAAACTTGCCGAAGAAGCTTTTCACAGCAAGTTAATTTCTGGATACGGAGATGGCCCAGACGCAGAAGAATACCAAATTGTTTATCAGGGTAAACCTAGACATCTGCCTTTAGAACAAGCACGTTTGTTCTTAACTAACCTACTTTACAGAAGCCGAATTCATTAGAAATGATCGCGGTCAAATCAATTTTCATACTTTGGTTGCTAACTCCCAGCAATTTATCCTTCATTCTTTGTTTAAAGGATTGTCAAATCTATTAGGTGAAACCAAAATTTAACAAAAAACATCGGGTGGGATTTTTGATCCCATCCGTAATTGGTTTGTAATATTTTTTATAGCCTAATATATATTTAAGATTTATTTCCAAGCTATTCAAAATCATGGCTTTTTTAAAACCAATTTTCTTATGTCAAATACTATTGCAATTACCGATTCTTTACTTCCTAATCCTGTACCTAAATCATCAATCATTCGTTTAGAAAATATCTTCAAAATTTACGGTAGTGGTGAAACTGAAGTCAAAGCGCTCAATAATGTGAACTTGACTATCTACGAGGGCGAATATTGTTCAATCATGGGGCCTTCTGGTTCAGGTAAATCTACAGCCATGAACATTATTGGTTGTTTAGATCGCCCTACTACTGGACATTATTATTTAGATAACATTGATGTGGCACAAGTTGATGATCAATCATTGGCACACATTCGCAACAAAAAGCTGGGGTTTGTGTTTCAACAATTCCATTTGTTACCTCAACTCACAGCCCTAGAAAATGTGATCTTGCCAATGATATATGCTAATGTAAATTTTGCTGAAAGACGCGATCGCGCCACAGAAGCATTGACACGAGTAGGTTTAGCAAATCGCCTCAACAACAAACCAACCCAACTATCTGGTGGACAACAACAAAGGGTAGCGATCGCTCGTGCCATTGTCAACCGTCCCGTTGTCCTGCTTGCGGACGAACCAACAGGCGCATTAGATTCGCGCACTACCCAAGAAGTATTAGACATCTTTGGCAACCTCAACGCCACTGGCATCACGGTGGTTATGGTAACACATGAACCAGAAGTTGCCCGCCAAACCCAACGCATTATTTGGTTTCGTGATGGTCAGGTAGTAGACTCCAACCCGGATTTTTAAGGAGGAATTGAGAACTTGTACTGAGCGGAGTCGTTCGCGTAGCGTCTTCGACAGGAGAAGTATTGGGAATTGTCATTTGTCATTAGACCTCTTGCAAAAGTCGGATACTCGCCAGAAAATAAATTTTCTGGCTGATAACTCAAGTCGGTTTCAACCACTAATAACAATATTTTTAGTCCGTTTCAACGGACTTTTGCTATTAGGCAGAGACTTGAGTCTCTGACGGTTCAAGTATTTTTGCAAGAAGTCTATTCGTCATGATGCGACGCTCCTGTGTCGCTCTAAGCGAAGCTATGCCGCAGGCTTTACGCTGACGCTCGTACCTCGCTACCGCTTCGCTATCGCGGACTCGCTACCGCTACGCTAACGTCATTTGTTATTGATTATTCTCCGCGTCCCCGCGTCCCCGCGTCCCCGCGTCTTCCCCAGTCCCCAGTCCCCAGTCCCCAGTCCCCAGTCCCCAGTCCCCAGTCCCCAGTCCCCAGTCCCCAGTCCCCAGTCCCCAGTCCCCAGTCCCCAGTCCCCAGTCCCCAGTCCCCAGTCCCCAG
>JAESGP010000252.1_pt1 | contig 12181 bp, 6 predicted proteins | sample 9269741 | NCBI WGS metagenome assembly JAESGP01 (sample SAMN15720684, study PRJNA650882) | algae metagenome | isolation source: Desmonostoc vinosum HA7617-LM4 and co-occurring heterotrophs from cave wall | place: USA: Waikapalae cave, Hawaii | collected 2011-05-27
TTCCAATATGCAGCTCGCCTCGTCCTTCACAGTGCAGCAGGCCGCAAGATAGGTCATCGGTTGTGCTCATAGCTTGAGGCGAGGGTTCAGACGACAGCGATCCGCATGTGGGCTTCGGCTTGTTCACGACACGCCAGTGCAAGCAAGCGCACACGCTCAGTGTTGTGGATAGGAACAGGCTTGCTTCGCACCAATTCTACGACGAACTCGCCGTTTCCATCGGACACAACCGTGTGGGGGTAGAGGCCCGTGAGGCCGAGCGCCTGGATTTCGAGAAGGATCAGCAACAGGGAATGCGGTGTGAAGCTCCAGGCATGCCCGTCCCAATACTCGGTGGCTAATTCGCGAACGTGAGCGAAAGAGGCGTCAACCGAAAGACCGGAGGCAATCTCCATGTGGTCGAAGACTTCGTCGTTGCCCCACGTGATGCGTTGGTGATTGGCAACAGAGTAGCTCTCGCAATCGAAGCGGGTTCGGGGCGTGTGGAAGGGCTCGGGCCGAAGATAAGCTTCTAACCACTGTCCGGTCGATGTTAGCTGGCGCAGTAGATCAAAGCACCCCCGCTTGTCAGGCGCTACCATCAGGAAAACACCATCTGGAGCAAGGAGTCGTTCGACAGACCGCAAATGCGCGATTGGGTTCGGAATGTGCTCGATGTTGTGGCTAGAGAGCACGAAATCGAAGGTGCCAGCGTGTTCTTCAGGGATAGCCTTGTTGAGATCTCCGTCCGTAGCGATGAAATCGACGCGATCGATCACGTATTTGTCCCCGCCGGGATGAGATGCTGCGTACTTCGCGACAAGATTCGATTGGGAGCCGTGGTCCGCGGTGTAGAGGTTGTACCCCTCCGAGCGCCGGAACATCGGATTGTAGGAGCCGCCGATCTCAAGCGCCTTGTGATGTTTCTCGACTCTTGAACGGATGTAGCTGCTGCGGTCGTGTCCGACATCGGCAAGCAGGGTCACTGAAGGCACGTCGCGATCTCCCGCTACTGAGCGACCGGAACCATACATGTTGGCCCTTCACCCGGAAAGGATGGAGGCAATACACCATCGCCCGCTATTGCGCTCCCGCGCAGTGATCGCACTCGTCTCAGTCGTCATTCTGAAATGCGACCGAGCCTCACGGCATCTGAGAGGGCGAGTGGGCCGAGGGGCGCAAAATGGCTCGGCCTCGCCGTCCTGATCGGGGAATAAGGACGACGAGGCCGATCCAACCGCCTACGCGAAGCAGCCATGCTAGCCTGCAACGTCAATGCGGGGACCGCAATGGTAGATCTGACACGCCGGAGCTTTAAAAACCGCCGTTCGATCCGCTCTCAGACGCTTAGTGGGCGATGCGAAAGAATTTATGAAAAACGGCATGGTACCGACGCATCTGTGCAGGGAGGCAGATGATGTCAGATTGGGACTGGAAGAGTGTTCACGCGATCGCCGCAGCCAATACTCTTGTCGCCTCGCACCTCGTTGATTTGCTGCTGCGTAAGCGACTGATCACTAAGCAGGAGGCGATCGCCTTGGCAAAGGCAGCGGAATGTGAAGCCGAAGCCCTTCGCGACATCAGCGGTATGGAAGCCGCCGCGATCACTGGTGCTATGGCAGAAGGCTGGGAGCAGCGACACTCGTGATACGACGGTTCCGCCGTTAAGTAAACCAGGAAAGTTCGTCATTTATAAGCTATGATACTGACTACAAGCCGATTGCATCGATTCTCTAAACAATCTGAAGCTATGATGTGCACTTGGAGATATTCGGTAAATTCCTCTCCTTCCATAGAGCCTCACAACCGACAGTGCGTGCGTTCGACCGCACCTGCACCTTCTATTCGGGGTTCTCTCGCTCCCTGGGCTCACCACGGGCAGAGTGCTTCCTGCGTGCATCCAGTGCGCCAAATAGATCGCTGCATCGTTTAGTCTGGTGCGCTGAGAATGCTCGCCACACAACAACCCGATTGTCGGACCGGTCTAGCCGGCGCCGGATCCACGGCGGGGGACGAGGACGTATGAAGCTATCTGCGGAGCAGCATGAATGGTTCGGCACCATGAGGAGCGAATGGCTGCAAAAACTTGAGCCGTCTGCCACACACCTGGGTCGCCACCTCTTTGATGTGGGCCCTGAAGTGCCCGAGGCAGCCGTGAAGGAGGCGAGGATCTTTGCGACGCGCCATGCTGCGATTGAAAGCCTCCCAAAACATGGGATCTTTGCTGAGATCGGAACGCAGACCGGCCGTTTCGCCGAATTTGTGCTAGATCGGCTTGCTCCAGCTGAACTGCACTTGTTCGACATTGAATTTGACACGCTGCGTAACCATCGGCCACATCTCGCAGTTCACCCAGAAGTTCAACTTCATCTTGGTGACTCTTCCGAGCAGATCAGCACCTTTGCGGACGAGACTTTCGACACAATCTACATCGATGGTGATCATTCCATCGACGGTGTGCGACGCGACGCAACAATAGCGATCAAAAAGATTAAGGCATCCGGAACGTTGGTTTTTAATGACTACACCGTATGGAGCCCAATGGAACTGCAAGATTATGGAGTGGTGCCCGTCGTCAATGAGCTTCTTGCAAGCGGGGAGTGGAGGATGATCTATTTTGCCTTACACCCCATGATGTATTGCGACGTGGCCATCAGCCGAGCAAAAGCTGCTCCTTGAGATGCGTTATTGCGCAATAGAGTTGCAGGTCGCCCCCTTCAGCTCCAACCAGCACCTGAGCGAGCAAGCACCTGTATCACGGACAATCAGCTCAGAATGATCACCGGTCGACCGCTTGAGCTTGACCTCCGCGTCACAACGCGCAAATGCACCTCTCGCCCTCGACGAGCAGCACGACATCCGTCGTTTCAAGCTGCCATCGATGAGTTCCACGTGGCACTCCAAACGGGAGTTCCTCGTTCATCGGCCCCTCTTAAACCACGATCATGCCGTTGACGATGAGCGGTGTCATCTCCTAGCCCTGCATCCGGCTCAAAAGTTTGCCTTATCATGGGCAAAACTATGAGGCCCACAAATAAGATGGGTATCTTTAGGACAGTTCAGCTATGCTGAAGATCTCTTCAGATTCCTATTTTAGGACATCTGTTCATCTCAATAAATGAGCTTTAGAAAATTATATAAGACAACGCGCGCTATCTAGGTGATATCTGGTATGAAAAAGAGCTCCGAGGCCTTCGTCAATTGGCAAAGGAAACTTAGACCTTTATCGAAAGGCCGCCTCCTTGGGCTCATGAAGGTTGTCTTTGATGAAGCTTACTATTTGAATAGGTATTCAGATGTAAGGTTTTCCAGCATCGACCCCTTCAAGCACTACTTGGAGTATGGCGAGCAGGAAGGACGCAGCCCGCATCCCTTGTTTGATCCGGACTGGTACACCAAACGGCATCCTTCCGCAGTCGGCGCCGCACTCAGGCACTACATCCAAGGTAAAGGAGCAGGCCCCCATCCATTATTCGATGATGCATATTATCTCAGCGAGAATCCAGACGTCTCGTCTGCAGATACTCCAGCGCTCATACACTATATCAGGCATGGCGCTGCCGAGGGACGAAGTCCGCACCTGCTCTTTGCGTCTCGTTGGTACATCAGCCGGTACCCTGAGGCTTCGTCTGCACCTCTCGTGCACTATCTGTCCGGCTTAGGCGAATGGCCCAACCCGCTGTTCGATGATTTTGCCTACCGTACATCGTTGAACACACCACTACGAGCTGACGAAAACGGTCTCGTGCACTATTTGGTGCACTTACCTGCGGAATGCAGGCCAAACATACTCTTTCATCATTCATGGTACGTCCAGCGCGCACCCGAATCAGTCCGAGACGGCCTCAACCCGCTGGCGCATTACCTCGAATACGGCGAAAAAAACGGAGCCGTTCCGCACCCTCTATTTGATCGGAAGTATCTTGAGGCTCAGCTATCAACAGAAAACGACAATCTCCCCAGTCTACTGGTGTACTTTCTCCATCAAGGCGACTTGCAGGGCCTTTCCCCGCACAGACTATTCGACAGCTCTTGGTACAGGTCGAAAAATGTTGACGTTGATCGTAGCAACACACCTGCGCTCAGGCACTACCTACTGTTCGGGTGGAAGGAGGGACGTTCACCTCATCCACTTTTTGACGTCCGTTATTACCTCCATCGCTCACCTGATGTCGCGTCGGGAAACATTGATCCACTAACCCACTATGTTGCATTCGGCGCAAGAGAGTTGCGTAATCCTCACCCACTTTTCGACGCTCATTACTACGCTGCGTACAGCATGGATGTAATGAGTGCGGGCGTCAATATTCTTGAGCATTACCTTGAATATGGCGGTGCAGAAGATAGAAACCCGAACCTCCTCTTTGACAGCGCTTGGTACCGTCGGCAACACGAGAGTCGATTAAGCTCTGGTGAAAACCCTCTTCTACATTACGTGAAATTCGGGGCGAGCGAGAACCGCAATCCAAGCCCGCTATTCGACCGTGAGTATTACCTAGTTTACAATCAAGACGTGTTTGACGCGGGGATCGAACCGCTGGGTCATTTCATAACGACTGGTATTCATGAAGGACGTCAACCCAGAGCGCCTGACAGACTGAGCGAGGTTTGTTCCGTCCTTGAAATACCCTATGAGGTCCGACGCTACCCCCCATCGCTTGTCGGTCGTGATGTTTGCTTCTTCATGACGTATAGCGCTCATGGTCACGTGCATGAACACGTCCTTTCATACCTCGACGCGCTCCTTTCGCAGAATCTGACCGTCGTTGTCATTGTTGCGACTGACGGCCTCGATCGTCCTCTTCCCGATCAGCTCTCCCGCGCGCATGGGCTCATCGTGCGCACCAATCACGGCTGGGATTTCGCGGCTTGGGCTACAGCAATGGCTGTCCTCTCAGACGTGTGGCAAGCTCGTACGCTGATCCTTGCAAACGACAGCGTTTACGGTCCCATTGATCACTCGAGCTTCGGGAGGGTTATCGAAGCGATCCGGAAGAGTGATGCTGATCTTGTTGCTCTCACCGACAGCTATCAGGCTTGGCCGCATGTGATGAGCTACTTCACCGGAATAACTTCAGCGGGCCTCCGCTCGAAAGCCGTCCGACAGCACTGGTCGAGCGTAAGAAGCATCCGTACAAAGCTTGACGTGATCAAAGCTTACGAACTGACACCGTTGGAGCGTTGGTCTGAGCAAGGCGTCCAAATCGAGGTGTTGTTCCCCACCGCTGACGACGTTGAGTTGCCCGTCAACCCCACGCTCGTTCGCTGGCGTGACCTGCTCTCGCGCGGCTTCCCTTTCCTTAAAATCCAACTCCTGCGCGATGATCTTCCTCAGGCCGACCCCAGCGGTTGGGAGGACGCCTTGGTCGGCAATCCCAGTTTGCTCCGGGCTATCAACGCGCATCTAGCGTTCGTGCGGAAAAGGCAGGTTGATGTCGGCGACCCGGAGCGGCCGAACCCTTCGACGTTCCGGCCGAACCCAGCACCAAGGCGGCGATTCAAGCGGAACCTTGCGCTGCAAACGTACTACGGGGCAACGCAAAGCCTGCGGCCGACGGAGGCGACGGATTTCGCACTGGAAGTCCCATTCGGTGTCCTCGCGGGCGAATCCCGGATCGACCGCGTTGCAGTCATTATCCATATTTTCTACCCCGATCTGACTGCTGCCATCTTGGAGAAAGTGCGCAACATACCGGTCAGAGCGGATTTGTTCATCTCGACTGACACTCAGGATAAGGCCGAGCGGATTCGTCAGGTAGCCGATGCTCATACAAGCGGCTCGACTGAGATCCGAGTGATGCCAAACATCGGTCGTGATGTTGCTCCGACGTTCGTCGGGTTCCGTGATGTCTTCGACCGTTACGAGGTTTTTCTTCATCTTCACTCGAAGAAATCACCTCACGATGGGCTGCTCGCAGGATGGCGTGAATATCTGTTGGAGAATTTGCTCGGGTCGCGCGAAGTCGTTGACTCGATATTGCTGCTCTTTGAGCAGGAAGACGTCGGCATTGTTTTCTCGCAACACCTCCCCGCCGTACGCCCGCTTTTGAATTGGGGGTATGATTACGATCTGGCGAAACAGCTTTTGAAGCGCGCGGGCGTGGAGCTGCGCAAAGACTTGGTCCTCGAATTTCCGTCGAGTTCCTTCTTTTGGGGGCGAAGCTCCGCCATTCGCCCGCTTCTGGATCTTGAGTTGACGTGGTCGGATTTCCCAGCGGAGACGGGGCAGGTTGATGGAACCGTTGCTCATGCCATCGAGCGGTCCATACTCTTCTTCGCTGAGGCAGCTGGCTTCCGTTGGGCTAAGGTTGCACGTCTCGCGGGTGGAAACCACGATACGCTTGTTCCCGTTCTTAGCGCTGAGGAGATTAGATCGTCTCTAGCACGCGTACATCGACCCCTGCTTGGTAACCCGTTAAAACCCTTACAGGAACGAAGGCTCTTCCCCGAGCTACTGCCAATCTCGACTCGACGGGATGAGGTGTTACGCCCTCGCTTGAACCTCGTCCTGCCGACACTGCATCCGACGCACGTCTTTGGAGGCATCACCACGGCGCTGCGGGAGTTTGAGCGGCTCGCCGGTCAACTCGGCGAGGAATATGACCGACGCGTGATCGTTGGCAACATACCCATCGACCTCGAGACTATGATTGAGCAGACCGCGTACCGGCTAGCTCCGCTTGGGAGCCCCTATCCTGAATGCTCACCCGCCTTGGTCGACGTCTCAGATTGGAACGGCGGTGAGTTGCCGATCCGCGCAGGCGACATTTTTATGGCGACAGCTTGGTGGACGGCGACTAGCAGCTTCGAACTTCAGGCAGCACAGCTCCGCCACTTCGGGCGCAGCCATCCCGTTGTGTACTTCATTCAAGATCACGAGCCCGGATTCTACAGCTGGTCCTCCCAATTTGCTTTGGCCAAGGCTACCTACGCGAGCCCTGAGAAGATGATCGCGCTCATCAACTCAGAGGAACTCGCTAACTTCATGGCACGACACTACGCTTATGAGAAGGCATACGTTGTTCGATACAAGCCAAGCCTAAAAATTAGAACGTCGCTGAAGAAGATGCCGCGTGAGCGCATCATTCTCATTTATGGTCGTCCGGGTACGGATCGCAATTGTTTCAGTACACTGTGTGCTGGTCTGGCGCGATGGCAGCAGGCTGAACCTACCCGCGCCCAGGAGTGGCGCATTGTTTCTGCTGGGGAGGAGTACAGCGCCGGGCGTGTAGCGATGGTCGCAAACCTGGAGATAAAGGGCAAACTTACCCTGGAGGATTATGCGGACTTCTTAAGCCGCGCAAGCGTCGGTATCTCGCTTATGATGTCGCCCCATCCGAGCTACCCGCCGCTTGAAATGGCCCATGCGGGTCTGAGAACTATAACAAACTCGTATGAGTGTAAGGATTTAAGATTGCGAAGCGCTAACATCGACTCACTCGATATCTTAACGCCTGACACGCTGGCCGAAGCAATTGCCCGAGCGGTCGACGTCGCTGAGGATCATGTTGGCACCTATGTGCCATTCTCGGAGATGACGGACTTGCCTTGCGCTTACCCAGACTATGACCCACGAGAGCTGGCCGATCGGTTGCGCGGAGTCGGTAAGTGACTCTCGATCTGCCCAGCGCTTCAGCTTACTTAGAGAGACACTAAAGCACGGGACTCCTTAGCCGCCATAAGTCGCTGCTAGCGATTAGCTCGGGCAGCGGCGCGGCATCACTAATCCAACTACAGAGTTAGCAGGTGTGTCCGCTATCCCGCATCCGTTCCGACCATCAATTTCGGGTGTTTGCTATGAGCTGCTAAGGCGAAGAGGAAGGTGGTTGTAAACTGTCGCAGTCCTAACGCAAACATCGAAAGAAAGTCTGCAGAACAAACCGGATGGTTTATAACAGCTACGTGGTCCCTGTTGTCGGTAACTGCCATAAATAGGGTTCACTGATGAGATACATGTTGTAGCTAGATGCTGGTCATCGCACTCGTCGGTCTAGCCCACCATAAGACGCATATAGTTCGCTCTCACCGTTTGATACCTCTGATAACTTTTTTCAAGTTTTCCGCTTAGCACTTCACTATCGTTGGAATTTTCCAGCTCTGATTTTTTCTGTTGCAGCTTTTTGGGGTTCACGCAGGTATGAGCAAAGCGTAGCAGATCATCCCGACCGATGATCCCGCGACTTTCACCTTCAAGGAAAATTTGATGGGCGCGGTCGACAAAGACGCCTTGGCCTGTAGCCGGCGAGGCCAGCACAGCGGAATGATATCCGTCAATGGTCTGGCGTCTCACCGCCCGGTTGAACGTGGACGACCCCCGCACCGAACTTTCGGTCGCCTCGTCGTCGCGGCGTAGAGAAACGATCCCGATACAGCTAAGGAGGAACAGCGCTTCAAAGATATCCTTTGCCGAGCGCGATGACATCGAGGGGTGATCTCCAAGCTCACGCACGGACATCGATTTGTCCGATGCCGTGTCGAGCACTTCAATCAAGGGATTAAGGGTCTGTGACGGCAATTTGCGAGTTCCAAGATTGCCGGAGATTTGTAGGGGAATGTGGTCGAAGGGGTGGTGAAGCATGAAGCGGCTGTTGAGAACGGCCGCGCCATGCACTTGCTCCGGTACCGGCTTCAACCCTTTAACGAAAAGGTCGCGCCGGAATTGTTGGTTTACGAAATAATCCCGCACCGTCTGCTGCAGCACCGGGTCCTGCATCGATCCGAGCATCTTCTGCGCCTCTGGCCCGAGATGAATCGAGTCGACATGGTCGGACAGGAACGCCGAGGCGCCGAAATCGAGCTTCGCCTCCTTCATTGCTTTAGCCACGATTGAGAAGGGCAGAGGATGCCAGTTTTGATTGAAATATTCGTGGGCGAGGTAGGATTTGTTCTTGCTCTTGATGTTGGCCAGCCGCATGGCCGCGAGCGGATTCGCCTTAAAGTACTGAGCTCCTGCATCGGCAATCTTCTCGACGAATTGCAGACTGGACGTCACGACATCTAGAATCGGTTGATCCGACTTCGTGGATGCAAAAAGTGCCATCAGGTGTTGCAACGGGGCGGACTCGGCCCAGCCCGGCTGCGTGTTGTAGCTCAGGTAGACAATGCCTCCAGGGGCCAAGTTGTTCTTGACAATTTTGTGTATCGCCTCACGGCTTTCGACGCTGATCCAGCTGTAGATTCCGTGCAAAACAATCATGTCAAATTGCGGAAGGTCGCTACGGAAGGCGAAGTCCTGGAAGCTGTCCTCGAAGAACTTCGCGCCGTTTCCGGAGGCTTCTGCCAATGCGCGAGCGTTGAGAACCTGCGACGGCATGAAATCGCAGCCCCAGAACTCGCCTTCGTGGAGAGCGGCGTTGACGTTTAGGGAGACGCCCTGGCCGGAGCCGAGTTCGAGGTAGCGCAGTGGGCGTGCGCGTTGCCGCATCAATCGCTTTGACAGAAGGGCGAAATCGATGATGGCCGGCGATAGTTCTCGGTAATAGCCGCCCGTGTAGTCGATTTCGGTGACATACCCCTCTGACCAACTCATGCGGCCCGTTCTCCCGTGTCTGCGTGCGAGGAAGGATTCTTGGTCTTGGAGGAACCGCCGGCCGAGTGGGAGGCCAGTTCACGTCCCTATTGCGTTCAGGAGCGCAACAAGGCAGGCCGTCGCGGCTCAGAGTGGGGCGTCGACGGATGACTTGGCGGCAAAGCTGCTGACGTGCTCTAGCACCCCGATTTTCGTGAGCCAAACGACGGCACCCATCAGACGGCGGTTAGCTATTCCGGTCGATCGACCGAGCTCCGCAAGTGTTACCGCATCGTCGCCCAGTTTAGCCAAGATCTTTTCAATGTCAGCGGGGGTAGGCTGGACGACGTTGGCGAAGCGCGTTGAACCAAGGCTGCGTCTGGCCAGCGCCTCCTCCCTTGTTACGCCTGGCCTATAGCGAAACCGCGTGTCGGGGCTGGCCGTGCTGGTCGGGTACTCGGCGAAGACCGAAAAAGGATCGTCGCGGTCCGAGCGGGCGCGCCTTGTCTCCAACCGGCGAGGGGGGGATGCTAGGCGCCGCGCCTCGAGTTCGAGGAACAAGGCTTCGTAGCGCGGCCAGATGACGGACCAATCGAAGACCTCGCGGGCCCGGCGACGTCCCGCCTCACCCAGGCGGCGTCGCAAGTTGGGATCGCGGATGAGCCGAGCATATGCAGACGCCGCCGCACCAATATCGACCGATACGAGCTGACTCAGATACCCCGTGTAATGATCGTAATTGTCCATCGCCAGGTCGTAGCGGTCAGCGAGCTCATAACCGCTGCCCGGTGGCAGGGTCAAAGTAGGGATCAGGTATCCTTCCTCTCCATCGCGGATGAGGTCCCGGTAGCCGTCCCAATCGCTGATTACCATCGGCAGCCCGGCGGCCATCGCCTCGATCGGGGTCAGGCCCTGCGTTTCCTGGAAATTATCAACTAGGGAGGTGAAGATGTCCGCGCAGGCCCAAGCGCCGTCGAACGCCGCCCGATCGTTTCCGTCGACGAGGACCGTGCGTACCGAGGGGGCGAACTGAGCCGCCTCGGCACGGAAGACATCCGCCTGCCCCTGGGTGGGTGCGATGCCTGCGAGAATGAGAGCGCAGCGCTTGCCCGTGGCCGCCACGTCGCGCGCGGCTTGCTCCAGCGCGAGATACATGGGCAGCGGGTGCGCCTTGCCGTGGAAGATGAGCCGTCCAACGAACAGAATCGCAACGTCGTCCTCAGTAAGTCCGAGGTTAGTACGCGCCGTGGCGCGGGCCGCGTCCGAGTGGGCGAAGTCGCGTGTATGAATGCCAATAGGGATGATCGGCAGTTGCGGCGCGGGAAGGCGGGTAGCACCAAGCCGTTCGCGAAGGTCGTCAATGGTGTTGTCGATCATTCGGCGAACGGCAGCGCGGGCGGCACTCGTGGTGCAAATCAGCGCGTCCCAATCTTGAACTGGCGCGCGGGCGAGTTCGGCTATCGCCGTCATTGGCTGATGTGAGGCGATGGTGTGGGTAATGCCGACGATGCTGTAAGCGTTGTTAAGGCCGAGCCGGTGACGGTGCCAAGCGTGGACTGGAATACCAGGATCAGGGCGGTAGAGGGTGCCAGCCTCACGCAGGCGGGCGGGCTCGCCGAGTGAGAGAAAGCGCATCACAGTGGCTTGCGCGCCCGCTGAGCGCATAACTCGGCCAAATTCCTCGGCATGAGTGCGAGAATAAGCTGTGCACCAGATCTGCGGTGGCTCGGACTCAGCAATGGCTCGAAGCAAGCCCGCACCGGCTGATTGGCGGCCCATTACCTTTTTCTCGAGGCTATACGAGTTTGGCTCGTATAGAATTGCAAATTGAGGACGATGGGCCGGAAGCAAGCAACACTCCAAATGGATAGTGAGAACTTGGCTGCTTTTGTGCCTGTAACGTGAAACGGCCGCCCCGTAGGGCGGCCGCATGGATCATTAGCGATCTTGCTGACTTTTAGACGATATCGCTGGCGTCGAACGTTGCCAGCGTGGTGAGCCCCGTCAGCTTAACAGCCGTATCGATCGACTTATCGGCATTCGAGTCGACGAAGAGATAGCCGTCGGCGCCATCCGTTACGAAAGCGTACAGCTTTGTCCCGTTCAGGATCGTCTGAGCGCTGGCAAAGGCAGAATCGAAGCCAGCAGCAGCACTGACCGCCTCGCCGTAGTTGCTCACCGAACCTGCAGCAAGTCCGAGGAAGTCAACGCTGTCATTGGCCAATACGAAGTCAGTGATTGTATCGAGAGTAACGGCACTCGTTCCACTGTCGAGCAGCGAGAACGTGAAGGTATCATCACCAGCATTACCAGTGACGCTGTCGATGCCCTCGCCACCATTGATGGTGTCGTTGCCTGCACCACCAGCCACGCTGCTATCATCGCCCTTGCCGGCGAAGATAGTGTCATTGCCATCGCCACCGGCGATGATGTCGGAACCTTGATTGCCTTCGATGAGGTCGTTGCCGGTACCACCGGTGATGTTATCGGCACCGTCGCCACCGAGCAGGAAGTTCTCGCCGCTGGCGTCGGTAATGGTGTCCGCGCCTTCGTTTCCGCGGACGAAGTCGTTGCCAGCGCCGCCGATCACGGAGTCATCGCCGAAGCCGCCGAAGATCGTGTCGTTGCCATCGCCACCGTCGATCTGATCGGCGCCTTGATTGCCTTCGATGAAGTCGTTGCCGGTTCCGCCGG
>JAESGP010000253.1_pt1 | contig 12066 bp, 6 predicted proteins | sample 9269741 | NCBI WGS metagenome assembly JAESGP01 (sample SAMN15720684, study PRJNA650882) | algae metagenome | isolation source: Desmonostoc vinosum HA7617-LM4 and co-occurring heterotrophs from cave wall | place: USA: Waikapalae cave, Hawaii | collected 2011-05-27
CGGCCATCGCGAGGATGCGGCCGGTGCGGTTCTCCATCACCAGCGCCGCGCCCTGGACGACCGGGCGCAGGCGGATCTCGGCGCGCGGCGTCTTCCCATTCGGGTCGCGCAGCTTCACCCGGACGACGTCGTAGGTTTGGAGCCGGCCCCGCGCCGGGCCGGGGTCGAGGCTGGCGGTGCGGCCGTCGGCGAGGCCGACCTTCGCGGGGCGGCCCTGGCCGGGATCGAGGACGATGGCGAGCGGCCAATGCACGTCGTAGAGCGGCGGCCGGGCGCTCTCCAGCGCGCGCTGCCAGGCAGGCTTCGGGGCAGGGATTTTGGGCTCGGCGGGCTTCGCCGCGACCTTGGCACCCTTGCGGCCGCCGGCAGCCTTCGGTTCGGCCTGCTTGGCCTCCGTAAGCTTGGACTCTGACGACTTGGACTCAACGGGCTTGGGCTCGGGCGCCTTCGCCTCTCCGCCGACGATCACCGGAACGCCGGGGACCGCATTCTCCGCCGGCGATGCGGCGCCTTCGAGCTTGCGCACGGCCTCTGCGAGGTTGAGCTCGGGCCCCTCGTAGACCTGGCGCCCGGTCGCCCGCTCGTAATTGGCGAGCCCGTCCTGAAGGGCCGACTCGGCCGCCCGCTGGAGGCCGGCATTGATCGTCGAGCGCAGCGTGAAGGAGGCCGAGGTCAGGGATTCAAGCCCGGCGAAGGTGCGCGCCTCGCGGGCGAGGTGATCGACCACGTAGAAGCCGCTGTCCCGCCGCGCGGTCTCGACGGGCTTGAGGCCGAGGGGAGCGTTGGCCGCCTCCGCGAGCTGGGCGTCGGTGATGACGCCCTCGTCCTTCATCCGGGCGAGCACGTAGGCGCGGCGTTCCTTCGCCCGCTCCGGGTGCTTGTCCGGACTGTAGAAGTTCGGCCCCTTGGGCATGCCCGCGATCAGGGCCGCCTCGGGCACGGTGAGCTGCCCGACGGATTTCCCGAAATAGGACCGGGCGGCCATCTCGATCCCGTAGGAATTGCGCCCGAGATAGATCGCGTTGAGGTAGAGCCCGAGGATCTCGGGCTTCGACAGCACGCGCTCCAGCCGCGCCGCCACGATCATCTCGCGGATCTTGCGCTCGTAGGTGACGTCGTCGCCGACCATCAGGTTCTTGACGACCTGCTGCGTGATGGTGGAGCCGCCGGCGGGCCGCCCGGGCGCCGCGAGGTTGCCGATGAAGGCCCGGATCACGCCGCGCTCGTCGATGCCGCGATGGCTCTCGAAGCGCTTGTCCTCGGCCGCGACGAAGGCCTTCTGCACCATCGCCGGGACCTCGGCGATGGGCACGACGAGGCGCCGGCCATTGGCCTCGAAGGCCTCGGCGAAGCGCTTGCCCGCGCCGTCGAGGATGAGGCTCGCGCCCGCGAGCTTGGGGTCCTTCAAGGTCTCGGCCGCCGGCAGGTCGGCGGCGGCCTTGTTGTAGAAGGCGATCACCTCGGCCGCGTCGAAGGGGGAGTTCGCCGGGTTCTCGCCCTTGCAGAACTGCTTGTAGCTCGTGTTGAGCTCTCCGATATCGAGCCCGTGCAGGAGCTTGGGCGCGCCCGCACCCGCCACGGCGGAGGGGTCCTCCATCGCGGTCGCGATCAGGTCGTCGAGGTTGATGTCCTCGATGTCGAAGGCCTTGCGCATGTGGGCGCAGCCGTCGCGCAGGATCTGCACGACTTCCCCCGCGTCCTTGGCCGGGTCGAACTGGGTCTTCACCGCGTCCGGCCGCGTCGTGACCTGGCTCAGCGTCAGCGCGGTGGCGAAGAGCTTGATCAGGATGGCGTTCATCGAGCCTCAAGGCACCGGGTTCACGGACGCGGGCGTTCCATTCCTATGGAACGGCGCCCATGAACATGGGGTGCATAAGGCGGCTGTTTTATGGAGGGGCCGCCCCTCCGCTTCTACGCACGTCCTTCCCCGGACGGGTGGAGCGTGAGCGCAACCCGATCCGGGGTCCGGCACGGAAAGCCGCGAAGCGTCCGAAGTTCGGCGCGATCCATTGTGAGCCGCCGACGCGGCGCTTTGATCGCTGGGTCCCGGATCACCTTCCGCTATCGCTCTAGGTGTCCGGGAAAGGGCGTTGCCATCGAAGCCGATGCCCGGCGCAGCCTCAGCCCTTGGGCCCGATCGTGAAGGGCTGCGCGAAGTTGGAGGTCTTGGCGCTGCCCTTGTCGCGCAGCGTGTAGACCAGGATGTAGTTGCCCGGTTCGGCGCCGCTGATCGACATCGTCACGCTGAGGAACAGCTCCCGGTTCTTGAAGCGGCTGGTGAAATCGAAGCTCTGGAAGGCGTCCTGGCCGCCCAGGATTTTGCCATCGGCTGACTTGATCGCGAAGTCCAGGGTGAGCCCGAACTGGTAGGTGCCGTCGGCACCCGGCTTCCAGGTGTAGCCGACAGGCTCGATATAGGTGAGCAGCTTCTCGCCCGGCGCGAACACGTTGGTGGGGCGCTCGGCATAGCCGCCGTACAGGCTCGCCGGCGCGCTGACGAAGAGGGCGCGCCGCTGCGTCAGCGGCATCTTCTCCCAGGCCTCGGTGACGGCGCGGTCGAGGGCGTCGATCTCCGCGAGCGCCGGGGCCGCGGCGGCGGGCTTGCCGAGCTCGATCCGGCCGCCCGCCGAGGAGCCGGCCCCGCCCGCCTGGGCGCCGCCGACCGCGACTCCGAGACAGCAGAGGATCGCCAGGGCCCGACCGCGCTCCATCGCCGACATCCTGGTCCGTCCCATCCATCGAACACGCGGCAGCGTCGTGCCGGGCCCACGATAAAGTCAAGCTTCGCTCGGTTGTGGCGAAGCGGTGTACGGTCATCGCCGGCCCACCTCCGCTCCCTTGCGGGGAGGAGGTAGGAGGTGGGGGTGGCTGGGCGACCCTGGGCCGAGGCAAGCGGAACCACCCCCACCCCTGCCCCTCCCCGCAAGGGGGAGGGGATGCGCTTGGGCGAATCGATCCGCTCGATCACGGTTCGGCGGATCCGCTCGACCGGATCGCCCTCTGCCGCGTTGTGCCCCGGGCGCGCTCCGTGCCCACGGGGGACGCCCGCATGATCAAGGATCTCTGGTACAAGAACGCCATCGTCTACTGCCTGTCGGTGCGCACCTTTCAGGATTCCAACGGCGACGGGATCGGGGATTTCGAGGGGCTGGAGCGCCGGCTCGACTACCTCCAGGGCCTCGGCGTCACCGCGATCTGGCTGATGCCGTTCCAGCCCTCACCCAAGAGGGATGGCGGCTACGACGTCGCCGACCATTACGGGGTCGATCCCGATTACGGCTCGCTCGGCGACTTCGTCGCCTTCACCCACGCGGCCAAGCAGCGGGGGCTGCGGGTGATGATCGACCTCGTGGTCAATCACACCTCCGACCAGCATCCCTGGTTCAAGGCCGCCCGCGCCGACCCGGACTCGCCCTATCGCGACTGGTACGTCTGGTCGGACAAGAAGCCGTCGAGCGCCGACGAGGGCATGGTCTTCCCCGGCGTCCAGACGACGACCTGGACCTACGACGAGCGGGCGAAGGCCTATTACTTCCACCGCTTCATGCCGTTCCAGCCCGACCTCAACACCGCCCACCCGGCGGTGCAGGCGGAGATCCTGAAGATCATGGGCTTCTGGATCGAGCTCGGCGTCTCCGGCTTCCGGATGGACGCGGTGCCCTTCGTCATCGCCAAGAAGGGCGCCGACGTGAAGGGCGAGCCGCAGGAGCAGTTCGACATGCTCCGCAGCTTCCGCGAGTTCCTGCAATGGCGGCAGGGCGATGCGATCATCCTGGGCGAGGCCAACATCCTGCCGCGCCAGGACATGGACTATTTCGGCGATGACGGCGACCGCCTGCACATGCTCTTCAATTTCCCCGTCAACCAGGCCCTGTTCTACGCCCTGGCGACCGGCGACCACGAGCCGCTCACCAAGGCGCTGAAGAAGACCTGGGACCGCCCGGCCTCGGCGCAATGGGCGATGTTCCTGCGCAACCACGACGAGCTCGACCTCGGCCGTCTGAGCGAGAAGCGGCGGGAGGCGGTGTTCTCGGCCTTCGGGCCGGAGCCCGAGATGCAGCTCTACGACCGCGGCATCCGGCGGCGCCTCGCGCCGATGCTGGGCGGCGACCAGCGCCGGCTGGAGCTCGCCTACAGCCTCATGTTCACGCTGCCCGGCACGCCGGTCCTGCGCTACGGCGACGAGATCGGAATGGGCGACGACCTCGCCCTGAAGGAGCGCGAATGCGCGCGCACGCCGATGCAGTGGACGGGCGAGGCGGAAGGAGGCTTCACCACGAGCGAGCGCCCGACGATGCCGCTCATCGCGGAGGGCGCCTACGGCTATCCCCACGTCAACGTCGCCTCGCAGCGCCACGACCCGGATTCGCTCCTCAACTGGATGGAGCGCATCATCCGCACCCGCAAGGAGGTGCCCGAGATCGGCTGGGGCGATTTCTCCGTGGTCGAGACCGGCGCGGACGCGGTGCTCGGCCTGCGCTACGAATGGCGCGGCAGCGCCGTCCTCTGCCTGCACAACCTCGACACCAACCCCGTCGAGATCACGGTCGGTGCCTCCGCCGCCGGGCCGGACGGCGACCTCCTCATCGACCTCCTCACGGGCAAGCGCAGCGAGGCCGAGCGGGGTCGCCACCGCATCCTGATGGAGGGCTACGGCTACCACTGGTTCCGCATCGGAGGGCTGGACGCGCCGCTTAAGCGGAAGGCGGTGTAGCTAAAGATGTTTTATCTGATGTACTCACATTTCTAAAGCCTGTTAGAGTGCCTGCGTTGCATGGGAGCACAGAATGGCTTGGGCGAAGCTCGAATATCGATTGGAAGAATACAACGCTGCAGCGCGTCTACTCTCCCGAACGGCTTTCCCAGTAACTACAACAGACGCGCTTCAAGCTCTTGACGTTATCAACAACTGGCGCTCTGCTCATGCGTATCCACTAAACACTTTTCAAATCACACTTAGAAATCGAGCTAGAAAGGTGGAACGAAATGTGACCGTAGCTCAGCGGGCGAAGCGCTTAGACTCAATTCACCGCAAGTTACTATCCAAAAAGACGATGAGATTAACTCAAATGCAAGACATAGCTGGCTGCAGGGCCATACTCACCCGCCTATCGAGTGTTAGAAAGCTCACAGATTCATACAAAAGGTCGGATTTTGATCACAAGTTCCGCAACGAGAAGAACTATATTGAGCAGCCAAAGCGAGACGGATACCGGTCTGTACATCTAGTCTATGAGTACGTTGGGACCGATAACACTGCAGCCTATAATGGTCTACGGGTTGAAATCCAAATTAGGACTCAAATGCAGCACTCATGGGCTACGGCCGTTGAAGCTGTGGGGATTTTCACTAAGCAAGCCTTGAAGTCCAATCAAGGCGATGAGGAATGGCTGCGCTTTTTTGCACTTATGAGTTCTGCTATTGCCTCTATTGAGCAAACAGTCTGTGTTCCAGAAACTCCGACGCGAAAAGATGAACTTGCCGCAGAAATTGAATTTCTCGCTGACAAGCTGAAGGCGCGTGAAATGCTACGGGCTTATAACACCACCCTTAGGACGGTTGGCGCCGCTAAAGACGCTAAATATTTTATAATCGAACTAGATCCCTCCGAAGGACAAATAACTTTGACTCGATACAAGGCGAAAGAGTCTTCTTCTGCAAACACTGAGTACACTCGCCTCGAAAGTCAGATACCCGAAGAGTCTCGGCGGCAAGTTGTTTTGGTATCTGCCGCAGATATCAATGCTCTAAAGCGCGCCTATCCAAACTACTTCCTAGATACTGCTCTTTTCTCAAGACTGGTTGATAGGGTTATCAGTCGGGACTTTCCTGATCCTCGACTTCCTATCGCTAACAATTAGTTCTCGATCCTACCATTTATAGATGCTTCGAATTGTAGATCAGACCTAGCTGAATTTAGTTCCCGGAATTCGATCACGGCTTGAATGGTTCGCTTCGGCCTTTTAGGCTAGTATTTCAAAGATCCTTATTACAGGGGACGTCCCGTCAGGTCCCGACCCGGCCCCCGCCCTGCCGGGTGATCGCCACCACCGCCGGGCGCGGGGGAACGCCATCGCGAAAGTCCGGCCAGCGGGTCGCGGGTGCCTCGAAGGTGGCCGGCGCCGCGTTCGGGTCCTCCTCGTCGGCCTCGCCCGGGTGCTGGACGGCGACGAAGAAGGTGGTGTCGTCGGGCGTGAAGTAGGGTCCGCACAGCTCGGCGCCGTTGGGCACCCGGAAGAAGTGCTTGCCCGTGCCGCGCCCGGCCCCTTCCGTCTCCATCGCCCAGACCCCGTCGGCGCGGCCCGTCTTGGAGGCGGAGTTGCCGTCGGTGGCGACCCAGAGACGCCCCTGCGCATCCACCGAACAGTTATCGGGCATTCCGAACCAGCCGTCCCGCGTCGTCGCCGAGGAGAAGGTGGCGCCGACCGCGGCGATGGAAGGGTCGCCGCAGCGGACCAGGATCTCCCAGGAAAAGCCCCGGGCCGCGTGGTCGCCGCCGTCGGGGTTAAGCTCGACGATGTGCCCGAAGCGGTTGTCGCCGCGCGGGTTCGCCGCGTCGGCCTGGTCGGCCTTGCGCGAGACGTTGTTCGTCAGCATCACGTAGACCTTGCCCGTCCTCGGGTTGGCCTCGACGTCCTCGGGCCGGTCCATCTTGGTGGCGCCGAGAAGGTCGGCGGCGCGGCGCGTCTCGATCAGCACGTCGGCCTGGCTCGCGAAGCCGTTCTCCGCCGTCAGCGGCCCGGTGCCGTGGACCAGCGGCAGCCAGGTGCCGCGCCCGTCCGCATCGAAGCGCGCGACGTGCAGCGTGCCGCGGTCGAGGATGTCGCGGTTGGCCTTCGGGTCGGCGGCGACGGCGGCCTCGGTCACGAACTTGTAGACGTAGTCGAAGCGCTGGTCGTCGCCCTGGTAGACGACGTACTGGCCGCCCCTCGCGACGATCCCGGCCGCGCCCTCGTGCTTGAAGCGGCCCATGGCCGTGCGCTTCACCGGCGTGGAGGTCGGGTCGAACGGATCGATCTCGACGACCCAGCCGAAGCGGTTGGCCTCGTTCGGCTCCTTGGTCACGTCGAAGCGCTCGTGGAAGCGGCCCCAGGCATAGGCGTTGGCGGGCAGCCCGAGGCGCCTGTAGTTCTTCGCTTCGGGCGCGTCCTCGGCGAGCTTGCCCCAGAAATAGTAGTTGATGTTCTCCTCGCAGGTGAGCCACGTCCCCCAAGGCGTCGTGCCGCCTGCGCAATTGTTGATCATGCCGAGCACCGCCCGTCCCGTCGGGTCGGCCTTGGTCCTCATGCGCTCCGCGCCGGCTGCGGGCCCGGAGATCGTCATCGGCGTCTGCGCCGTGATCCGCCGGGCGTAAGCCGAGTCCGGCACCACCGCCCACTTGCCGTCCACCCGGCGGATTTCGATGACCGAGCCGCCATGCGCGGCCATCTCGATGTCGACGAGGTCCTGGTTCATGCCCTTGAAGGCGACGCCCTTGGTATCCTGCCGGCCGAGGCCGGGGAACATCAGCTCCTCGTTCGTGTATTCGTGGTTCACGACGAGGAGGCCGTGGGCGGCGGGATCGGCCGCGCCGGGCATCGGAAAGTAGCCGACGAAGTCGTTGTTGTAGCCGAACTGCTTGGCCTGCGCCTCGGCCGACTGGTTCGCGGGATCGAAGGCCGGCGCGCCGGGCAGCACCGGATCGCCCCAGCGGATCAGCACGTCGGCGTCGTGGCCCGGAGCCACGTGGTGGCGCTCGTCCGTGCCGGCCTTCAGCTCCGTGAAGGGGAAGAGCGGGGCCCGCGCCCCGTCGGCGGCCCGGGCCGTGCCGGCGGCAAGCGCTCGGGGCGTCACCACCGCCGCGATGGCGCCGACGCCGAGGAGCCCGCGCAGCAGGTCGCGCCGGTCGAACCGGGCCGCGACCACGTCCCCGAAGGTCGGGTTGGCGCTGGGATTGGCGCCGACATCCTCGCCGTCCTCGGCGGCCTGCGAGCGGGTGCGCATCGGCTCGGTCATCGTGAAGTCTCGCTGCCTGGAGTCCCTGCCGGGCGGACTAGAATGCCCGCATGGCACGCGCATGACGGCGGCCGGGGCAGCGCCATCACGCCGCATCGTGGCGCCGGGCCCGGAGAGGTCCGGTGGTCGAGCGATCGCTCAGTCGTTCCAGAGGATCGGCGGGAGCCCGAGGGGATGCGAGGGGAGGGTCCGCTCGGTCGATCTGCGCCGCGCGTTGTCCCGGATCAGCCTGACGACCGTCGTGATGAGGTACGGCTTCTGGATGAAGGGCCCGAAGTAGTCGTCCATCCGCCCGTCCTCCTCCCGCCGCCGCACCGAGGTCAGGATGACCCTCACGCCGGGCTGCTGGATCTGGGCATAGAGCGCCGCGATCAGCCCTTCGTCGTCGCTCGGCAGGTTGAGGTCGGCGAACAGCACGTCGACATGGATCGTCCTCAGGATCTCCATCGCCTGGCGCGCGTCGTAGGATTCAAGAACCTTGAACCCATCGTGCCTCAAGGCCTCGCTGATCGCGTGCCGCGTGAGGAGATTGTCCTCGAGCACCAAGACGGTCTGGTTTCGTGGCGACGCCTTCGAGGCGTGCGCATGTGCCTTGCCCGTTTTGCCAGTCACGCTTCAAGCCGGTTCCGATTGTGCCGGGTGCGGGTTCGGTGTCGCCCGAGGTCGCGCGACGACACTTCCTTTGTGTACTTTGATACATTGCCGCAACTCCGGCGGGCAGGGCAAGCGCGCGGGCGATCAAACCTTGTTGACACCGGGATCGCGTGACGCGCCGCGACCCGCGCTCGTCTCAGGGCTTGGTGCGCGCCGCCGGCTTCGCCGTCGTCTTGGCCTGTGTCTTGGCCTGTGTCTTGGCTGATGCCTTCTTGGCGGCCGCCGTCTTGCCCGCCGTCGCCGTTGCCTTGGCGGCCGGTTTCGCCGCGGTCTTCTTCGCCGGCGCCTTGCGCGCGGGCGCCCGCTTCTTCGCACCGCCGGCGGCTTCCCGCGCCGCGATCAGCTCGAGCGCCTGGGGCAGGGCGATCTCGTCCGCCGAGAGGGTCTTGGGCAGGGTGGCGTTGGTGGTCCCGTCGGTGACGTAGGGGCCGTACTTGCCCGATTTCACCACGATCGGCTTGGCCGTCTCGGGATGGGCGCCGAGCGCCCTTCCGGGATCGGAGGCCGGGCCGCGGCGCCCGCCGCCCTGCTCCTTGGCGACGATGAGGTCGATGGCGCGGTTGGCGCCGATCTCCAGCACGTCGTCGTCGCGGCCGAGATTGGCGTATGTCTTCCCGTGCTGCACGTAGGGCCCGAACCGGCCGAGATTGGCCAGGATCGGCTCGCCCGTCTCGGGATGCCGCGCCACCTCGCGGGGGAGGGCGAGGAGCGCCAGGGCCTTCGCCAGGTCGACCGCCGTCGGGCTGAGGCCCTTCGGCAGGGAGGAGCGCTTGGGCTTCTCGGCCCCCTTCTCGGCCGAGGCCTCGCCGAGCTGGACGAAGGGGCCGAAGCGGCCGTCGCGCAAGGTGACGGGCAAGCCCGTGACGGGGTCGTTGCCGAGCACCCGCGTGCCGGGCTGGCCGCCGTTCTCGGACGTGCCCTCGCCGTCGCCCTCGACGCCCGAGGCCGCGAGCTGGCGGGTGTACTTGCACTCGGGATAGTTCGAGCAGCCGACGAAGGCCCCGAACTTGCCGAGCTTGAGCGAGAGCTGGCCCGAGCCGCAGGTCGGGCAGGTCCGCGGGTTGGAGCCGTCCGCCTTCTCAGGGAAGATGTGCGCGCCGAGCAGCCCGTTCAGGGCTTCCAGCACCTCCGTGACGCGCAATTCCTTGGTGCCGCCGATGGCGGCGGAGAAATCGCGCCAGAAGTCGCGAAGAACCTCGCGCCAGTCGATCTCGGCATTCGAGACCCGGTCGAGCTGACCCTCGAGGTCGGCCGTGAAATCGTACTCGACGTAGCGCTTGAAGAAGCTCTCGAGGAAGCCGGTGACGAGGCGGCCCTTGTCCTCGGCCACGAGGCGCTTCTTCTCGATCCGGACGTATTCGCGGTCGCGCAGGGTCTGCAGGATCGCGGCGTAGGTCGAGGGCCGGCCGATGCCGAGCTCCTCCATGCGCTTGACGAGGCTCGCCTCGGAGTAGCGCGGCGGCGGCTCGGTGAAGTGCTGGGTGGACGTGATGCGCTCGCGCTTGAGCGGATCGCCCGCCTTCATCGGCGGCAGGCGCTTGCCGTCCTCGTCCTCCTCGTCGTCCTTGCCCTCCTGGTAGAGGGTGAGGAAGCCGTCGAACTTCACGACCTGGCCGGTGGCGCGCAATTCGATCCGGCGCGGGCCGACGCTTGCGGTGACGTCGACGGTGGTGCGCTCGAGCTCGGCCGATTCCATCTGGCTCGCCACGGTGCGGGTCCAGATCAGCTCGTAGAGCCGGGCCTGCTCCGCATCGAGGACGCGGGCGACCTGCTTCGGCAGCCGGCCCATGTCGGTGGGGCGCACGGCTTCGTGGGCCTCCTGCGCGTTCTTGGCCTTGGCGCTGTAGCGGCGCGGGCTGCCCGGCAGGTAGCGGTCGCCGTATTCGCGGCCGATCACGCGGCGGGCATCCGCGATGGCCTCGGGCGCCATGTCGACGCCGTCGGTGCGCATGTAGGTGATGAGCCCGACGGTCTCGCCGCCGATCTCGACGCCCTCGTAGAGCTTCTGGGCGACCCGCATGGTCTGGGCCGGCGCCATCCCGAGCTTGCGCGATGCCTCCTGCTGAAGCGTCGAGGTGGTGAAGGGCGGGGCGGGGTGGCGCTTGGCGGGCTTGGCCTCGACCGAGGCGACCTGGAACGTCGCGAGTTCGAGGTCGCGCTTGAAGGCGGCGGCCTCTTCCGCGTTGCCGACATCGAGGCGCTGGATCTTCTTGCCGTCGGCCCCGACGAGGCGGGCCTCGAACGTCGCCCCCTCCGCGGTCACCAGGGTGGCGACGAGGGACCAGTACTCGCGCGGCCGGAACGATTCGATCTCCGCCTCGCGCTCGCAGACGAGGCGCAGGGCCACTGACTGGACCCGGCCCGCCGACTTGGCGCCCGGCAGCTTGCGCCACAGCACCGGCGACAGGTTGAAGCCGACGAGGTAGTCCAGCGCCCGGCGCGCCAGGTAGGCGTCGACCAGCGCCTGGTCGATCTGGCGGGGCTGGCGCATCGCGGTGTCGACCGCGGCCTTGGTGATCGCGTTGAAGGTCACGCGCTCGACCGGGATGCCCTTGAGCGCCTTGCGGTTGTTGAGCGCCTCGACGACGTGCCAGGAGATGGCCTCGCCCTCGCGGTCCGGGTCGGTCGCGAGAATCAGGCCGTCGGCGCCCTTGAGCGCGCGGGCGATCTCGGAGACGCGCTTCGAGCCGCGCTCCTCCAGCTCCCACAGCATCCGGAAATCGGCTTCCGGATCGACGGAGCCGTCCTTGGCCGGAAGGTCGCGGATGTGGCCGAAGGAGGCGAGCACCTCGTAGCCGCGGCCGAGATACTTGTTGATCGTCTTGGCCTTGGCCGGCGACTCGACGACGACGACTTTCATGTAGGGGTTCAGCCTCTCGTCAGAGCCAGCCGCGACGAAGATTGTTGGATTTTGCGCGGGAGGCGACGTCAGCCCTCGAGAGGGGCGTCGCGCCGGGGAGAAGTGGGTCACGGCCGCCGGCTTGTCAAATGAGCCGGTCCCGCGGCCAGGGCTTGGGTTGATGCCGAGCCCTCTTCGCACGAGGCACGACCGGTTCGACCATCAACCAAAGTCATTCCGGGGCGCCGAAGGCGAACCCGGACCCGCAGGGGCGCGCCGGAGGCGTGCAATCCATAACCGCCGACAGCGTCACGCTTGGCACCCATGGCGGTTCTGGATTCCGGGTTCCGCGTTGCGGCCCCGGAATGACAGTGGTTGGGCTTCATGCCGTTTCGAGAGCCATCCCTGCTCGTGCGCACTCACGATTGTCCTTGACATTTATTCCTATTGTATGTTTCTAATCCGTCACCTGCTGCCCGGCACTGAGGGTGCCTGTCCGGTGACCGACCGGGCGGGTTCGGGGCGGCAGGGCGGTGCCCGCGTCGGAGGCTCGGTCCCTCCGCCCCGGGCAGCGGTTC
>JAESGP010000254.1_pt1 | contig 12061 bp, 6 predicted proteins | sample 9269741 | NCBI WGS metagenome assembly JAESGP01 (sample SAMN15720684, study PRJNA650882) | algae metagenome | isolation source: Desmonostoc vinosum HA7617-LM4 and co-occurring heterotrophs from cave wall | place: USA: Waikapalae cave, Hawaii | collected 2011-05-27
GACGACCTCGAAGGCTTCGGCCGCGTCGTCGCCTGGGCGAGCCGGGCGCCGGCCGAAATCGGCGCCGCCTGCGCGCGGGCCGGCGTGCCGCTGCTGCGGATGGAGGACGGGTTCCTCCGCTCGATCGGGCTCGGCGTCGCCCTGCGGCCCGGCGCCTCCTACGTGCTCGACGCCACGGGCATCTATTACGACGCGACGAGCCCGAGCGACCTCGAACGGATCCTGCAGGAAGAGACGTTCGACGAGGCGCTTCTCGAGCGCGCCGCGCGGCTGCGCACGGCCATCGTGGAAGCGCGGATCAGCAAGTACAATGTCGGCGCTGCGCCGATGCCGGCCCTGCCGTCGGGACGACCGGTGGTCCTCGTCGCCGGCCAGGTCGAGGATGACGCCTCGATCCGCCTCGGGGCCTCGCGAGTGCGCACCAATGCCGACCTGCTCCGGGCCGCGCGGGCGGGAAATCCGGGGGCGCTCATCGCCTTCAAGCCGCATCCCGACGTGGAGGCGGGCTTGAGGCCGGGCCGCGTTTCACCCTCCGACCTCGCGGCCCTGGCGGACGTGGTCCTGCGCGACGTCGCGGCGCCCGACGCGATCGAGGCGGCGGACCGGGTCGAGGTCATCACCTCGCTCCTCGGCTTCGAGGCCCTGCTGCGCGGCAAGCCGGTGACGACCCACGGGCTCCCGTTCTACGCGGGATGGGGGCTCACGGAGGGCGAGACCTCGCCCCGGCGGACCCGCAGGCTCGACCTGGACGCCTTGGTGGCCGGCGCCTTGATCCGCTACACGCGCTACCTCGATCCGCGGACCGGGCTGCCATGCCCGCCCGAGGTGGTGGTGCAGCGCCTCGCGGAAGGCGATCCGGGGCTCGCCCGGCGCGAGCGCACCCTTGAGGCCGCCCTCAAGCAGGTCTGGTCGCTCGCGTTCCGACGCGTTCTGCGCCGGGGCGGTTAGCGGCCAACCAGATCAGGCGCCGTGCAGGCTCTCGATGCCGAGGGCGGGCGCCTCGCGCGTGGCCTGCGCGTTGCGCGCGGCCCGCGCCCGCACCTCGAGCCAGGCGCCGTCGGTGAGGTCGAGCTTGGCGGCGGCCGCCTGGACGGCGTGGTCGAGACCCTCGCGCTTGTAGTAGACGCCGCGGATCTGGATGTTGCCGACGATGGCCTTGACGAAGGCGTCCCAGAGCTCGGCCTGCGGCGGGGTGCCCTCCGTCCAGAACCGGTCGAGGCTGCCCTGGAAGGTGAGGCCCTCGATGTCGTAGACGGCCTGGCCGAGCGTCATGATCGGCGTGCGGGCGCGCATGGCCCAGAGGCCCACCGTGCTGTTGACGGTGACGACGCCCTTGGACTTCTCGAGAAGCTTCGGCAGGTCGCCGCCGTCGAGGTAGTCGACCCGGTCGGCGACGCCCCACTTCTCCGCCGAGCGGCGCACGATGCGGCGCCAGTTGCGGATGCCCGGATCGAGGGGATGCACCTTGACCATCAGACGGGAGCCCTCGGGCGCATGGGCCGCGAAGGACGAGATCACCTCGTGGATCGGGGTCTTCAGGTCGAAGAAGGGCGAGTAGGCGCGCAGCTGGAAGTCGTTCTCCATCTGCAGGGGCAACACGTAGTAGGGCGTGCCGGCGGCCTGGACCTCGGCGATGCGCGCATCCGCCTTCGGGCCCTCGCGGCGCGCCTTCAGGATGTGCAGGCCGGTGCCGAGATAGACCAGCGCCGGGTGGTGAAGCTGGTGCGAGCGGTAATGGGGGTGCAGGAACCAGAGCCAGTTGCTGAGAAGATGGTAGGCCATGTCCCAGATGACCTGGGTGGTGAAATCGTCCTTGAAGCGCGGCTTTAGGTCCAGCGGCGGCGCCTTGCGGGCGAGCTCCATGATCGCTTCCGGATCGCGCGGGAAGCAGCTCTCGCCGGACATGCCGTTGCGCTCGAGCGTGATCCAGTCGGGGCGCAGGTAGCCGAAATCGGTGACGGTGACCTTGATGCCCCGCGCCTTGGCCGCCGTGATCGCGACCTTGTGGTAGTAGCGCTGCTCGCCGAGCAGCACGATGTCGGTGACGCCCTCGCGGTCGATCAGGTCGGCGATGAAGGCGGGCCAGGCGTCGCGCCGGCCGGTGAAGTTGACCGCGCCCGGGCGGCGCCAGAACAGGCGGTCGCCGAAGCAGAGATTGACCCGCAGGCAGCGGTGGCCGCGCGCCTCCAGCGTGTCGGCGATCTCGGCGAAGAAGGGCGTGATCGGACCTTGCAGAAACAGGAAGACCTGGCGGGCCGGAGAGTTCTGGCGAGCCGGGGTCGGGCGGGTCTGGCTGAGATCCTGCGGAAGGTTCGATGTCATACGCGCAACCCCATCGATGACGGATCCATCGAGGGACCCGCGTACCGGCCTCGGCTCCTCGTCGAGAGTATCGGTCCCGACCCGAGCGGCAATGTCTCGACCGCAATACCCCGAGCTTTTCCGCGGCTTCGTGGATTGAGCCACGGGCCGCGCACCGCTTCCTGAGGTCTTGCCGATCGGACCCGGTCGAATCGCCGCGTCCGCCTTGCCGGTGCGCTTTAGGAACCGCGATGGTGGCAGGATCAAGGTCGGCGCCCGGCGGGATCTCAAGCGTGACCGTGTCACGATGCGGACGTAATGATCCGCGACCAACCGGCGGCGGGACGGGACGGTCCGCTGCGGCCCGACCGGGGTTTATCGACCCTTAAACCGTTCCCTGCGATTGAACGTATCGTTGCGTAGAGTCCCGACCCTCAGTGATGGCTGGCGGCGGGCGGAGGATCACGATCTTGCGGGCCTTCGGACTTTCCATCCTGGCGGCGACGCTGCTCTCCGGCTGCACGACGTATTTGCCTGCGGCGGGTCCGACGGCGGGTGCGATCGCGGAGGGTGCGGAGGTGGCGACCGCGCAAGGCGTGTTCGCCCGCTACGAGATCATCGACGTCAGCGCCGGCGTGGTCGAGACCCTGCGCGGGCGCCCGCTCGACAGCCTGCTCGCGTCCTTCGGCGACAAGCGCCCGGCGCTCGAGCAGGTCATCGGCATCGGCGACTACGTGGCGGTCTCCGTCTGGGAGGCGGGCTCGGGCGGCCTGTTCTCCGGGCCGCTGGTGGCCGACCGCTTCTCGGCCGGCTCCAAGTCCGCGCTCATCCCCGAGCAGGTGGTCACGCGCGACGGCGCCATCTCGGTCCCTTACGCCGGCCGCATCCAAGTCGCCGGCCGCCGACCCCAGGACGTGCAGGCGCTGATCGAGGCCGAGCTCGCCGGCAAGGCCATCCAGCCCCAGGTGCTGGTCTCAGTCACCCGGCCGATCTCGCAGACGGTCACGGTGACCGGCGAGGCGGCCGCCGGCGCGCGCATCCCGCTGTCCGCCAAGGGCGACCGCCTGCTCGACGTGCTGGCGTCTGCCGGCGGCGTGCGCTCGCCCGTGTCGGAGACCTTCGTGCGGCTCTCGCGCGGGCCCCAGACCGCCACCGTGCCGATGACTACGATCGTGGCCAACCCGCGCGAGAACATCTTCCTGCGGCCCAACGACGTGCTGACGCTCGTGCGCGACCCCCAGACCTTCCTGGCGGTGGGCGCGCTGGGCAACGCCACCGAGCTGCCGTTCCAGGCCGACGGCATCACGCTCGCCCAGGCGCTGGCCAAGGCCCGCGGGCTGGCCGACTTCCAGGCCGACCCCGCCGGCACCTTCGTCTTCCGCTTCGAGCCGGCGAGCATCGTGCGCCGCCTCAAGCCCGACAGCCCGCTCCTGACCACGCCGCTGGTGCCGGTGGTCTACCGGATCAACATGCGCGATCCGGGCAGCCTGTTCGTCACCCAGGCCTTCCGCATGCGCAACCGCGATCTCGTCTACGTCTCCAACGCCCCCTTCACCGAGGTCCAGAAGGTCCTCTCCGTCTTCTCCTCCATCACAGCTCCCCTCACCGCTGGCGCTTCCGTCTACTCCGTCACACGCTGAACCCGCGCGAGGGTCCGGCACGGCGCCCTGTCGCGTGTGCGCATTCGCGCTTGCCTTATCCACCGGCATCCCGCAGGTCTGACGGGGTCGTCGTGGGCTGGGAAGGCGTCCTTGCATCCGCCCGATTGTCGGCCGAAACCGCGGGCGTCGCGGGGATGGCGTGATCGCCAAGAGGTTCGCCGGGGCGTGAGACGGGCGGAATGAGGATCGGACGTATCGGCCCGCTGATCCGGCTCGCGGGTTGCCTGGCAGGAGCGATCAGTCTCCTCGGTGCCGCTCCGACGCGGGCCGACGTCGTGATCGGCGTCGCGGTGCCGCGCTCGGGCGCCTATGTCGCGGTGGGAGAGCAGGTGCTGCGCGGCGTCGAGGCGGCGGCGCGGGACATCAACGGCCGCGGCGGCATCGACGGGCAGACCGTCGTCCTCGACGTGCAGGACGATGCCTGCGATTCCAACAAGGCGGTGGCCGTCGCGAACCACTATGCCAACAACGACGTGCGTCTCGTCGTCGGGCATGTCTGTTCCAATGCTTCCCTCGCGGCCTCCGAAATCTATGCCGCCAACGGCACCCTGATGATCACGGCCGCCTCCGTGGCTGCCAAGCTCACGGACCGGGGTTTACCGACCGTGTTCCGGGTCTGCGGGCGCGACGACGATCAGGCCAAGCTCTCGGCCACGATCCTCGCGGAGCGGTTCCGCGACCGCAAGATCGCGATTCTCAACGATCTCAGCCCTGGCTCACGCAACCTCGCGGCCGCGACCAAGGAGAACCTCAACCGCATCGGCATCAACGAGACGTTGTCGGTCGCCTTCACGGCGAGCGACGCGGACGACGCGGCGCTCGCCGACCGCCTCAAGGAGGCCGGCATCCAGGTGGCCTATTACGGCGGCGACGCCCGGGAGATGGGACGCCTCGTGCGGATCTCGGCCGAGCGCGGATTCAAGCCGCAATGGTTCGGCACCTCGGCCATCGCCACGCAGGAATTCGCGACGATCGCCGGCCCCGCCAGCAACGGCGTCCTGATGACCTTCTACCTCGATCCGCGCCGCAAGCCCGAGGCCGCCGCCGTCGTCCAGGCCTTCAAAGCGGAGGGCGTCGAGCCGGAGGGCTCGATGATCTACGGCTACGCCGCGCTCCAGGCGCTCGCTGAGGCGGGCAACTTCGCGCGCAGCACGGATTCGCGGCGCGTCGCGGCGACCTTGCACGCCGAGCGCTTCGACCTCGTGCTCGGCTCGGTCGGCTTCGACGCCAAGGGCGACGTCACCGCACAGGGCTACGTCCTCTACGTTTGGAAGGACGGCGCCTTCACCTACGCGAATTAAGGGGCCGCCCCGCCAAAAGCGGGATCGTTTCGGGCGCTTCGTCGTTCGTGAACGACGGTCCCTCGGGACGGCAGGGCAGCGAGACTTCATGGCTTCTTCCCACCCCGCGAAGTTCGGGCGCCGCGCCATTCTCACCGGCGGGGTAGGTGGCGCCGTCGCCCTCGCGGCGCCGGCGGTCGCGCAATCCGCGCCGGAGCTGCGCTGGCGCCTGGGCTCGGCCTATCCGAAGAACCTCGACATCCTGTTCGGGGCCTCTGAGATGCTGGCGCGCCTCGTCTCCGAAGCGACGGACGGCCGTTTCCAGATCCAGGTTCTCGCCGCGGGTGAGGCCGTGGCCGCGGAGGGCCTCCTCGACGCGGTGGCGTCCGGCGCCGTCGACCTGGGACATGCGCCGGCCGTCCTCGGATCAGGCAAGGACCCGACCTTCGCGCTGGCCACCGCCCTGCCCTTCGGCCTCAATGCGCGGGGCCAGAACGCGTGGTGGCTCCAGGGCGGGGCCGCCGACCTGTTCGGCGAGGTCTTCGCCAAGCACGGTCTTGTCGCCCTGCCCGGCGGCAACACCGGTGCCCAGATGGGCGGGTGGTTCCGCCGCGAGGTGAAATCGGCGGCCGACCTGCAGGGGTTGAAGTTTCGGATCGCCGGCCTCGGCGCCCAGGTGCTCGCGCGGTTCGGCGCGGTGCCGCAAGCGACGCCGGGTCCGGAGATCTACGGCGCCCTCGAGACGAAGGCCATCGACGCCGCCGAGTGGATCGGCCCCTACGACGATGAGAAGCTCGGGCTTCAGAAGGTCGCGCCGACCTACCATTATCCCGGCTTCTGGGAAGGAGGCATGCTCCTGCATTTCTGGCTGAATGCCGAGAAGGCGAAGGCGTTGCCCAAGCATTATCGGGCGGTCCTGCAAGGTGCCGCCGCCCAGGTGCACGCCGACGTCCAGGCCCGCTACGACGCCCGCAACCCGGGGGCGCTGCGCCGACTCGTCGCCGGGGGCGCCCAACTTCGGCCCTTCCCGCAGGAGGTGATGGAGGCGGCCCTGAAACACGCCAACGACGTCTACGGCGAGATCGCCGCGAAGAACCCGGATTTCAAGCGCGTCCACGACGCGATGAAGACCTTTCGGAACGAGGAGTACCTCTGGTTCCAGGTCGCCGAGTACACCTACGACAACTTCATGATCCGGGCTCGCGCACGGAGCTGATCCCGGACAGAAAAAAGGCCGCCCTCGCGAGCGGCCCGAAGTCTAGGGAGGAAACGCCCAAGGAGGGCAGCAGGAACGCGACGCCATCGCATTCCCGCAATGCACAATCTGCTCCGCTTACTGGAAATTGCAAGGGATCAGGACAGGGGGCCTGTCGCTTTCTGTGCGCTCGCGCACCTTCGGTCGTGCCATGTATCCAAAATGTCGCATGTCAAACACCAGCAGTAATCCTTCGGCCGAGCCCGTCCAAGCCGCAACAAGATGGTCCTAAGCCGTTGTGCGGATGAAGCTTCCGCAAAGCCGACGTCTTGCGATGTCGTGCCGAAGTCGGCTTCGGTTGCGACGGGGCGTCTCCGCCGAAGTCGCCGCCAACGCCCTAGCTTAGCGAACAGTGACATGAGGCGGTTGTGCGATGGCGATGCAGGCAGGGCGAATTCGTATTCTGGACGATCGGGACCCGCGCGAAGGTGCGCGCTACGTCCTCTATCTCATGCAGCAATCGAACCGCGTTGGCCTGAATCCGGCGCTCGAATATGCCGTCGCGGAGGCTAATCGCCTGAGCATGCCGGTTGTGGTCTGCTTCGGCCTCCTCGACGGGGCCAACGGCTTTCCCGAGGCGAATGCCCGCCACTATGCCTTCCTCCTGCAAGGGCTCGCGGACGCGCAGCGGGGCCTGAAGGAGCGCGGCATCGCCTTCGTCATCCGCAAGGCCTCGCCGGCGGCGATCGCGGTGACGCTGGCCCCGGACGCGGCCCTCCTCGTCCTCGATCGCGGCTATCTCTCGATTCAGAAGCGCTGGTACGCCGAGATCGCGAAGGGAGCCGGGACACGGCTCGTGCAGGTCGAGGGCGACGTGGTCGTGCCCGTCGAGACGGCCTCCGCGAAGCACGAATTCGCCGCTCGCACCCTGCGCCCGAAGCTCGGACGCCTCATGGACGATTACATCGCCCCCCTCGACCCGGAGCCGGTGCGGCACCGGGCCGACGATCTCGACCTGCCCAGCGATCTCGACATCGCCGATCCGGAGGGGGTGCTCGCCGGCATGAGCCTCGACCGCGGCGTCCCGCCGGTCAGGCGGTTTCTCGGGGGCGAAACCGAAGCCCGCCGTCGGCTGGCCGCGTATCTCGCCGGCCCCTTCAAGGCCTATGGCACCGACCGCAACAGGCCCGAGGCGGGCGCGGCCTCGCATATGAGCCCCTACCTGCATTTCGGTCAGATCTCCCCCGTGGAGATCGCCCTGAGCGTGCGCGCCGCGAAGGTCGGCGGACCCGAGGACAAGGCCTCCTATCTCGAGGAACTGATCGTCCGGCGTGAGCTTGCCATGAACCACGTCCACTACACGCCGGGCTACGACACCTATGCCGGCGCGGTGCCCGAGTGGGCGCGCAAGGCGCTGGCGGAGCACGCGGACGATCCCCGACCCTACCTCTACACCGAGGAGGAGCTCGCCGAGGGGCGCACCCACGACCGCTACTGGAACGCGGCCCAGGCCGAGATGCGGGTGACCGGCTACATGCACAACCACCTGCGCATGTATTGGGGCAAGAAGATCCTCGAATGGTCGCCGAGCCCGGAGGAAGGCTTCGCGCGCAACCTGCGGATCAACAACCGCTACTTCCTCGACGGGCGCGACCCCAATTCCTTCACCAACGTCGCCTGGGTCTACGGCCGGCACGACCGGCCCTGGGGACGCCGCCCAGTCTTCGGCACGGTGCGCTACCAGAGCGAGAACTCGCTCCGGAAGATCGACGCCAAGGCCTATCTCAAGGCGGTAGAGAAGCTCTGCGCGGCCGAGGCCTGATCGTCCGCGATTGCGGTCGTGCCCAGGCGCAGGGCCTCGCCCACCATCAGGATCGCGGGTCCTTCCAGCCCAGCCGCCTCGATCCTGTCGGGGAGGTCGGCCGCCGTGCCCGTCACGACGGCTTGGTCGGGCCGTGTCGCGTTGAAGGTCACGAGCGCCGGGGTTCCGGGGGCCAAGCCCTCGGCGACGGCCCGCTCCATGAGCAGGCGCAGCGTGCGCTTGGGCATGTAGACCACGGTGGTCACGCTGGGATCCGCGAGGGCCCCCCAGTTCAGGTCCTCCGGCAACTCGCCCTTGCGGTCGTGTCCGGTGACGAACTGCAGGCGGCGCGCCGCGTTGCGGTGGGTCAGGGAGACGCCGAGGGAGGCCGCCGCGCCCTGCGCCGCGCTCACGCCCGGCACGACGCTCACCGGAATGCCGGCGAGCCGGCAGGCCTCGATCTCCTCGCCCGCCCGGCCGAACACCAGCGGATCGCCGGATTTCAGCCGCACCACCTGCTTGCCGGACTTGGCGAGCTGGACCATCAGCGCGTTGATGTCGTCCTGCCGGCAGGAGGGGCCGTGGCCGGTCTTGCCGACCAGCATGGTCCTCGCCTCGCGCCTTGCATAGTCGAGGATGTCGGGCGCGACGAGATCGTCGTAGAGGATGACGTCGGCGTTGCGCAGCGCGCGCAGGGCCTTCAGCGTCAGGAGCTCGGCGTCGCCCGGGCCCGCGCCGACGAGGGTGACGGCGCCGCCCTTCGGCGCCGCCTCCGTGGCGCCGAGGAGTTCCGCGAGATCGGCCTCGGTCGGCGCGCGGTCGGGCTCCGCGAAGGCCCGGTCCGTGAAGCGCTCCCAGAAGCTGCGGCGCTCGGAAAAGCCGTGGAAGCGCTCGCTCACCCGCTCGCGCCAGTCGCGGGCCGCGCCGACCCAGGTCTTGAAGCCGCGCGGCAGCATGCCTTCGATGCGGGCGCGCACCGTCTGCCCGAAGACGGGGGCCGCGCCCTCCGTCGAGATGCCGACGACCAGGGGCGAGCGGTTGACGATGGCGCCGAACTTGACGTCGCAGAGATGCGGCCGGTCGACGGCGTTGACGATGGCGCCGGCCTCGCGGGCGGCGGCGACGAAAGCGATGCAATCGTCCTCGTCCTCCATGGCGCCGATGGCGAAGGCGCAGGCCTGGAGGTCGGCCGGCTGCCATTGCCGTTCGTGCAGGGTGACGCTTCCCGCCGCGATATCCTCGGGAACCGCGCGCAGCTCCTCGCTGGGTTCGGGCGCGTAGACGTCGACCGCGGCGCCGGCCGCGGCGAGCAGCTTTACCTTCCAGGGCGCGCCGCCGTTGGAACCCGCGAGAACGGCCCGCTTGCCCTGAAGCGGCACGAAGACGGGAAGGACCGCCAGCGGTTCGAGACCGGCGGAGCGGGTTTCGCGGGGTTGGCGGGGTGTACTCATGATCGCGTACTCATGGCTACGCCTTGATACTCCATCCCCCTTGTCATTCCGGGGCGCTCCCGGATCTGGCCTTCGGCCAGTCCGAGGATGAACTCCGCAGAACCCGGAATCCAGAGCCGCTACGTTCGCCAAGCCAGGCTATGTCGGCGGTTATGGATTCCGGGTTCGCCTGCGGCGCCCCGGAATGACGGGGTTGTTCTCTTCAAGGGACTTTATTCGTCGACACCGTGAGCCTACGCCGCGTCGCGCGCAAGCGCCCCGGGCAGGAGCTTGCGGATCTCAGGGATGCACGAGCCGCAATTCGTGCCGGCCTTGCAGGCGACGCCCACCGCCTCGACGCTGCCGGCGCCCGCCGCGATCGCGGCCGCGATCACGTCGAGGCCGATCCCGTGGCAGGCGCAGATGGTCGGTCCGGCCGAGGCGGTCTCGGCGCGGCCGGAGAGCAGGGCGCGCCGGGCCGCCGGCTCCAGCCCTTCCGCCGCGAAATAGGCCTTGGCCTGCTCCCAGGCCGGCCGGGCGGCGCTCGGACCGAGCGCGAAGTACGCAACGAGGCGCTCGCCGTCATAGGCGGCGCAGCGGTAATGGCCGCGGCCGTGATCGGCGTATTCCGCGAGGTCGAGGCCCTGGAAGAGGCCGCGCATCATCAGGGCGACGGCCCGCGACCCCTCCTGGGTCGCGAATTGCAGCCCCGAGCCGCCCTGGATCGTGGCGCGCGCCCACCACCAGCCCTGTGGAAGGGTCCGGGCGTCCCGCGTCAGCAGGAAGCCGCGGCTGCGGTAGGGCACCGGCTCGATCGCGGCGGGCGTCGCCTTCAGCTCGGGCTGGCCCGAGACGGGGTCGGGCACGCCGCGCACCAGCGCGCCGACACGGGCGTCGGAGGCCGTGGCGTCGCTCCAGTGGAAGGGTGCGAAGAGGGTGCCGGGCCGGACGCCCTCCGTCACCATCGCCTCGAGCACGGCCGATCCCTGCTCGGTGGAAACCTGGGCGAGGTCGCCGTCGGCGATTGCCAGAGGGGCTGCATCGTCCGGGTGGATCTCGACGAAGGGCACGGCGCGGTGCGCCGAGAGCCGCTGGCTCTTCCCCGTGCGCGTCATCGTGTGCCAGTGGTCCCGCACCCTACCCGTATTCAGCACGAAGGGCCGCGCCTCGGTGACGGGGGTGGCGAGCGCCGGCGCCTGCACGGCGACGAAGCGCGCCCGCCCATCGAAGGTGTAGAAGCGCCCGTCCGCGAACAACCGCGCCCTGCCCTCCCGCGATCCGCGTCGCGGCATCGGCCATTGCAGGGGCGGGGTCGCGGCGTAGTCCCGGTCGGTGATGTCGCGAACGCCGCCGAGGTCGAAGTCGCGGCTGCCGCCGTTCTCGAAGGCGGAGAGGGCGGCGTGCTCACGGAAGATCGCAGCGCTCCCCTCGAAGGCGAAGGCATTCCCGAAGCCGAGCCGGCGGCCGACGTCGCTCAGCACCGCCCAATCGGCCCGGGCCTCGCCGGGGGCTTCGAGGAAGCGGCGCTGGCGGGAGATGCGGCGCTCGGAATTCGTCACCGTGCCGTCCTTCTCGCCCCAGGCCAGCGCCGGCAGCAGCACGGTCGTCCGGCCTGCGGCTCGGGCGGTATCGCTGTCGGCCACCGCCTCCGAGACCACGTAGAGATCGAGCTTGGCGATCGCCGCGCGGACGATGTCCGCCCGCGGCATCGACACGACGGGGTTCGTGCCCATCACCCAGAGCGCCTTGATCCGTCCAGCTTGAATCGCCTCGAACAGGGCCACCGCCTTCATGCCCTCGCCCGTGACGATCCGGGGCGCGTCCCAGAAGCGGCGCACCCGGTCCACCTCCTCCGGCGCGAAATGCATGTGGGCGGCGAGCATGTTGGCCAGGCCCCCGACCTCGCGCCCGCCCATGGCGTTGGGCTGGCCGGTCAGTGAGAACGGCCCCGCGCCTGGCTTCCCGATTCGCCCCGTGGCGAGGTGGCAATTGATGATGGCATTGGCCTTGTCGGTGCCTTGCGCCGACTGGTTCACCCCCTGCGAGAAGGCGGTGACGCTCCGCGCCGTCCCGGCGAACAGAGCGAAGAAGGCGGCGACGTCCGCCTCGGCGAGGCCCGTCGCGGCGGCCGTGGCAGCGGCGTCCGGGGCGATGGTGCGGGCGCGCTCCAGCGCCGCGTCGAAGCCGGCCGTGTGCGCCTCCACGAAGCCGTCATCGAGCGCTCCGGCGTCGGCGAGATGCGCGAGCAGCCCCGAGAACAGGGCCGTGTCGGTGCCGGGCCTCAATCCGAGGAAGAGGTCGGCCTCCTCGCCCGTCTGGGTGCGGCGGGGATCGACGACGACGAGCTTCGTGCCGCGCCGCGCCCGCGCGTCGACCATGCGCCGGAACAGGAT
>JAESGP010000255.1_pt1 | contig 12044 bp, 11 predicted proteins | sample 9269741 | NCBI WGS metagenome assembly JAESGP01 (sample SAMN15720684, study PRJNA650882) | algae metagenome | isolation source: Desmonostoc vinosum HA7617-LM4 and co-occurring heterotrophs from cave wall | place: USA: Waikapalae cave, Hawaii | collected 2011-05-27
TCCGCCCCGTCGAGCGGTTATGCGGCTCCCGCATCAGGAAGCGAAGACCGCGCAGGCCCCTGATTTGTAACGCCGTGTTTCCGCACGCGGCGCCGGTTACGATCAGCAACCTTCTCCCGCATCCACATGAGAGCGGTCCGTTGGGCGCGCTCGCGGATTGCCTGGGGCGACCCGGATTCCTATCTCGATGCCAGGCCTTCCGCGACGGCTCGACCTCTGGAGATCACGATGCAGACCTCGAACCGCCTGTTCGACGACTTCGCCCGCCTGATGACGGACGCCGCCGGCGCCGCCCAGGGCGTGCGCCGCGAGGCCGAGACCCTGTTCAAGGCCCAGGTCGAGCGCCTGATCCGCGACATGGACATCGCCTCCCGCGAGGAGGTCGACGTGCTGCGCGATCTCGTGGGGACGCTGCGGACCCAGAACGAGGCGCTGGCGGCACGGATCACCGCGCTCGAAGCCAAGCTCGGCCAGGATTCGACGGCCGGGACGTCCGAATCGGTCTGAAGATTTGTGCACAGGAAGGATGAGGGCGGGCCCCGCTTTCCTGTTCATCTTCCGCGCTGGCCGCTTTGATACGCGAGTCCGGCCCGGTCTATAGTCAGTGGGCTACTGATTCGCCCCGCACACGGACCTCTAAGCTGCCATCGACCGACACTTGAGCGACGTGACGCCTGCATTCGGGCGACGCGGCTCGCGTGTTCGACGGCTCGCAGCTCCACGATGATTCGTGCCGCGTCGCCAACTGGACCGCCATGACCCAACTGCGCATCGAAGACTACGACCGGCACGAGCATCCCCTCGACGTTGTCGAGCGGCTGGCCTCGCTGCGCGACTGGATCTTCGACCGGGCCGAGACCGACGAGATGTCGGTCTCCGTCTCCGGCCGCTGGGCCGATTATCACGTCGCCTTCACCTGGATCGAGGATGTGGAGGCCCTGCACGTGGCCTCCGCCTTCGACCTCAAGGTGCCGGAGCGCCGCCGCACCGAGGTGCTGAACCTCGTCTCGCTGGTCAACGAGCAGCTCTGGGTCGGCCATTTCGACCTCTGGTCGGCGGACAGCGTGGTGATGTTCCGCCACTCGCTCCTGCTGACGGGCGGCGCCGCGCCGACGCAGGGCCAGTGCACGATGATGCTGAAATCGGCCGTCGACGCCTGCGAGCGCTACTATCAGGCCTTCCAGTTCGTCCTCTGGGCCGGAAAATCGGCCCGGGAGGCGCTCGACGCCGTGCTGTTCGAGACGGAAGGCGAGGCCTGAACAGGGGTATCCGACCCGCCTTGTCATTCCGGGGCGCCGCAGGCGAACCCGGAATCCAGAACCGCCGACGCGGCGGGCTGGAGCACCGCCGGCGGTTATGGATTCCGGGTTCTGCTGCGCAGCCCCGGAATGACAAGGTGGACCGCAAAGGCGGAGGAGGGACCTGCCTCATGCCGGTCCCGCAAATCGAACTCACCCACGCCACCATGACCGATCCCAACTCAGCGTCCGCGCTTCCCGCCTCCCTCACCCTCGTCGGCGCCGGCAGGATGGGCGGTGCCATGCTCGCGGGCTGGCTCGCCGGCGGCCTCGATCCCGCGCGCACCAGCGTCGTCGATCCGGCGCCCGCGCCCGAGATCGTCGGGCTCTGCGCGGCGCGCGGCATCGCCCTCAACCCCGAGCGGGTGCCAGTGGCCGACGCCCTCGTCCTGGCGATCAAGCCGCAGGGTCTCGACGCGGCGGCCGCCGCGCTCGCCCCCCTCGTCGGCCCCGACACGCTCGTCGTCTCGATCCTGGCCGGCAAGACCATCGCGGATATCAGGGCCCGTCTGCCCGGCGCGCGCGCGGTCGTGCGGGCCATGCCGAACCTCCCCGCCAGCATCGGGCGCGGCGCGACAGGCGCCGTCGCGAGCCCGGAGACGAGCCCGGCTCAGAGGGCCGGCGCGGACGCGCTCCTGCGCGCCGCGGGCCTCGTCGAGTGGCTCGACGACGAGGCGCTGATCGACGCGCTGACGGCCGTCTCGGGCTCCGGTCCGGCCTACGTCTTCCTGCTCGCCGAGGCCCTGGCGGAGGCCGGTGTCGCCGCGGGCCTGCCGGCGGAGATGGCGGCGCGCCTCGCCCGCGCCACGGTCGCCGGAGCGGGCACGCTGCTCGAACAGAGTTCCCGCGATGCCGGGGGGCTGCGGCGCGACGTCACCTCGCCCGGCGGCACGACGGAAGCCGCGCTCGCCGTCCTGATGCGGGCGGACGGACTTCCAGCGCTCATGCGCGAGGCCGTCGCCGCCGCGCATCGCCGGGCCGGCGAGCTCTCCGGCTGAGGGCAGCCTCTAACCGATCCGCGCCCGGCACCTACATGAGGGGGCCAGAGGAAGAGGATCGGAGCATCATGGACACGTCCACGCCCGCGGCGACGTCGACGCCGCCCAAGCTGCCTCCCCGCGAGGCGGCCGTCGAGGCGCTGATGCGGCTTGCCGCCGAGCAGCCCTGGAACGACATCGAGATCGGCGACATCGCCCGGGAGGCAGGCCTGAGCCTGGCCGAGTTCCGCGACCTGTTTCCCTCGAAGGGCGCCGTGCTCGGCGGCCTCTCGCGGATCATCGACCGCAAGGTGCTCGAAGCCGACAATTCCGATCTCGCCGACGAGCCCACCCGCGAGCGCCTGTTCGACGTCCTGATGCGCCGCCTCGACGCGATGACGCCCTACAAGCCGGCGCTGCGCCGGATCTCCTACGCCTTGCGCGGCGATCCCCTCTCGATGCTGGCGCTCAACGGCGTCGCCCTCAACTCGCAGCGCTTCATGCTCGCCGCTGCCGGGATCAACACCGAGGGCCCCCTCGGCCGCCTCAAGCTCCAGGGCGTCGTCATCGCCTTCGCCCGCACCCTGGAGACCTGGCTCGACGACGACGACCCGGCGCTGGCGCGCACCATGGCCCGACTCGATCGCGAAATCCGCAACGGCGAGCGCTTCATGGAGCGGGCCGAGGATGCCCGTCGGCTGACGGCACCCCTGCGGGCGATCGGCCGCTCGCTGCTGGAGCGCCGATCGAGCAAGGGCACGAGGGCGCCCCGCAACGAGGACGACGGCAATCCGCTGGGCGGCGATCCGGCCGCCGCGATCTAGGGCTCCACCCGGCGCAGAACGAAGGTGGTGCCGATATCCGGGTCGCGCCGCCAGCGACCCTCGCCGGTGGGTACCAGGTCGACGGTGTGGCCGCGCTTCGCCGTGAGGGTGAGGCGGCCCGATGCGTAGCGCCACGCCACCGGATCGAACACGGCGACGCCGCCGTCGCGGCAGCCGTCCTGGATCCGCACCGGCGCCCGCGCTTGGTCGCCCTCCATCAATTCGAGACGGCAGACGTCCTGCTCGCGGTACCGGTCGAGGGCGTAGGTACCCGGAGCCGGCCGCTCGCCCGAGGGAAGGGAATTGTCGCGCGGGGGCGCGCTGTCTCCGCCCGCGGCGGTCGTTCCTGCCGACGGCGCCGTGGCGGGCGCGGCCGGGGGCGGCTGCATCGCGGCGATCTGAAGGGGAACCAGGCTGTAGGTCTCGCCGCGATCCGTCGGGGCGACCAGGCTGCGCTGATCCGGCCGGCGGGCGAACAGAAGGACCGGGCGGACGTCCTTGTCGACGAGGCGGATCGCGCCGTCCGCGAACAGCCATCCCGCGATCCCGTTGAGGATCGGCAGCGCCTTGCGGCAGCCGGCCGGGAAGGAGAGGCGCCGCCCGGCATCGATGCGCTCGGCGCCCAGGGTCAGGACGCAGCGCCGGGTGCCGCCGTCGCGGGCGAGATCCCAGGTTCCGGGCGCGCCGGCCAGGGAATCCGGCAGGCTCGGCACGAAGGCGGCGTCCGGTGCCGGGGCGTCCTGCGCGAGAGCCCTGTGTCCGGGTCCCGCTCCGCAAAGCAGGGCGGTGAGGACGAGCGTCGCGACCCGCCTCATCGCCCGCCGCTCCAGGGCGTCTCCGGCACGGGCGTCAACGGGCCCTCGCCGGCAAACCACGAGAGGAGGTTGTCGACGACGAGGCCTCCCATCGCGGCCCGGGTATGGACGGAAGCCGAGCCGACATGCGGCAGGAGCACGACGCGGTCGAGCGCGAGCAGCGCCTCAGGCACGTGCGGCTCGTTGATGAAGACGTCGAGCCCGGCGCCGAGGATGGTGCCGTTCTGGAGCGCCGCGGTCAGCGCCGGCTCGTCGATCAGGCTGCCGCGGGCGATGTTGACGACGATCCCCTCCGCCCCGAGCGCCGCGAGCACCGCTCCATCGACGATCCCCGCCGTTCCGGGGCCGCCTGGCGCGGCGATGATGAGCGTGTCCACGGCTCGGGCCAGTTCGAGAAGGCTCGGATGGTAGGCGTAGGGCACGTCCGGCACCCGGGTCCGGTTGTGATAGGCGATGCCGACGCCGAATCCTTCGAGCCGGCGCGCGATGGCCCGGCCGATCCGGCCGAGGCCGAGAATGCCCACCGTTCGGCCTCTCAGCGTCGCGGTGAGAGGGTAGGAGCCCTTCGGCCACAGGCCGGCTCGCAGGTGCCGCTCGGCCGCCGGTAGTTCCCGCACCGTCGCGAGGAGCAGGCCAAGCGCGATGTCCGCGACCTCGTCGGTGAGCACGTCCGGGGTGTGCGTGACCACGATGCCGCGCGCCCGCGCGCCCTCGGCGTCGACGGTGTCGTAGCCGACGCCGAGGCTCGCCACGATCTCGAGGTTCGGCAGGGCGTCCATCAGAGGACCGTCGATGGGTGATTGCGCCGCCGCGGCGATGCCCCGGATGCGCGGCCCGATGCCGGCACGCAGGGCCGCGAGGTCTGGCGCCGATCCGGCCTGGTGCAGGGTGAAACGGGCACCGAGCGCGTCCATCACGGCCGGCTGCATCGGCTTCAGCATGAGGATGTCGACGGGGTCGCGGCTCAAGGCGGCTCCTGGCAAAGGGGCGTCAGGCGGTTCCTAGAACGGGGCTCAAGCCCGGTCCAGCGCGGTCATGCCCTCTGTTCCCGGCAGCCATCCGCGCCTTGCATCGGCGCCGGCCCTTCCGAAACGCCTCGCCCGACATTACTAAGGGAATTCAACGAGACAGCGACCCCGAGCCCCAAAGATCATGACCGCGCCGCGCACCCTCTACGACAAGATCTGGGACGACCACGTCGTCGACGTCGAGCCCGACGGCACCGCGCTGCTCTACATCGACCGCCACCTCGTCCACGAGGTCACGAGCCCCCAGGCCTTCGAGGGCCTGCGCGCGGCCGGCCGGCGCGTCCGGCATCCGGAGAAGACGCTCGCCGTCGTCGACCACAACGTCCAGACCTCGGACCGCCGCTTCGGGATCGAGGACCCGGAGAGCCGCATCCAGCTGGAGGCGCTGGCCGAAAACGTGCGCGACTTCGGCATCGAGTTCTACGATGCGCTGGACCGCCGCCAGGGCATCGTCCACATCATCGGCCCCGAGCAGGGTTTCACGCTGCCCGGCCAGACCATCGTCTGCGGCGACAGCCACACCTCGACCCACGGCGCCTTCGGCGCGCTCGCCCACGGCATCGGCACTTCGGAAGTCGAGCACGTGCTCGCCACCCAGACGCTGCTGCAGAAGAAGGCGCGCAACATGCGCGTCACCGTCGACGGCACCCTGCCGCCCGGCGTGACGGCCAAGGACATCATCCTGGCGATCATCGGCGAGATCGGCACCGCCGGCGGCACCGGCCACGTCATCGAATATGCCGGCGAGGCGATCCGCGCCCTCTCGATGGAGGGCCGGATGACGATCTGCAACATGTCGATCGAGGGCGGCGCCCGGGCCGGGCTGGTCGCCCCCGACGCGACCACCTTCGCCTACGTGAAGGACCGGCCGAAGGCGCCGAAGGGCGAGGCGTTCGAGCGGGCCCGCGCCTATTGGGAGAGCCTCGCCACCGACGAGGGCGCCCATTTCGACCGCGAGGTCCGCCTCGACGCCGCCAGCCTGCCGCCGATCGTGAGCTGGGGCACGAGCCCGGAGGACGTCGTCTCGATCTCGGGTCTGGTGCCGGACCCGGCCACGATCCCCGACGAGAACAAGCGGCAATCCAAGGAGAAGGCCCTCTCCTATATGGGCCTGATCCCGGGCACCAAGGTGACCGACATCACCCTGGACCGCGTCTTCATCGGCTCCTGCACCAACGGCCGCATCGAGGATCTGCGGGCCGTCGCCAAGATCGTCGAGGGGCGCCGGGTCCATCCCAACGTCTCGGCCATGGTGGTGCCGGGCTCCGGCCTCGTGAAGGCCCAGGCGGAAGCCGAAGGGATCGACCGCATCCTGCGGGACGCCGGCTTCGACTGGCGCGAGCCGGGCTGCTCCATGTGCCTCGGCATGAACGCCGACAAGCTCTCGCCGCTGGAGCGCTGCGCCTCGACCTCGAACCGCAACTTCGAAGGCCGCCAGGGCCCGCGCGGCCGCACCCACCTCGTCTCCCCGGCGATGGCGGCCGCGGCGGCGGTGGCCGGCCGCTTCGTCGACATCCGCGACTGGCGCGACGCCTGAGGCGTGGGCGGACGACCGGGGCGGATTCCGGATTGACGATCCCGGCCGCCCCGCCTAAACGACCGCAATCGTCGGTCGCGCACGCCCGACGGGCCCAGGTGGCGGAATTGGTAGACGCGCTGGTTTCAGGTACCAGTCTTGCAAGAGGTGAAGGTTCGAGTCCTTTCCTGGGCACCATCAGCCGCTTAGAGCGCTGATCCGCATAGAAGACCATCAACATCAGAGGCTAAGGGCCTCCGCGAGCGCCGCCCGGCGAGACGAGCGGGCCGACCCGTCTCGAACCCGTCAGCGAAGTCTGCTGCCCACCACGCCCGCCTCGACGGCGACCGAGAGGCGCTCGGTGACGGCCCACTCGACTCCGACATGCGCGTCCGGCCGAACCGCGACGCCCTCGCGCGTGAAGGGCTGCGAGAACGAGGTCGGCCCGAAGCGCAGCCTGTCGTGCACGGCCGAGACGCCGGCCCTGGCGTAGACCAGCACGTCGGGTGTCAGCAGCGTCCCGACCTTCACCTGCAGCGCGCCGGCGAAGTCGCGCGAATAGGTGAGCCGTCCGAAACCCGGGGTAGTGGCGCTGCCCGCGGCCAGATAGTCGAAACCGCCTGCTATGCCGTAGACGAGCCGGCCCTCCTGCCACATCTGCCCGCCCTCGAAGCCGAGGGTCGGCCCCGCGTAGCTGCCGAAGCGCTTCGACGAGGCGACCTCGAAGCCCGTCGACATCCGGGCGTAGGTTCCGGCCCAACGGCTCCCCTCGTCCGCGACGGGCTGCGGCCAAGCGAAGGATGGCAGGAACGCGAACCCGTTGAGCGGCAGGATACCCTGGGCGGCGGAAGGACTGGCCTGGACGACGCAGGCACCGAGCACGAGGCAGGCCGCGAAACGGCGAAGCGGGCGAGGATCGGCAGGTCGGATCATGGCGGCAGAATAGCCGAAGACGCCTGGCCGAGACAGACTGCCCTGGAACGATCGAGGAGCAGCGTTGCCGGGAGGGTTGCCCTCCGCCCCATGCAGCGATGCCGAACCGAAACCGGAGGTGCCCGCGAACGGCATCGGTTCAGGATCGCGCCGGGTCAGGAAGGGCGCCGCGCTCGAGAAGGAATCGAACGACGACGGGCGGCTATGTGGACGTGACGATGAGCAATCAGTTCCAGGTGCGCTCGGACCTCAGCCCGGGGCCCCTTGCGAATGTCGAGTTCCTCGGCTTCGACGTGTTCGGCACGGTCGTCGATTGGCGCTCCGGCGTCGCCCGTGCGGTCGCGCTCTTCCTCGACCGCCATCGCATCCACGTCGACCCGCTCGTCTTCGCGGATGAGTGGCGCGCGCTGTACCAGCCCGCGATGGAGGAGGTCCGCTCAGGCCGCCGGGGCTGGGTCCGTCTCGCTATCCTCAACCTCGAGAATCTCAAGGCGGTGCTCATCCGCCAGGGCGTCGCCGCCGATGGGATACCCCCTGAGGAGCTTGCCGCGCTCAACCGATGCTGGGAGCAGCTCGATCCCTGGCCCGACAGCGTCGAGGGGCTCACCCGCCTCAAGCGCCGCTTCGCCATCGGGGCGCTCTCGAACGGGCATCTCGCCGGCATGATGCGGCTTGCCCGCTTCGGCGGCCTGCCCTGGGACGTCATCGTCGGGGCCGAGGTGGCCCGCAGCTACAAGCCGAGGCCGGAGACCTACCTGCGCTCGGTCGAGGCGGTAGGCCTGCCGCCCGAGCGGGTCGGCATGGTCGCGGCCCACAACGAGGATCTGAAGGCTGCGCGCGCCTGTGGCCTGCGAACCTTGTTCGTGCATCGCCCGACCGAGCACGGCCCCGCCCAGACCACCGATCTCGCGCCGGCCGGCCCCTGGGACGTCGTGGCCGACAGCCTCGTCGCGGTCGCCGACGCGCTCGGCTGCTGAACACCAAGGCCATCCGCGTCCTTCGCTCAGGCCGCGTCCGGCATGCGGCTGAGGAGCTTGTCCAGGGTGACGGGGTAATCCCGCACCCGTATCCCCGTGGCATTGTAGACAGCGTTCGCGATCGCCGCGCCGACGCCGCACAGGCCGAGCTCGCCCACGCCCTTCGCCTTCATCGGCGAGGACATCGGGTCGAGCTCGTCGAGGAAGACGACCTCCTGGTGCGGGATGTCGGCATGCACCGGCACCTCGTAGGTGGCGAGGTCGTGGTTGACGAAGAAGCCGCGCTTCTTGTCGACCGCGAGCTCCTCCATCAGGGCCGCGCCCACGCCCATGGTCATCGCGCCGATGACCTGGCTGCGGGCCGATTTCGGATTGAGGATGCGCCCGGCCGCGCAGACCGCCAGCATCCGCCGCACCCGCGTCTCGGCCGTGTCCACATCGACCCCGACCTCGACGAAGTGCCCCGCGAAGGTCGATTGCTGCTGCTTCTTGGAGAGGTCGCCGTACTCGATGGTGTCCTCCGCGCTGAGCGCGCCCCGGGCCGCGGCCTCGCCGAGCGGCACCGCGCGGTTGCCGGAGCGGACCTCGCCCTCCGTGAAGACCGCGTCGGCCGAGTTGATGCCGAGCCGCTGCGCCACCGCCTCGCGCAGCTTCACGCAGGCCGCGTAGACGCCGGCCGTCGCGTTGTTGGCGCCCCATTGCCCGCCCGAGCCGGCCGAGGCCGGGAAGTCCGAATCCCCGAGCCGGACGACGACGCGATCGAGGGGCACGCCCATCATCTCCGCGGCGGTCTGGGCGATGATGGTGTAGCTGCCGGTGCCGATATCGGTCATGTCGGTCTCGACCGTCACCGTGCCGGTCCCGTCGAGCCGGACCCGCGCGCCCGACTTCGTCAGCAGGTTGTTGCGGAAGCCCGCGGCCATGCCGTAGCCGACGAGCCAGTGCCCATCACGGACCCGGCCAGGCGTCGGGTCGCGCTTGGCCCAGCCGAACCTCTCCGCGCCGAGCCTGAGGCAGCCAACGAGGTTCCGGTGCGAGAAGGAGCGCTCCGGCTTGTTCGGGTCGACCTGGGTGTCGTTGCGGATTCTGAACTCGACCGGATCGAGCCCCAGCTTCTCCGCCATCTCGTCCATGGCGATCTCGAGGGCCATGAGGCCCGGGGCCTCGCCGGGCGCGCGCATGGCGTTGCCCTCCGGCAGGTCGAGATGGGCGAGCCTCATGGCGGTCAGGCGGTTGGCGCCCGCGTAGAACAGCTTCGTCTGGTCGACCGCCGTCTCGGGCCGCCCATCGGGGAGGTTGCCCGAAATGCTCTCGTGCGCGATCGCGGTGATGACGCCGTCCCTCGTCGCGCCGATGCGGATGCGCTGGATCGTGGCGGGCCGGTGCGTGGTGTTGTTGGCGATCAATGGCCGTGTCAGCGCGACCTTCACCGGGCGCTTCGCCGCCTTGGCCGCCAGCGCCGCCAGCACCGCGTCGGCGCGCACGAACAGCTTGCCGCCGAAGCCGCCGCCGACATAGGGCGAGTCGACGCGGACGTTCTCGGCCGGGATGCCGAGGATCTTGGCCATGCTGCCCTTGTTCCAGGCGACCATCTGGTTCGAGGTCCAGAGCGTGAGCTTGTCGCCTTCCCAGGCCGCGACGCTCGCGTGCGGCTCCATCATGGCGTGGGACTCGTCGGCGGTCGTGTAGGTCGCGTCGAGCGTCACCGGAGCCTTGGCGAAGGACCCCTCGAAGTCGCCGACGCGCTCCTCGCCGGAATGACCGCTGCCCTCGCCGCTGTCTCCGGGGGCCATAGGCGCGGACGGCGCCTCCGCGGCGAGGTCGAAGCGGCCGGGCTCAGGCGCGTAGTCGACCCCCACGAGGAAGGAGGCCGCCCGGGCCTGCTCGAAGGTCTCGGCCACCACCACGGCCACGGCCTGGTGGTAGTGCTGGATCGTATCCCCGCCGAACAGGTAGGCGGCGTTCATCCTCCCGCGTTCGAGCCGGGGCGTGTCGAGGGTCGTGACGATGGCGATGACGCCCGGGGCCCGCCTGGCCGCCGCGGTGTCGATGGTACGCACGCGGCCCTTGGCGATGCCGGCGCCGAGCACGTAGCCGTAGGCCTGGTTCGGCACGACATCGTGGCGCTCGTAGGCGTAGGGAGCGGTGCCGGTCGTCTTGTACTTGCCGTCGATGCGGTCCGTGGGCTTGCCCACCACCTTGAGCTGGTCGATCGGGTTGGTGCCGGCGGGGGAGTCGAACTTCATGGCTCAGGCCCTCGCCTGGTTGAGCGCCGCCCTGAGCGTGCGCTCGGCCAGCGTCAGCTTGAACGCGTTCTCATGGGTGGGCTTGGCGCCGGCGAGCAGTCGATCCGTGACCGCCTTGGCGCCGCGCGGCAGCTCGGCCTCGGCGGCCTCGTCGCGCCACGGCTTGTGCGCGACGGCGCCGAGCGCCACCCGGCCGGTGCCGTCCGGCTGCACCACCGCGGCGACCGAGACGAGGGCGTAGGCGTAGGAGGCGCGGTCGCGGACCTTGCGGTAGACCTGCACCCCGCCCAGCGGCTTCGGCAGCGTCACCGCGGTGATGAGCTCACCGGGCCGGAGCGTGGTGTCGACCTCCGGCCTGTCGCCTGGCAGGCGATGGAAATCGGCGATGGGGATCTTCCGCTCCGCTCCCTTGGCATCCACCGTCTCGACCGTGGCGTCGAGGACGCGCATGGCCACCGCCATGTCGCCCGGATGCGTGGCGATGCAGGCCTCGCTGGCACCGATGACGGCGAGCTGCCGGCTGACGCCGTCGAGGGCCGAGCAGCCCGAGCCGGGCTGGCGCTTGTTGCAGGCCTGAGCGGTGTCGTAGAAGTACGGGCAGCGCGTCCGCTGAAGCAGGTTGCCGGCCGTCGTCGCCTTGTTGCGCAGCTGGCCCGTGGCACCCGCGAGCAGGGCCCGGGACAGTACCGCGTAGTCCTTTCGGACGCGCGCGTCGGCAGCGAGATCGGTGTTTCTCACCAGCGCGCCGACGCGCAGGCCGCCCTCCGGCGTCGGCTCGATCCTGTCGAGACCGAGGCCGTTCACGTCGACGAGGTGGGCGGGCGTCTCGATCTGCAGCTTCATCAGGTCGAGGAGGTTCGTGCCGCCGGCGATGAACTTGGCGTTCGGGGTGCGTGCGACGGAGGCCGCAGCCTCGGCCGGCGTGCTCGGGCGCTCGTAGGTGAAGGGCTTCATGCCTGCCTCCGAGCTGTCGGGATTCCTGCGACTTCGGTCATCGCCTCGACGATGTTGGAATAGGCGCCGCAGCGGCAGATGTTGCCGCTCATGCGCTCCCGGATCTCGGCCTCGCTCACCTCCGTCGGCGCGTTGAGGTCGGCGGTGACGTGGCTCGGGATGCCGGCCTTGATCTCGGCGAGCACGGCGACGCCCGAGCAGATCTGGCCCGGAGTGCAGTAGCCGCACTGGTAGCCATCGTGGCGGATGAAGGCGGCCTGCATCGGGTGGAGGTTGTCCGGCTGCCCGAGCCCCTCGATCGTGGTGATCTCGGCGCCCTGGTGCATGACGGCGAGCGTCAGGCAGGAATTGATGCGCCGCCCGTCGACGATCATCGTGCAGGCGCCGCACTGGCCGTGGTCGCAGCCCTTCTTCGAGCCCGTGAGGCGCAGGTGCTCGCGCGCCGCATCGAGCAGGCTGGTGCGGGTGTCGAGTTC